>Ga0247727_10005693_pt1 | contig 25057 bp, 19 predicted proteins | sample WisWelCaveWW1625_FD_202498 | JGI IMG/M metagenome (GOLD analysis project Ga0247727, IMG submission 202498) | Biofilm microbial communities from Wishing Well Cave, Virginia, United States - WW16-25 | ecosystem: Environmental > Aquatic > Deep subsurface > Groundwater > Cave microbial mat | place...
GGCTGATCGAACTGATGCATGACTTCGTGCTGTTTGACGGCGGGGTGAAGAAGCTGCCGCGCGTGCATCAGTATTTCGGCGTCAAGGCGGCGCAGCAACACGCGCGCGAGCGCAAGGGCGGCATCATCTGGCACACGCAGGGCAGCGGCAAAAGCATCGTCATGGTGTTGCTGGCCAAATGGATTCTGGAAAACAACCCGAACGCCCGCGTGGCGATCATCACCGACCGCGACGAATTGGACAAACAGATCGAAGGCGTTTTCACCGATGCAGGCGAGGCCATCAAGCGCACCAGCAGCGGGCGCGAGCTGATGCGCCAGTTGGGACAGGCCACGCCGCGATTGCTCTGTTCGCTGGTTCACAAGTTCGGCAGGAAGGACGTGGACAACTTCGAGGAGTTCATCAAGGAGTTGGAAGCGCAGCCGAGCCGGACAGTGGGCGAGATTTTCGTCTTCGTGGACGAATGCCACCGCACACAAAGCGGCAAGCTGCACCGCGTGATGAAAGCGATCATGCCCAACGCGATCTTCATCGGCTTCACCGGCACGCCGCTGCTCAAGCAGGACAAACAGACCAGCCTGGAAGTCTTCGGCGGCTACATCCACACCTACAAATTCAGCGAAGCGGTGGAAGACGAAGTGGTGCTCGATCTGGTTTACGAAGCGCGCGACATTGATCAGCGCCTCGGTTCCGAAGACAAGATAGACGCCTGGTTCGAGGCTAAGACGAAAGGGCTGAACGATTGGCAGAAGGACGAACTGAAGAAGCAATGGGGCACGATGCAGAAAGTGCTCAGTTCACGCTCGCGGATGGATCGGGTGGTGAGCGACATCATTTTCGATTTTGAAGTAAAACCTCGTCTGAACAATCAGCGAGGCACGGCCCTGCTGGTGGCGTCGAGCATTTACGAAGCCTGCAAGTATTTCACGCTGTTCCAAAAGACGGTGTTCAAAGGGAAATGCGCCCTGGTCACTTCCTACAACCCGCTGACGAAAGACATCACCACCGAAGATACCGGCGCGAACACCGAAACAGACAAGGAGTTCATTTATCACACCTACGCCGAACTGCTGAAAGACATCGTCGCCAAGCCGAACATGACGAAGACCGAAACTTATGAGGAGCAGGCCAAGAAGCTGTTCAAGGAAGAGCCTGCCAACATGAAGCTGCTGATCGTGGTGAACAAATTGCTGACTGGCTTCGACGCGCCGAGTTGCACCTATCTTTACATTGATCAAAGCATGCAGGATCACGGCCTGTTCCAGGCCATCTGCCGCACCAACCGGTTGGACGGCGAGGACAAGGACTTCGACTACATCGTGGATTACAAAGACCTGTTCAAGAAGGTCGAGAAGGCCATCGCGGTTTACACGTCCGAGTTGGATTACAGCGTGGGCGGAGTTGATCCGCAGGTGATGATGCAGAACCGTTTAGCCAAAGGCCGCGAACGGCTGGACAACGCGCTGGAAACTCTGGCGCTGCTCTGCGAGCCGGTGGAACCGCCCGGAGGCGAGCTTGAGCATATTCATTACTTTTGCGGCAACACTGAAGTCCCGGAAGACCTGAAAGCGCGCGAACCGCAACGCGTGGCGCTTTACAAGGCGACCGTCGCTTTGTTGCGCGCCTACGCCAACATCGCCGACGAACTGGAAGCCGCCGGTTACAGCGAAGCCGGCATCGGCTACATCAAGCAGGAGCTTGACCGTTACCTGAAGCTGCGCGAGATCATCCGCAAGGCGAGCGGCGAAACTCTCGACTTGAAGGCTTACGAAGCGGACATGCGCCACTTGATTGACACTTACATCGAAGCCGATGAGCCGCGGAAGATTTCACCATTCGACAGCATGTCGTTGCTGGATTTGATCGTGAAGACGGGCATCGCGAATGCGATCAACAGCTTGCCCGACGGACTGAAAACCAACAAGGAAGCCGTGGCCGAAACCATCGAGAACAACGTTCGCAGCAAGATCATCAAGGAACACCTGAACGACCCGGCCTACTACGAGAAGATGTCGGCGCTGCTGGACGAGATCATCGCCGCCCGCAAAGCGAAGGCAATTGAGTACGAGGAGTATTTGAAGCGAATTGCTGAGTTGGCGAAGAAGGTGGAGGCGGGGCAAGCTGACGAGACGCCGGAACAACTGAACACTCCGGGCAGACGCGCGCTCTACAACAACCTGAATCAGAACGAGGAACTGGCTGTCAAAATTGATGAGGTGGTGAAGCGGGTCAGACCTGACGGCTGGCGCGGGATTCAGGCGCGTGAGCAAGTCATCAAGGCGACCTTGTATGGGGTCTTGCAAGACGAAGCCGAAGTGGAGCGCATCTTCCTCATTATCAAACAGCAGAAGGAATACTGATGGTCACGCAGATCAAATTGGGCGACATCGCCGTGGAGGTGGTGCAGAAGGACATCAAGAACATCCACCTGAGCGTCTACCCACCCGCCGGCAGGGTGCGAATCTCCGCGCCGTTGCGAATGAATCTCGACACGATCCGCGTCTTCGCCATTTCCAAGCTTGGTTGGATCAAACAACAGCAGAAGAAACTGCGGGAGCAGGAACGCGAAACGCCGCGCGAGTACCTGGACCGCGAAAGCCATTACGTCTGGGGAAAACGTTACCTGCTCAAGATAATCGTGAGCGACGGAACGCCCGGAGTGGAACTCAGGCACAGCCAGATGCGGTTGCGAATCCGCCCTGGTGCCAGTGACGAAAAGAAACAGGCCATTGTTGAAGAATGGTATCGCGCGCAGCTCAAGCAGGCCGTCCCCGCATTGATCGCCAAATGGGAGCCGCTGCTGGGCGTGAAGGTGGAGCGGTTCTTTGTGCAAAAGATGAAAACGAAATGGGGAAGCTGCAACCCCGGCTCCGGGAGCATCCGCCTCAATACTGATCTGGCTAAAAAGCCACCGGAATGCCTGGAGTATATCGTCGTGCACGAAATGATCCACCTGCTGGAGCCTAGGCACAACCACCGCTTCACGACCTTGATGGATCGGTTCATGCCGAACTGGCGGGTTTGCCGCGCGGAATTAAATAGGCTGCCGGTGAAGCATGAGGATTGGGATTATTGACAAATGGTTCCCTCGGGATCGCTCCTTTGCGCGCCTCCGCACAAAGAGATAGATTCTGCCACGCTATGCAAAAACAAATCACAGACGACCCTTTCTGGCCCCGCGCCGCCGCGTGGCTCGCGGGCGCGCACGCCGAAAAGACGCTTGGCGCACTGGCCGTGCTTGGCGCGCCGCTGCGGCTCGGCTCGATCACACCGGGGCGATGCGATCTTGCGCCAGCCGCCGTGCGCGCGATCCTGCGCAAGTTCAGTTGCTACGACATCGAATCGGACACCGATCTGCATTTGATCGAAGCGCGCGATCTGGGCGACCTGCCGCTGGCTGATCTGAAACTCGAAGATGCGTTCGAGCCGTTGAGAGACGCCGTTCGCAGCGCGCTCGCGGACGCCGACGCGGTGGTCGTGCTTGGCGGTGACAACGGCGTGACACGACCTGGCGTTCACGGCATCGCGGATTCGCTCGAAGAGTGTGGCTTGATCACGCTCGACGCGCACTTCGATCTGCGCGACCTATCGTCCGGGTTGACGAACGGGAATCCGGTGCGGGCGTTGCTGGCCGACGGCTTGCCCGGCAAGAACATCGTGCAAATCGGCATCCAGCCCTTCGCCAATTCCCGAAGCTACGCGCAGGTGGCCAGCGACGCCGGGATCACGGTGGTGACGATGAGCCAGATTCGCGCGCACGACGTCGAGCGTCTGGTCGGCGAATCGCTCGATGACCTGTCGGAGCGGGTCGAACACATCTACGTTGATCTGGATGTGGATGTGCTTGATCGAATCTTCGCGCCGGCCACGCCCGGGTCGCGTCCCGGCGGGCTGACGCCTTACGAATTGCGCCGCGCGGCGTGGCTGTGCGGGGCGCATCCGAAAGTTCGAGCGGTTGATCTGGTCGAGGTTGATCCGACGCAGGACGTGGCCGAGGCGACGGTGATGGCGACGGCTGCGTGCCTGCTTTCGTTCGCTTCGGGATTGTTGACTCGAAACAGTGAGGAGTGATGGTCGGATCGCTTGCCATCATTGGTTGTTCGCAGTTGGTCACGCTGGCTGGGCCGCGGCGACCGCGCATTGGCCGTGAGATGCGCGAGTTGTCCATAATCGGCGATGGCATCCGCGACGGCGCGATGCTGGTCCGCGAAGGCCGGATCGTTCAAGCCGGTGCGCGCGACGAGGTCGAAAAGTTGATTGACGCCGATTGCGAAGTCGTTGATGCGGGCGGGCGGGTCGTGATGCCCGGCTTCGTTGACGCGCACACTCACCCGGTCTTCGCCGGCAATCGCGCCGATGAGTTCGAGCTGCGCGCGGCAGGCAAGACCTATCAGGAGATTGCCGAGGCGGGCGGAGGCATCAAATCCACGGTTCGCAAAACGCGAGCGGCGAGCGAAGACGATTTGTTCGAAGCGTCGAAACGGTATTGCGATTGGTTTTTGAGAACCGGCACGACGACCGTCGAAGCGAAGTCGGGCTACGGATTGACGCTCGCAGACGAAGTGAAGATGCTGCGCGTGATCCGGCGGCTCGATGAAGAGACGCCGCTGCATTACGTGCCGACGTTTCTTGGCGCACACACCGTGCCCGATGAATTCAAAGCTAATCGCTCGGGCTACGTTGACCTGGTTGTGAACGAGATGATCCCGCGCGTTGCGCAGGAAGGTTTGGCTCAGTTCTGCGACGTGTTCTGCGAAACCGGAGCGTTCGATCGGGACGAATCGAGGCGCATTCTACTGGCAGCGGGAAATTTTGGATTGAAGCTGCGGGTCCACGCTGACCAGCTCAGTCTCAGCGGCGGCTCGGAATTGGCGGCTGAACTTGGCGCGGCGACTGCCGATCATCTGGAACACGCCGGTGAATCTCAAATCTCGCATCTCAAATCAGCCAACGTGCAGCCAGTGCTCCTGCCCGCGTCGGTGTTGATGATTGGCTCGCAGCGTTACCCGAACGCCCGGGCGATGATTGAAGCTGGTCTGGCTGTCGTGCTGGCTACGGATTTCAATCCGGGATCATCGCCTACGCCTTCGATGCCGCTTGTCGTGACATTGGCCGCGACGCAGATGAAGATGCTGTCTGCGGAAGCGATTACCGCGGCGACGATCAACGCCGCTTACAGCCTGGAACTCGGCGATGAGGTTGGTTCGCTGGAAGCAGGCAAGCGCGCAGATTTTGTGATTCACGATTGCGAGGATTATCGGGAGCTTGGCTGCTTTGCCGGAATCGAGCATCCGGTCGGCGTGTTCGTGAACGGCTCTTGTGTTATGCGGCGCTCGCAGAATCATTGCTGACTTCTGCTCTCGCGCAGCATATTGCAGAACATCGCTCCCTGCTCGATGGCATCCTCCAACGCTTTGTGCGTGTGCGGCAGATCGTCGAACCACCTCTTCGGCATATTCTTCTTGATCGTATCCCGATAATCCTTCTTGAGCATCGCCATCGCATAGGTCTTGATGTCGAGCGCGGAATGCGAGAAGGGGTTTTCGCCGGTGAAGCGGGTCAGGTACCAGCACACGAACATAAAGTCGAAAGCGGCAGGATAGCCGACAAACACGGGCCTGTCGGGCAATCTCTTCAGCCACGCCAGGTAATTCTTCATCACCGTTTCGGGCGGCTGAAGGTCTTGTCTGCACGCCTCCCACGCTTCGGCTTGAGTCTGCCACCACGCCATCGTCTTCGGATGGCTCACTGCGCCCGGCAATGTTTCCAGGTTCGCGGTAAATGTGCTGATCAGCTTCTTGTCTGCACGATAGGCCGCAGAGCCGATGCTGAGCATTGAATTGACGCCGGGGATCGGCCCGTCGGTCTCCACGTCGGTGCTGACGTAAATCTCACTCATCGTCTTTTCCCCAATTGGCGAGTTGCGCGAACGGATTGTTGAACGCCGCTTTCTCCGGCCTCGGCGGTCTCTTCTGATCGTCGCGCCGCTTCTGGTCTTTGCCGCGATGCGGTCTGCGATCTTGATGTGGTTGCGCCGGCTTTTCACCAGACCTGGTTCTCACGACCTCAACGTCGCTCTTCATCGAGAGCGCGATCTGGTTCTTCTCCAGGTTGACTTCGATCACGCGGACTGTGACGCGGTCGCCGGGATTGACCACTTCGCGTGGGTCTTTGATGAAGCGGTTGCTGAGTTGCGAGATGTGAACCAGACCATCCTGGTGCACGCCGATGTCAACGAACGCGCCGAAGTTGGTCACGTTGGTCACGATACCGGGGCAGGTCATGCCGGGTTTCAAGTCGGCGATCTCGTGAATGTCTTCACGGTAAGCGAAAGCTGAAAACTCTTCGCGCGGGTCGCGGCCCGGTTTGGCCAGTTCCGCGACGATGTCGGTGAACGTGAATCCGCCAACCTCCGCTTTGAACTCTTCGGATTGTTTGACCAGTTCTACGCCAGAGCCAGTCAAATCGGCCACGTTTTTGCCTAACTTGGCGGCTAACGCTTCGAGCGCCGAGTAGCGTTCAGGATGCACTCCGGTGTTGTCGAGCGGGTGCGCGGCGGTCGGAATGCGCAAGAAGCCGGCCGACTGCTCGAACGCCTTTTTGCTGAAGCGCGGGATGTCGAGCAGTTGCTGGCGCGAGGTGAACAGACCATTGGTCGTTCGATGCTCGACGATCCTCTTGGCCATCGCCGGGCCGATGCCCGAAACATGTTCGAGCAAGTGATATGAGGCGGTGTTGAGATTCACGCCGACCGCGTTCACACATAGATCAACCACCAGATCGAGCGATTTTTTCAGCGTCGGCGGCGAAACATCGTGCTGATACTGGCCGACGCCGATGCTCTTCGGGTCAATTTTGACCAGTTCAGCCAGCGGGTCTTGCAGACGGCGGGCGATGGAAATCGCGCCGCGCACGGTGACATCCAGGTCGGGGAACTCTTCGCGGGCGGCGTGGCTGGCGCTGTAAACGCTGGCGCCCGATTCGTTGACCATCACCACAGGCACTTTCGATTCGATCTCTTTCAGCGTCTCGCGGATGAAGCTCTCGGTCTCGCGGCCCGCCGTGCCATTGCCGACGGCGATGGCGCGGAGGTTGGCGTTGCCGATCACAGCGCCGAGCATCTTCTTCGCGTTCTCCTGCTCGGATTTCGATTGCAGGTACATCACACTGCTGGCGAGGAATTTCCCTGAATCGTCAATCACCGCCAGCTTGCATCCGGTGCGAACGCCAGGATCAACGCCAAGCACGGCTTTCGATCCGAACGGCGCGGCCAGCAGCAACTTTCGCACGTTTTCGGCGAAGACCTTGATCGCCGCGTCGTCCGCGACTTCTTTCAGCGCGCGATGGACTTCGTTTTCGATGCTCGGCAGGACGTAACCTTTCAGCGCGAGTTTCGCCGCGCGCAGCAAAACCTCGGCGCCGGGCGAATCGGAGACCGTGCAGGCCGCGCTTTCAAACCGCGCCAGCATCATCTCGTCGTAGGCCGCGTCTTCGGGCGCGCCGCCAATGGTCAAAGTCAACTCCTCTTCCGTCCATCCGCGCCGCATCGCCAGATAGCGATGCGAGTTTTCCGGTTTGAGCAGCGACTGGATTGTTTCGTGGGAATCGAAGTAACGGTCAAATTTGCTATGCGGTTTCGCCTTTTCAGCCTTGACGGATTTGGCGCAGCCGCGCTCGAACACCGTCTGGCGCGTGAATTCGCGCAGTTCCTGAGTCTCGGACAAACGCTCGGTCAGAATGTCCTGCGCGCCGTTGATGGCGGCTTCGGCGTCGCTGATGTTCTTTTCAGGGTTGTAGAAAGCCAGCGCGAAGATCTGGAGCGTTTGCCCCGGTTCTGGTGTAGCGACGCCGTGGCCGCAGTCCCAGATCCAATCCGCAAACGGCTCCAGCCCGGCTTCCTTCGCAATCGTCGCTTTGGTTTTGCGCTTCTGTTTGTAGGGCAGGTAGAGGTCTTCGAGCGAATCGAGGTTGAAGGTCGAGAGGATCTTCTCTTTCAGCTCGTCGGTGAGCTTGCCCTGCCGCTCGATCTCTTCGAGGATGAAGGTCTGGCGCTTGATGACCTCGTCCCACCGCTCTTTGGAGTCAATGACGTTTTGAATCGCCACTTCATCGAGGTTGCCGGTCTGTTCTTTTCGGTAACGGGAGATGAAGGGAACGGTCGCGCCTTCTTCGGCGAGCGTGAGAACTGCGTTGGCAGAATTGACGGGAATGTCTGCGTGGATTGATTGGAACCAGGTTTCAAAGGTCATATGAGTTCGTAGCGTTGTGGGTATTAAAACATAAGAGAGAATACGGAACAGACGGAATGAACGGAACAGACGGAAATTCTTCCGTTTGTTCCGTTCATTCCGTCTGTTCCGTATTCTCTTTCAGTCTTTCCATATCACAAATGTCTAGTCTAGTGGCAGAGGGTAAACCATAAATCGGCAAAGTCAACCTGAACCCAAAATCCTGCAACGCATTTTTCGGATGCCGCGTCCTTAGCTTCGGCGACGCAATCCGGTAAAATTTGGATCGCGTCAAGCTTGCGATTACAATTCAATCCGACAATTCGTCATTTTCATCAAGGTTGTGATTTATGCAGAAACTCGCGGAAATCTGTATCAAGCGCCCGGTCTTTGCGGCGATGATCATTCTGTCGCTCGTCGTGGTCGGCTCGGCCAGTTATTTCAAACTCGGCGTTGATCGCTTTCCAGCCGTGGACATACCCACGGTGACGGTGCGCGCCTCACTGCCCGGCGCTTCGCCGGAAGAAGCTGAAGCCGTGCTCGCGCAGACGCTCGAAGAGGCTGTCAATACCGTCGAGGGCATCGAACAACTCCGGTCGGTTTCGAGCCAGGGGCGCACATTCGTGATGGCCTCGTTTGGCCTCAACCGCGACATTGACGACGCGGCGCAGGACGTGCGCGACCGCGTGCAGGGCGTGACCCGATTGTTCCCGCCCGGCGCCGACCCGCCCATCGTGCAGAAGTATGACAACGAGCGGCAGGGGATTATGACGATCGCGCTTTCGTCAAACCGCTCGATCCGCGAGCTGAGTGAACTAGCCGACAACGTCGTCAGAAAACAACTTGAGCGGTCGAACGGCGTGGGCGAGATCGGCGTCTGGGGAGGCGCAATCCGTTCGATCAACATCTGGGCTGACGCCGACCGCCTGTCGGCCTACCGCATTCCGATCACGCAGGTGCGCAACGCCGTGGTCCGTCAGAATACAGACGTTCCCGGAGGCAATGTTGACGCGGGGCGGCGCGAGCTGACGCTGCGCACGATGGGCAGAGTCGTTGATCCGCGCGATTTCAACGACCTGGTCATCACCACCATCGGCGGCTCGCCGGTGCGCGTCCGCGACATCGGTTACGCCGAAGACGGCGTAAAAGAACTGCGCTCGATCTCACGGCTGACAGACCTCAACTCCGCCGGAGACGATCTGAAGAAACGCGCCGAGACGCCGAGCATTCCATCTGTGACCATCGAAGTGCGCCGCCAGACGGGCGCGAACACGATGGCGGTCATTGAAGATGTGAAGAAGAATCTGGCGCTCGTTCAGCCGCAATTGCCGCCCGACGTGAAGCTCGAGGTCATCAATGACCAGTCGCGTTACATCAAAAACGCCCTGGGCGAAATCAACACTCACCTGATCCTGGGTAGCATCCTGGCCTGTCTGGTGGTGATGCTGTTTATGCGTTCCTGGCGCTCGACCCTCATTGCCGGCATCGCCATTCCGGCTTCGGTCATTTCGACTTTCGGAATGATGAAGGCGCTCGATTTCACGCTCAACAGCGTGACGATGCTGGCGCTGGTGTTGATGGTCGGCGTGGTGATTGACGACGCCATCGTCGTGCTGGAAAACATCTTCCGGTTCATTGAGGAGAAGAAGATGCCGGCGATGCAGGCGGCGAGAGAAGCCACGAAAGAGATTGGTCTGGCGGTGCTGGCGACGACGCTCTCGCTGGTGGTCATCTTCCTGCCGATCTCGTTTATGTCTTCGATTTCGGGGCGGTTCCTCTATCAGTTCGGAATCACGGCGGCGGTGGCGATCCTGGTCTCTCTGCTGGTTTCATTCACGCTGACGCCGACGATGAGCGCGCGGCTGATTCACGTCGCGGATGTCCATCATCACGAAGAGTTGGCGGGGTCGCGCCGCGGTTTCTACAAATACATTGATCGCTCCTACACGTGGATGCTCAAATTCGTGTTGCGCCATCGCTTCCTGGTCTGGGCCTGCGCGCTGCTGGTGATGGCTTCGTCCGTCCCGCTTTACGGTTTGGTCAAACAGGATTTCATTCCCAGCAACGTTGACGAAGCGGAGTTCGGCGTGAACCTTTCGGCGCCCGAAGGCACCAGCCTGGCCGCGATGAACGAGGCTTTGCAGGCGGTCGAGGCCGAATTGAAACAGATGCCGGAGATCCGTTTGATGCTCGGCCAAGCGGGCAGCTCATTCATGGGGTCGGTCAACCAAGCCGAGATTTACCTGCGCATCCCGCCACACGAGGAGCGCACGATCAACATCGCCAAGTTCTGGAACGGGTTGAAACGCGGCGAGCCGCTGGCAGTCTTTCGCGGCAACTATTCCGCGCGCGATGTTCAGCAGAAAGTGCGCCAGCGTCTGCGCAAGTTCACGCACCTGCGACCGGCGGTTCGCAATCCGCAGACCATCAACCTGGGCGGCGGCGGTTACTCCGACCTGGACTTCGCTTTGCGCGGCCCCGATCTGATGGCTCTGGTCGGTTACGCCAATCAATTGCGCCAACGCGCGCCGGAGCTTGGGCTGCTCGATGCGGACGTGACGCTGAAACTCGACAAGCCGGAATTGCGCGTCAACATTGATCGCGCGCGAGCCGCTGACCTCGGCGTTGATTCGACCGACATCGCCACGGCGCTCAGAATTATGGTCGGAGGCGACGAACGCGTCTCGCGTTTCCACGACGAGCAGATGAACGAGGATTACGATGTGCAGGTGCGGTTGAAGCACGGTGACCGCAACGACGCCGAGACCATCTCGCGTCTGTTCGTGCCCTCTTCGCGCGCCGGACTGGTGAGTCTGGAGAACCTGGTCAAAGTCGAGCCGTCGAACACCTCGTCGAGGATTGACCGGCTGGATCGCCAGCGGCAGGTCTCGCTGCGGGCAAACATCGCTCCGGGTTTCGCGCTGGCCGACCGCATCGCTGCGCTGCGCGAGGAAGCCGCGAAGTTGAACATGCCGTCCGGTTACAACACGACCGTGTCTGGCCGGGGCCGCGAACTCGAACGCACGTTCACCGAATTCATCGTCGCGTTCCTGCTTTCGATTGCCTTCATGTACATGATCCTGGCCTCACAATTCGAGAGCGTCATCCACCCGGTGACGATCCTGCTCTCTCTGCCGCTGGCCGTGCCCTTCGCGCTGATTTCATTGTGGGCGTTGGATAACACGCTGAACCTTTACTCTGCGCTGGGCATTCTGGTCTTGTTCGGGGTGGTCAAGAAGAACGCGATCCTGCAGATTGACCATATGAACGGATTGCGCGCGAAGGGGATGCCGCGCTACGAAGCGATCATTCAGGCCAACCGCGACCGTCTGCGCCCGATCCTGATGACGACGCTGGCGTTGGTGGCCAGTATGATGCCGCTGGCCTTGGGCACAGGGCCTGGCGCAGAGGAACGCCGTTCAATCGCCACAGTGGTCATCGGCGGCCAGAGTTTGTCGTTGTTGCTGACGCTGCTGCTGACGCCCGTGGCTTATTCGATCTTCGACGACATCGGCGCGTGGGTGCGCAAACGCACGCTGGCCCGTAAACCCAAAACCGTCGAGGCGGATGCGCACGTCGAACCGGCGAGAGCTGATGAGCGTATTCCTGCCACCGGTGAAATTCCCGAGATTGGGGCGGCGAGATCAGAAGCGGGAGATTAGCTTTCAACCTCGGCTTCACTATTTCGCGCTGATGCTCTATCTTTGTGATCGGACTCCGGTTGAAGTTGACGTAAAACCGAGATGTAAAGACGATGAGCGACGTGTTGGTGCGAATAAAAAGGGCCGTGCTCGATAGGCGCTACATCTTCGGTAATAAAGCGCGCGACGAAATGAAAGCGAACGGCATTACGGAACTCGATGTGATCGAGTCGGTCCTCAATGCTGTAGCCATCTACAAAAAGATTCGTTCGACGAATCCATCTCGCTCACGGGCCAGGGAATACCTTTACGTTATTCAGAGCACCAATCTGGACGGAATTTACATATACACTAAAGGCAAGTTCGTCAAAGAACAAGGCAAGGAAGTCTACTACTTCTTCGTTTCATCGAAGAGGTCGGTATAACAAGAAGTAACCTCTATGCTGGAAATAACTATTTGCCCATCCTGTGGCAGCGACAAGATCAAGAAGCTCAAGCAAGACTGGAAAGATAAGTTTGAGGGGCGGACATACACCGTCCCCGATCTGGAATATTGGGAATGCCCGGCTTGCGGCGAGAGGCTGTTTGATTATGATGCGATGCGTAAGATCGAAGCTTACTCTCCGGCCTTTGCCAAGAAACGCGCGAAGAGAAAGGTCTCGAAAGCCGCTTAGTTTTAAAACCCTCATTGAGATTGCTTTGCCAAGCCGGTTGCGCGGATGAGTGATTCACTGGTAAACGCGGTCATCGAAGCCCACGGCGGGGAGCATTTCTGGAACCGGATCGGCGGTCTGAGGATTCAGTTGCGCATCGGCGGCAACATCCTGGCCACAAAATTTCAATCGCCTCACGCACGGCCAATCCAACTCGAAGTCGATGCGACCCGCATCTTCGCTCGCCTCACGCCATTCCCACGAGCAGGTCTGCGGGGAATTTTTGAAGAACATTCGGTCAGGCTGGAGACCGAAGGGGGCGTGGTCGTCAAGGAGCGCAAGGTCACACGCGACCTTGACGGCAGAGTCGAGCGGCGGCTGGTTTGGGACGACCTGAACCTGCTCTACTTCCTCGGTTACGCGCTGTGGAACTATGCGATGACGCCGTTCTATTTTCTCTGGCCCGGATTTGAATGCGTCGAAGGCGAGTTGTGGCGGGAGAGGGACGGGTCGCGTTGGCGGACGCTTCACGTCGCTTATCCACCCGCGTTTCCCACCCACAGTCGGCAACAGACCTTTTACTTCGATGAACAGGGGCTGTTGAGGCGATTGGATTACACGGCCTACGTGTTCGGCGAATGGACTCGCGGCGTGCATTACTGCGGAGATCACAAAAACTTCAACGGGCTGATCTTTCCCACCCATCGTGTGGTCTATCCGCGATTGCCTTCGGGCCATCCGTTCAAGCTTTTCAGCGTGATGGAAGGCTGGGTGGAGGAGGTCGAATTCTTCTGGAAATAGGTTGCCAAATCGGAACCGCTGCGGTAGAAACTGCCTGTCTCCAATCGAAATCAAATAACGTCAAACACGGAGGTTACAAATGTCGCACGACACTTCGCGTGACTTTTCGCGCCGCTTGTTTCTTCGCGGCCTCGGCGCCGGCGTTGCCGCTTCGACCGTCGCCTCGCATTCGATCTTCACCGCCCTGGCCGGATCGCGCAGAGCCGACCCGATCATTCTCGGGGCAGCCAATCACCGCTACGAATGGGTTCGCGGCTGGGGCAAGCTGCCCGACGGGATGAGCTTCGGCAGCACGCACGGCGCAGTGCAGGTTGATTCGCTCAACCGCGTCTACTTCAACACCGACACCGAGAACGCGATCATCGTCTTCGACCAGAACGGCAAATTCATCAAAGCGTTCGGCAAAGACTGGAAAGCCGACCGGGAAGGCAACGGCACGCACGGGATGCAGATCGTCAGGGAAGGGAAGCAGGAGTTCATCTACCTGACCAACCTCTTCCGCCACGAATTCGCCAAGCTCACGCTCGACGGCCAGGTCGTCTGGGTCAAAGGCTATCCCGAAAAATCCGGCGTCTATCAGAACAAAGATCAGTTCCGCCCGACCGGCATCGCCGTCACGCCCGGCGGCGACTTCTACGTCACCGACGGTTACGGCGCGAACTACATTCACCGCTACAACGCCAAAGGCGAGTACGTCAATTCGTGGGGCGGACGCGCGAGCAAAGAGAATCCGAAAGAGGACGGCAAGTTCAACACGCCGCACGCGATCATCATTGACACGCGCGGCAAGGAGCCACTGGTGCTGGTTACCGACCGCGCCAACCACCGGTTGCAGTGGTTTTCGCTCGAAGGCAAGCACGTCAAGACGCTCGACGGCACGGAGAACGATCAACTGCGTCTGCCCGCGACGCTGCACATCCGCGGAACCGACCTGGCGATCGGCGATCTCGGCGGGCGCGTGACGATCCTGGATAAAGAGAACAAACTGGTCACGCACCTGGGCGATCAGGTTGATCCGAAGAAGCGCGCGACCAACAAACTGCCGCGCGAGCAATGGCTCGACGGCATCTTCGTTTCGCCCCACGGCATCTGCTGGGACAGGCAGGGCAATCTCTACGTCGAAGAGTGGATGGCCGTCGGGCGCGTCGTGAAACTCAAACGTATGAAGTAACGAATGCCTTCGGGAGACGGCGTTTGAAAAAAACGGCAACAATGTCGTAGGGGCGGGTTTTCCCCGCCCAACTCCTTGACCACGGATGCGGGCGGGGAAAACCCGCCCCTACGCCAATGGCAATTGATCAATGCAGGAGAAATGGATCATGAAAATCACCAAGTCAATAAACAGCCTACTCGTTCTCTCCTTAATCGTACTCTCAACCTCGTTCGTTGGCGCGCAGGCGACCCAGCCAGCAGCCGTTGAGTTCGAGAAGATCGAGGTGATGGTTCCGATGCGCGACGGCGTCAAGCTCCACACGCTGATCTTCGCGCCGAAGCAAATGACCGAGCCGCTGCCGATCCTGATGGAGCGCACGCCGTATGGCATTGGCGGACGGAATTCGACGCGCGTCAACAGCGCGAATAGCCATCTCGTGCCCGACGGCTACATCTTCGCGTATCAAGACATCCGCGGGAAATATGGCTCCGAAGGCGATTTCAGGATGAACCGTCCGCCGCGTGATAAGAGCGATGCGAAGTCGGTTGACGAAGCGTCAGACACTTACGACACGATTGAGTGGCTGGTCAAAAACGTCAAGAACAACAATGGCCGCGTCGGCATCTTCGGCGTGTCATACCCAGGTTGGCTGGCTGTCGTGCCGTTGACCGAGCCGCATCCCGCGTTGAAAGCACTCTCGCCCCAAGCCGCGATGGGCGACACGTGGCTCGGCGACGACTTCTTCCATCAAGGCGGGTTCCGTTTGAGCTACGGTTACGAATACGTCTACGGCGTCGAGACTGCGAAGGACGGCGCGAGGCCGACGTTCGACACTTACGACATGTTCGAGTGGTATTTGAAGAAGGGCGCGCTCTCGAACTTCCTCATGCCAACGCTCCCCACCTGGAAGGACTTCATCGAGCATCCGGCGTTCGACAACTTCTGGAAATCGCGCTCGGCGTCGCACTACCTGAAAGATCCCGCCGTGCCGACGCTGCACGTTGCTGGCTGGTTCGATCAGGAGGATTTCTATGGGCCGATGAAAGCATACACAAGGCTCGAAAAGAACGACGCGAAGAAGAACAACTTCATCGTTGTTGGCCCGTGGAATCACGGCGGATGGCGTGGTGGCGATGGCGACAAGCTCGGCAATATCGAGTTCAAGAGCGCCACGGGCAAACTTTTCCGCGAAAAGATCGAGGCGCTGTGGTTCGCCCATCACCTGAAAGGCAAAGGGACGCTCAATCAGCCTGAAGCCATCACGTTCCAGACCGGCAGCAACGAGTGGAAGACTTACGACCAATGGCCGCCAACCAACCTCACGACCGAGCGCAAGCTCTACTTCCACGCCAATGGCAAACTCTCGTTCGATCCGCCAACGTCCGGTGGCGACAAAGAGTTCGACAGCTACGTCTCCGACCCGGCGCATCCCGTGCCTTATCGCCAGCGCCCGATCGAGGTGACCTATTCGAGAGGTTCCCGCTGGTCCGCTTGGCTGACCGAAGACCAGCGCTTCGTCCACAATCGGCCCGACGTGTTGAGCTGGGAGACCGAGCCGTTGAAAGAAGACATCACCGTCTCCGGCGAAATCACCGCGCAACTCTTCGCTTCGACCTCGGGAACCGACAGCGACTGGATCGTGAAGCTGATTGACGTTTACCCGCAAGAATGGCCGGACAACTTCAGGATGGGCGGCTACCAGTTTATGGTCGCAGGCGAAGTCTTGCGCGGGCGTTACCACAAGAGCTTCGAGAGGCCAGAGCCGCTCGTCGCCAACAAGGTGACCGAGTTCAACGTCTACCTGGTGCACAAAGACCATAGCTTCAAGCAGGGCCACAAGATTATGGTGCAGGTGCAGAGCACGTGGTTCCCGATCATTGATCGCAACCCGCAGAGGTACGTCGAGAATATCTTCAAGGCGAAAGATTCCGACTACATCTCGGCCACCCAGCGTGTCTTCAGGTCGAAGAGGTTCGCTTCGGGAATCAGGCTGCCGGTCGTCAACGGCCAAAAGGCGGCTAACAACTGACAACCGAGATGCTGCGTTTCTTTGAATTGTTGATAGGGACGGTCACGCTCCGTCCCTATGTTTTTGTCTTCTTCGCCGCCTACCTTTTCCTGGCCATCACCCACATTGGCTGGAAGCGCACGGTCTTGTTCACCGCGCACGCATACATCATCGCATTCCTGTGCGAATGGAGTTCGGCTGTCGCGGCCACTGGGTTTCCCTTCGGCCTCTACCGCTACATTGATCAAACCAGCCATCGTGAGTTGTGGGTCGCGGGCGTGCCGTTTATGGATTCGCTCTCGTTCACGTTCCTGTCCTACATCAGTTGGGAGTTGGCGACGATGTTACTCGGACGGTTGAAGCTAAGTTGGCGCGATGTGCAGGTGGTGAACGCCGAGGTCGTGAGAAGGCGATGGTCAACGGCGCTGCTGGCTGCGTTCTTGATGATGTACCTGGACATTATCATTGACCCGGTGGCGCTGCGCGGCGACCGGTGGTTTCTGGGGAAGATTTACTACTACCCGGACGGCGGGAGTTACTTCGGGATTACACTTGCGAATTTCCTCGGGTGGTTTTTTGTCTGTTTCGTGATCGTGCGGTTGTTTGTGTGGCTTGAGAGCGTGGTCTTCGCAAAAGCGTCGAGCCTGGCCGCCGGCGTTCGCAGTTATCGTTACAAAGCTCTCGGGCCGGTTGGGCTGTATTTCGGCGTGCTCGGGTTCAATCTGTTTATGACGTTTTGGATCGGCGAGCGGGAGTTGGGCATTGTCGGCGTGGCTGTCATTCTGCCGCTGGCCGTGATGATCGCGCTTGCGTTTGGCAAAGCCGAGTGGTACACGGAAAGGCGAATATGAAAGAATCACTGCTTGCGTTTCTGCTCACAGTCTCGTTGAGCTTCATTGCTCACTCTCAATCAACGGCTCCTTCGCCGTTTCAACCAATCCAATCGGGCTACGGCGCGAAGGGCCAATTCGCGGTCACGGAAGACAAGTTTCCCAGCCCGCTCTTCAGCAGCGAAACCGTCCACGTCTTCCGCCCGGCGCGCGTAGCGGCAAAAACTCCCGTCATCTTCTTCGTGCCCGGCTACGACAACAACGATCCCGACGAGTACGAGCCGCTGATCAATCACATCGTCAGCCGAGGCTACGCGCTGGTCTACGCGCCTTTTCAAATCATCTCGGGCGACCTCACGCTGCACAAGAAAAGGTACGACACGATCTTCGCCGGTTTTGAAGCAGCGGTGAAGCGTTACGGCAGGTCGTTCGATCTCTCGCGCGTCGGTTACGCGGGCCATTCATATGGCGCGGCGGCGATCCCGAGTATGTCGCTGCGGGGACTCGAGCGCGGCTGGGGCAAAGACGGGTTGTTCATCTTCTCGATGGCGCCCTGGTATTTTTACGAGGTCAGCGTCGCGCAGTACGTCAACTTCCCGCCGCACGCGAAAGTGGTCGTGCAGACTTATGAGCGCGACGGGATCTGCGACCACCGGATCGCCAAAGAGCTGTTCGAGCGCATCAATCTGCCCGCAAGCGAGAAAGAGTTCGTGATGCTGATGCGCGAGGAGCGGTTGGGGTACAGCCTCGACGCCGGTCATGGCACGCCTTCAGGCAGTGGCGTGGATGCGCACGATTTTTACGGCGTCTATCGGTTGTTCGATGCACTGGCCGATTATGCCTTCACGGGCAATCAGGCGGGCAAGCGGATTGCGCTGGGCGACGGCTCCGCTGAGCAGCGGTTTATGGGCTTGTGGCCGGACGGCAAGCCGGTGCGTGAATTGTTTGCCGGCGATTGCGTCAACGTCACCCGTTCCTCGAGTTCTTTCTTCTTTCCGTACTCCACGAATCACGGCGATCTGGCGAATGTTTCGTCCGCGAGCTTCAAGATCGAAACCGGACTGGCGCCGGATTCACTGGCTTCGGCGTTGGGCGCGAATCTGTCCGCTTCCGCGCTGCCGAATGGAGGCGCTGCACCGCCGCTCAAGCTCAACGGCACGGTCGTCAAAGTGAAAGACAGCGCGTGCGTCGAGCGCTTTGCTCCGTTGTCTTTCGTCGCGCCGGCCCAGGTCAATTACATCGTGCCGTCGGGCGCGGCCAGCGGCGCAGCAACCGTCACGGTCTTCAACGAGGCGGGGACGATCTCAGCCGGCACGGCGCAGATCAATAGCGTCGCGCCGAGCCTGTTTGCCGCCAATGCGAATGGACAGGGCGTTGCAGCGGCGGCGGTGTTGCGCGTTCGCCGGGACGGCTCGCAAGTCTACGAAGAGGCGGTCTATTTCGATTCGGCGCAGAAGAAGTTTGTCGCCTCGCCGATTGATCTGGGCGATCCGAACGATCAGGTCTTTCTGCTTTTCTTCGGTTCGGGCTTCAGGCATCGCCAGTCTTTGAGCGGTGTGAGCGTGACGATAGGCGGGATTCCGGTCGAAGCTTTGTACGCGGGCGAGCAAGGCGATTTTTTCGGACTCGATCAACTCAACGTGCGGTTGCCGCGGACGCTGGCTGGGCGCGGCGAGGTTGATGTGGCGCTGAAGGTTGACGAGCGCATAGCAAATACGGTGAGAGTAAATTTCAAGTGAAGGCAGGTGGCGCAAGATGCCATCTTGCGCCACGATCAGGTCTTTATTGCCTATCTCGATAATTCAGCGGCGGCTTCTGATTCGCCGGAATGCGCGAGCGGTATTCGTAACCGGCGCGCCGTTTGTTGAAATCGGCTCGCGCGGCTTCGATCAATTCAGCGTCCTGCATCAGATCAACCGCCGAAAGCGCCAGCGTCTTGGCGGCCACGACCATGCCTTTGCGCCCGATGCTGTGCCCGGCGCAGGCGGTTGATTGCCAACTGTGACCGGGAGTTCCCGGAACATAGGTCGCCGCGCGAAACTCCGATGTCGGCACAATCCAACTGACATCGCTGACATCCGTGGAGCCTGAGCTGACGCCGCCTTCCATCTGCTGGATCTGTTCCTGACTCCCCATCGGCAATGCGCCGTCAAGCGAGAATGTTTGGCGAAGCTTTTCGGCGAAGGCCTGTTCTTCAGCCGAGTATTTCACGCCGCCCGCACGCCGCAGGTTTTTATCAATCAATTTTGCCAACGGCTCGTTCGGCAATTCGTTGTAAACGCTGGCGACCAGTTCCATCTCCATTCGCGTCTCGGTTGCATGCGCGCCCGCTTCGGCGCATTTGATGATGCGCGCCCAGATGCCATCGAGCGTGGGCATGCTCGGATGGCGCGCGTACATATAAATTTCGGCGTAATCGGGGACGACGTTCGGCGCCGCACCGCCATTGGTGATGATGTAATGAAGGCGAGTGGTTGACGGCACGTGTTCGCGCATCAGGTCAACCGCGTGCGCCATCAACATCACCGCGTCGAGCGACGAACGGCCTTTGTCTGGCGCTCCGGCAGCGTGCGCGGCCTGTCCGTAAAACCGAAACTTGGCTGAGATGTTCGCGAGCGACGATTTCAGACTCGCGCCGTTGGAGTCGCCCGGATGCCAGGCCAGGATCACATCGCAATCGTTGAACGCCCCGGCGCGAGCCATGTAAACTTTGCCAGCCCCGCCTTCTTCGGCCGGCGTTCCGTAGAACCTGATTGTCCCCGGAAGCTTTTTCTCAGCGAGGTAGTCTTTGACCGTGATGGCCGCAAACGCCGACGCCACGCCGAAGAGATTGTGCCCGCAACCGTGACCCGGCGCGCCAGCGAGGCGAGGTCTCTTCTCAGGCACAGAATCCTGCGACAGACCGGGTAGCGCATCGAATTCGCCGAGAATGCCGACGACAGGTTTGCCCTGACCGTAAGTCGCCACGAAAGCGGTGGGAATCCCCGCGACGCTCTCCTGAATCTGAAAGCCTGCCGTCCGCAATTCGGATTTCAGCAGATCGGAGCTTTGTTTTTCTTTGTATCCGACCTCGGCGAATTCCCAGATGCGGCGCGACAGTTGGCCGAAATGCCCGGCGCGCTCGTCCATTTTGCGAAGCAGGTCAGCGCGATCATCCGTTGGGTTGTTGATGGCGTTGGCAGCCCTTTGGACGTTGCCCATCGCCAGTGTCAAGGCAAAGAGGCAGGGCAGGAAGCGGCGCGTGATCATAGACAGACCTCCCAAATGTTGTAAGATTGGTTTGTTGGTGAATTGACCGCGATAACGCGCGGCGATTCTAGGTTTGGCGAAATGGCGAGTCAAGGAATATCCTGGGAGCGCTGCGCTCCCAGTGGAGGATTTAACTTTGATGATTGAAAGAAGGATCGAACGGATTTGCGTATTTTGCGGCTCGTATTCGGGCGCGCGCGAAGCTTACGTCGAACAGGCGCGCGCCTTGGGCCGGGCGATGGTTTCGCGGGGAATCGGATTGGTGTACGGCGGCGGCGGCATCGGAATGATGGGCGCCGTGGCCGACGCGGTGATCGAGGCGAAGGGCAAGGTGATCGGCGTGATCCCTTACGCCCTGGCCACGAAAGAGCGCGCGCATCCGTCAGTCCATGAGAACGGAGCGATGGAACTGCGTGTGGTCAACACCATGCACGAACGCAAAGCGATGATGGCCGAGTTGTCGGATGCTTTCATCGCCTTGCCCGGCGGCTTCGGCACATTTGAAGAATTGACAGAGACCATCACCTGGGGACAACTGGGCATTCACCAGAAGCCGGTCGGGTTGTTGAACGTCGCCGGTTATTACGACCCGCTGCTTCAGATGGTTGATCGAGGCGTCGAGGAAGGATTCATCCTGCCGCGCTATCGCCACCTCTTCGTCGCTTCAGCGGAGGTGGACGAGTTGTTCGAGCTGATGTTCAGGTTCCAGCCAGTGGAAGGCGTGGTGAAATGGATTGAGATGAGCGAGACATGAACTGGAGGCGCGAGTATAATCCGCCGCCAGGGAGGAACTTTATGGCAACAGTCGCTGAAGAGATTAAACAAACGGAGATTGCAATACCGCCGACACAACGTGATTACTTTACGATAGCCGAGTTCAAGGAGGTCAGAAAGGCGCTGCCTGATCATGTGCTCGAATTGATCCGTGGTGAGATCGTCATCAACAAGCGGTCACCGCACGACTATTTCTCGATCGAGGATTTCAAAGTAATCGCGGAGACGCTACCGGATCATCGGCTGGAATTGATCAATGGGGAGTTGGTTATGAGTCCGAAGCCTGATAAGAGACACCAGAAGCACGCGCGGCGCGTCAACACATTGTTGGGGCTGCATACCGCAGAGATTGTGGCGATAGGCTGTGAAATTGATGGAGGGAACGCTTTCTTCGAAATCCCCGAAGAGTTGAGCCTGCGACTGGCCAATGAAGCCGGCGGCAGGCCGAGCGATGTCTGCTCTGACGCTTCAGTCTGTTATCGTGACTATCTGGATACAGACCGTCGCCCGCCCGCGCTGCTGGTGGTAGAAATCCTTTCAGACTCAAACCGCCAAAATCTGGAGCGCGACCTGGAAATCAAAGCATTGATTTACGCCGCGTTGGAAATTCCGGCTTACTGGGTCGTTGATCGGCGCGACCGGAGCGTGTGGGCGTATACGGAGCCGCGTGACGGCGAGTACGCCGCGTGTGAACAAATCAAGGGCGACCAGTTTTTACCCGCGCCGGGATTGGAGTTTTTGCAGATCACTCCGGCGCAAATCTTCGCAGAGTAATTCAGATCACGCCTGCTTCTCGGAATTCGACGATTGCCTGCTCAGCAAACCCCAACTCACGCAAAACCTCATCCGTATGCTCGCCCAATATCGGCGCCCGCCGTCTGACTTCGCCCGAAGTTTCAGATAACCGCACCGGCGTATTCGGCACGGGCACTGGCTTCGCGCTGCCCGGATATTCAACAAACTTGATCAACTCGCGCGCTTTGACTTGAGGGTCATCGAAGACTTCGTCGAGGTCATACACTTTGCCGCACGGCACACGCGCCTCTTCCAATTCCCGCATCGCTTCTTCGGTCGTGCGCTGCGCGGCCCAATCGTTCATCGCTTCGGTGATCAACTGGTGGTTGTTCGCGCGCGTGATGTCGTCGGCGCAGCGCGGATCGTCAATCAGGTCGGCGCGGCCCATCAGTTTCGCCCAGCGGTTGAACATCGGATTGCCGATCACATGAATGATGATCCAGCCGTCCTTCGTTTGATAGGTGTCGGATGGGGCAACGTGGAAAGCGGTGTTGCCTTGCTGCCGGCGTTCGACGCCGGTGACGTAATGTTCGGCGAGCAGCGTCTGCATGAACGTCACGCCGGTGGCGAGCAGGGAAGCCTCGACGATTTGGCCACGCCCGGTCTTCTGTTTTTCGTAGAGCGCGGCCATTGTGCCGAACGCCGCGTGGAGCGCCGTGCCGAAATCTTCAAACGGAACCACGCTGCGGATGGGAACGCCGGGAGTTCCCGTCACGCTCATCGCGCCCGACATCGCCTGGGCGACGGGATCGAAGCCGACGCGGCTGGCATACGGCCCTTCGGCGCCGAAGGCGGAGATTTGCGTGAGGATGATGTCGGGTTTAATGGCAGCCAGCGAGTCGTAATCAAGTCCCAGCTTGCGCAGGACATCTATCGGCAAGTTGGCGATGACCACATCGGCGCTGGCGATCAACCGTCGTTTGATTTCCCGGCTCTGTGGATGCGCGGGATCGAGCGTGACGCTCTTTTTGTTGCGGTTGAGGCCGATGAACATCGGGCCTTCGCCGGCGGCGGTGATCGGCGCCACGTAGCGGTCTTCGCCGCCTTCGCGCCGTTCGATGCGGATGACCTCTGCGCCGAAGTCGGCGAGCAGCATGGCGCAGTAAGGGCCGGCGATGTAGCGGCCAAAATCCAGAACTCTGATTCCTGCGAGGGGCGGGTTCATTGTCATTTGAAGTAACGAAGAGGCTGGGCTGCAGCAATGACTTGAGGCCAGGGCTTACTCAGCCTCCGGCCCCTTTCCTTTCCTTCGGTCGCTCTCTTTGAGCTTCTCGTCAATGTAGACGTAGTAAACCTTGCCCGGTTGGACTGTTTCCAGCAGGCTCAAGACATCGGGCATCAGCGGGCGCAGCGACTCATACTTGTTGTTGTAGGCGCGCAGCACGATTACCGCGATGTCGAACTGCTCGACTTTTTGCTGATGATAAATGTTCGTATCTGTGGTTAGCAAAACATCAAACGTTTGCTGCGCAGCTTCAAGCAACTCGCCGTTATCAAAATCGTCCCATCCTGCTTCTCTGGTCAGAACAACTTCGTGCGGCGAAAGATGGTTCTTCAGTTTGCGCGAAAGGTTATGGTCGAAGAGTAATCGCATCAATAATCAACCTCTTCGGCCATCCAACCTTCCGCCAGCTTATCTTTGATCATCTGCAAAATCGCCATCACCTTTTCGCGGTCAGTGCCGGGGAAGGAGTCTAGAAACTCATCTACTGTGTAGCCGCCCATCAGGTGATCAATCAGGGAGACCACCTGGATGCGCTGAATGCCTATGACCGGCGTGCCACCCATCCGTCGTGGGTTGATTGTGATAGGAGGTATGTGTTTCGCCATCTCCTTTCGGCGAACGATTTTTTCCTGCAAAGCGGCAGGCAGATCAGTGATCATCTCTTCGTGCGTTGCTGTGGACATAACTGCGTCTCCTTTCTACCGCAATTCTACCACAGAGAGTCTACGGGCGAGCGGCGCATCGCCGGCTCGCTATGACGAAGTCTCAGTCTCCAGCCTCTGTCGCGCCGCTCTCAAAAGCAAGAAGCAGAGTCCGGCGAAGAGGGCGATGCCGATAAGATCGGCCACTCCGCCCAGTCTTTCCCAGCCGTGAACGCCGACTGTATTCAGCACCCAACGCAAGATCGAAATCTCTCTGCCATCCGCGCCGGTCGTGGAAACGCCGCTGAGCAAGGCGATGGCGACGCCCGTGAGCGAGCCGCCGGCGACTAAGCCCGTGCTGTAGAGCATGCCGGAGCTGACCTCGGATTCTTCGTGGCCGCCGCTCCTTTGTCCGGCCATTTTATCGGCCAAGGCCTTCATCATGCCGCCGACGAAAATCGGCGCGGTGGTCGAAAGCGGCAAATACGCGCCGACCGCGAACGACAGCGAACGCACGCCGCACAACTCCACTACCACTGAAATGAACATGCCGACGAACACCAGTCCCCACGGCAAATCTTGCGCCAGCAGGCCCTTGATGATGGTGGCCATCAACGTCGCTTGCGGCGCCGGGAACTTCTCGGATCCGATCGCGTGTTTTATGCCTTCAATCTGCATCGAGTTATCGAGCGTTTGCAGAGTCCAGCCGATCACGAACGTCGAGACGACCACGCCGATCACCAACCCGATTTGCTGATAGACCGGAGTCGCGCCCACGATGTAGCCGGTCTTCAAATCCTGGCTGGTGGCGCCCGCGTTGGCGGCGGCGATGCAAACGATGCCGCCAACGGCCAACGCCAACGATTGATAGACATCGCCAGTCCAGCCGAGGGTCACGAAAATCAGACAGGTGGCCATCAAGGTGGCGATGGTCATCCCGGAAATCGGGTTCGAGGAAGAGCCGATGATGCCGACGATGCGCGAGCTGACGGTGACGAAGAAAAATCCGAACACCACGATCAGCGCGCCCATCAACAACGTGCCGGGAAAAGTTCCGGG
>Ga0247727_10005694_pt1 | contig 25054 bp, 27 predicted proteins | sample WisWelCaveWW1625_FD_202498 | JGI IMG/M metagenome (GOLD analysis project Ga0247727, IMG submission 202498) | Biofilm microbial communities from Wishing Well Cave, Virginia, United States - WW16-25 | ecosystem: Environmental > Aquatic > Deep subsurface > Groundwater > Cave microbial mat | place...
CGCTCCCGCAAGCGGAAGCTCCAGCTCTTCCTGGACGAGCTCGAGCCGACCCCCGAGTCGACTGTGCTCGACGTCGGCGCCGACGAGCTCACGTTCGGCGAGGGCGACGGCTGCGCGACGCTCAATTTCTTCGAGGCGCTCTACCCGTGGCCGGAGCGCATCACAGCGCTCGGGCTCCACGACGGAGCGAGCTTCCGCGCCCGCTACCCCGGAATTCGTTACGTCCAAGGCGATGCGTGTGCGCTTCCCTTCGGAGATAGGGAGTTCGACATCGTGTTCTCGAACGCGGTCATCGAGCACGTCGGCGATCGGGAAGGGCAGCAGCGGCTCGTGTCCGAGGCACTCCGCGTCGGCCGTCGCGTCTTCATCACGACACCGAACCGCCGCTTCCCGGTCGAGGTGCACACGCGGCTCCCGTTCGTGCACTGGCTTCCGGCTCCGATCGCGGGCCGCATCTACAGGGCGGTCGGGAAGGGCTTTGCGGTGGATATCCACCTCCTCACGAAGGGGTCGCTCGAGTCGCTCTTCCCCGGGCGGGTCCGCGTCGTCAACCTCGGGCTGACCTTGGTGGCCATCGTTGACTGAGCGGTTGGCGCGCGCCGCGCTCGTCGCGCTCGTCGTCGGGCTCGCGCTCCACAACGCCGCCATGGCCGAGCTCTGGGAGCTCGGTGTCCGCGGCACTGCGCTCGATGTCGCCGCGGCGTGGAAGGAAGCGCTACTCCTCGTTGCGCTCGTCGTCGTCGCGTGGAAGGTGCGAAGGCTGCCCGCAGTCACCGTTGCCGACGTTCTGGCGGCGAGCTACGCGATCGTGATCCTCGTCTACGCGCTCCTCCCGCGGGACTGGCTGGAAGGTGAGGCGACGACTCGGGGAGAGCTCCTCGCCCTCCGCCACCATCTGCTCCCGGTCGCCGCATATGCGCTCGGCCGGCTCCTCTCGATCTTGTGGGGTGAGCGCAGCCGGCTCGGTGGCGTCATCACTCTGACGGCGGCCGTGATCGCGGTGATCGGGCTCGTCGACCTCGCCGTGATCTCGCTCCAGGCGTGGCGCGACTCGGGCGTCGCGGGCTGGTACGGGGAGCAGCTCGGGCTCGACTACGAGGGCCTGTCCGGGCTCCCCGAGAACTGGGTCTACAACACCGGCGACGAGGAGAACCCGATCCGGCGTCTCGTCTCGACGTTCTTGTCTCCGCTCGCGAGTGCCTACGCCCTCGTCGTCGCGCTCCTCTACGTCGTGAGCCGTCCGTTCCGTTGGTGGTGGGGTCTGCTCGCGCTTCTTCTCTACGCGGGGCTTCTCTACACCCACACGCGCGCGGCGTTCGGCGCTTTCGCCGTCGGGCTGGTCGTGCTCGCGCTGGCGCTCGCACAGCGACGATTTGCACCGGTGGTACTCGCTGTCGCCTCACTCGCCGTGGGGGCAGCGTTCCTGGTCGCCTACCCGTCGATCGGACCCTCGACCAGCTACACGGAGGACGAGCTCGAATGGCTGCGCGAGAACGCCGAGAGTGACCCCGGCGCGAGCGAAGACCCGTTCGCCGCCGACGAGTCGTCCACGGAGAGCCACCTTCGCAACCTACGAGACGGACTGGAGGCGGTGATCGAGCACCCGCAGGGATACGGGCTTGGAAACGCGGGCGTCGTCGCCAAGCGCACCGGGGTCGAGATCAAGGCCGGCGAGTCGACGTACACCGAGCTCGGAGTGGACGCTGGAGTCGCGGGGCTCGCCGCGTTCGTTCTCTGGAGCCTCGCCCTCCTCGGTGGTCTCTGGCGAAGGGAGGCTTGGCTCGCGGCGGCATTCGCGACCGTGCTCCTGCTCGGCCTCCAGACCGACATCATCGGCGTGCATTGGGTCGTCGTGACGGTCTGGGCTGCTGCCGGGCTCGCCCTTGGGCGCCCTCGGGGAACGAGTGCGCAAGAACGCGACGAGGCTATCGTCCCGCTGTGACCGCCCTCGATCCCCGCGTCGACATCGGCCACGTCCACCTGAAGGTGGCGGACCTCGATCGCGCGCTCGCCTTCTGGTGCGGCGTGCTCGGCTTCGAAGAGCAGGCGCGCATGGGAGACCAGGCGGCCTTCATCTCCGCAGGCGGCTACCACCACCACATCGGGCTCAACACGTGGGAGTCGCAGGGCGGCTCGCCGCCGCCGCCCGGTCACACCGGCCTCTACCACGTCGCCGTCCGCTTCCCCGATCGAAAGGCGCTCGCGGAAGCGGTGCGCGGGGTCGTCGAGGCGGGCGTCGCCCTCGAGGGCGCGTCCGATCACGGCGTGAGCGAGGCGATCTACCTCCGCGACCCGGACGGGAACGGCGTCGAGCTCTACCGTGACCGCGCGCGCGAGGACTGGCCCCGGCCGGCAGACGGCAAGGGCGTGGCGATGTTCACGCGTCCGCTCGACGTCCGCGCGCTGCTTGCAGAGGCGGATTGACGCCCTACGCAGGGCAAGGCTGCTAAGGTTTTCCGGTCAAGCTAGAGCGAGTCCGGTTCGCGCGCCTGCGCTTTCCTTACCCGTTCGTGAGTTGGTGAGGGAGGTGTTTTCCATATGGCAAGCGGAACCGTGAAGTGGTTCAACGACAGCAAGGGGTACGGGTTCATCACCCCGGACGAAGGTACGAAGGATCTGTTCGTGCACCACAGCAACATCATCGGTGATGGCTACAAGAGCCTCGCCGAGGGTGCCCGCGTCGAGTTCGAGCCGCGCGAGGGGCAGAAGGGCCCCGAGGCGACGAACGTCGTTGCAGCCGGCTAAGCCGATCTGAGGCCGTGGCCGCCCAGGCGGCCACGGCTCCTCACCCAAGCTAGGAGCACGCATGGCAGAGAAGGAAGAGAAGCTCGAGGTCGAGGGTGAGGTCATCGAGGCCCTGCGCAGCAGGATGTTCAGGGTCCGGCTCGACAACGGGCACGAGGCGCTGGGGTACATGGGGGGCAAGATGAAGCGCTATCGGATCCGGGTGTTCCCGGGCGACCGCGTTCGCATCGAGCTGTCTTCGTACGACCTGACCCGCGGTCGCATCGTCTACCGGCTCAGCTAAGCCAGCTGGCGCAAGACCGGAATGCTCTTCAGTGCGCAAGAGCGGAGTCTGCGATTGCAGATTCCGCTCGCGCAAGATCCCTGAAGGCGCCCGCTACGCGGGCGCTCGCGCAGATTCCGGTCGCGCGAAGATCCCTGAAGGCCGCTTTGCGGCCGCTGCGTTGGCTTTCGCATCGATACGGCGGCTGGCCGCCGAGGCATTCGGCTCGCGGCAGCGACCGCTTCAGCCGTTCGCCCGCCGTCGTTCCCGATACTGAGCCGGCGGGCAGCCGGTGTACTCCTTGAAGGCGCGGCTGAAGTGACTTTGGTGGGCGAATCCGGCCCGCGTAGCGATCTCCCTCAAGGAACGCTCGCCGTCGACGAGCTGGCCGATCGCCCAGTCCAGGCGAAGCCGCCGGATCCGATGACCGATCGTCTCGCCGTGATGCGCGCGAAAGACACGTGCGAGGTGAGCCGGGTGCACATGCACGACGGATGCAACTTCAGCGATCCTGAGCGGTCGAAAGAAGTTCTCCAGCAGGAACTCGTCGACGGTGTTCAGCCAAACCGGCGCCTTAGGTCGGCCGTTCGCACCGTTGATGCTGCGCGTCGCGGCTGCGATGAGCTCGAGACTGAGCCCCTCCACCGCGATCGATCTGAGATCGTCCTCCGATTGCAGTTCCACCGCGATCTGACGGGCGATCGTCGCGAGCTGGGGCCCGCGCAAACGGCGTACACGCGCAAGCAGCCCCACGCAAGGCTCCCACGTCTCGGTCAGAGGATCAATCTCGAGCGTCAGGAGGCGGACGCCGACCGGAAACCCGTCGATGTGTCGCACGCGTGCCGGCATCACGTACGCGCCCGCTGCTGAGACGCTGAAGCTCAGCCGTCCCAACCACTTCTCGAGCCCGCCGGCCAGGACGACTCCCACGAAGGGCAGCTCGTGCTCGTGCTCGCACGAGTGCCGAACCGATTCGAACGTCATGTCGGTCACCAAGAAGTCGTTGACCTCGAGCGCTCTCGAGGTGACCGGCAAGGGTTTCATCTCCTCTACTGACTCCGGCGAAGCGACTCTGTTGGACGGAGCAGCGGCTCGCGATGCTCGGACGATGCAAGCGGTGTCAATTCGGTGCAAGACCGGCCAAGGTAAGCCGCGGTCAGTTCCGTGCAAGACGCCGATGCGCGTGCAGCCTAGCGTGATTTCCAGCGCAATTCGACTGGAGGGAATACATGCGCACACATCCGATCTTGGTCCTCTTCGGGGCGCTTGCCATCGCCGCGGCCCTCGTCGTCGGCCCGGCTGCAACGGCCGCCCCGGAGCGCACATCCGCCGGAACCGTTGTCTTCATCCACGACCAGGAGCCGCCGAACCTGAACCAGGGGTTCATCGGTAATGGCCTCTATGCGACGAGTCTCGTCGTCAACAACATCTGGCTCGGCGGCCAGATCCGCGACAACAACTCGAATTGGGTCCTCAAGAACTTCTCCAAAGCGCCGAAGCTCGTCAAGACGAACCCGCTCACCATCTCGGTCGAGTACAAACCCGAGGCCGTGTGGAGCGACGGGAAGCCCGTCACTGGCGCAGACCTCCGAGCCACGTGGCAGGTGTACGTCAACCCCGCCAACAACGTCATCAGCCGCACGGGGTGGGAAGACATCAAGTCGATCACGGCCAAGGGCAAGAAGGCGACGATCGTCTTCAGGAAGCCGTTTGCCTCGTGGGAGTCGCTGGTCTCCGGGGGGTCCTGGGCGGCGCACGTCGTCAAGGGCCTGGACATGAACCAGGCCTTCCAGGACTCGCTCCCCGTCTCCAACGGCCCGTGGCGCTTCGACAGCTGGCAGAAGGGTGTCCAGCTCACGGTCCGGAAGAACAACGCCTACAAGGCCGGTCCGGCCATGAAGCTCGACCGGGTCGTCTTCCGCTACATCCTCGACACGAACGCCCGCTTCCAGGCGCTGAAGTCGGGTGAAGGCCAGGTTATGGAGCCGCAGCCGCAGCTCCAGATCGCCGACTTCCTGACCGACAAGAAGTTCGTCGTCGACCAGAAGATCGGGTACGCGTACGAGCACGTCGACGTCCAGTACGGTCCCCAAGGGCACCCGGCCTTGAAGCTGCCGTACATCCGACAGGCGCTCATGACGGGTATGAACCGGGCGCAGGTAGCAGGGACGCTGTACAAGACCATCGCTCCCGGTCTGCCCAAGCTCGACAGCCTCATCTTCAAGCCGTTCGAGTCCGCCTACCGCAAGAACTTCGCCCGATACGCCTTCAGCCAGACGAAGGTCATCAGCATTCTCAAGGCCAAGGGCTGCACCGGCGGCCCCGACCAGCCGAGCGCGGGGAACAGCGACATCTTCTCGTGCCCCGGCGTCGGCAAGCTGTCGTTCCGGTTCTTCACGACTACTGGGAACCAGCTCCGCGCTCTGACGTTCGAGATCATCCAGCGGCAGCTGAAGAGTGTGGGTATCGAGCTCGTTGCGCGCTTCCAGACCGGCGGAACGCTGTTCGGGACGACGCTCCCCTCGGGTGACTGGGACCTGATCATGTTCACGTACGTCCAGGAGCCCGAGACGAAGATCCTTTCCAAGGACCTCTATGCGTGCGGCGGCGACCAGAACTATGGCGCCTACTGCAACCGCAAGCTCTCGGCGTTGCTCGAGAAGGTCGCGGTCACGCTCGATGCGACTCAGCGCGACAAGATGCTCAACGACGCCGAGCTCAAGTACCTCGTGAAGGACATTCCGTCGATACCGCTGTACGCGCGGCCGATCTACGTCATTCGCGCGGCCGGCGTTCGCGGCCCCGTCGTCAATCCGACGACCGAGGGCAGCCCGTGGAACGCGAACACCTGGGCGGCGACCGCGTAGCGTCATCCGCGCCAGCCGTGCCCTCCATCCGGCACACGAGAGTCCCGCCCCCGGCCGTGGGGGCGGGACTCCTCCTCACGGGGGAAACCATGTTCCCCCCGTGTTTCCCCCTCTTCGTCACGCGGCACGGCCGTCTGGGAGTGCGCCTCCCGGCCGGCTAAGCCGGCCTTCGGCGACGAGCCGGCAGGCATAGAACGGGCGAGAAAGTCCCGAAATCCGCTTGGACTTTCGTCCGCTGCTCCGCTGCTTGCGCTATACCTGAGACATCGCCAAGACCAAGCCTGTCGAGCAGCTCGAGCGGGTGGTGATCCGCTTCGCCGGCGACTCCGGCGACGGCATGCAGCTGACCGGTGACCGCTTCACGAGCGAGACGGCGGTGTTCGGGAACGACCTCGCCACGCTGCCCGACTTCCCGGCGGAGATTCGCGCGCCGGCGGGCTCGCTGCCGGGCGTCTCGGGCTTCCAGGTCCACTTCGCCGACCACGACATCCTCACGCCCGGCGACCAGCCGAGCGTGCTCGTGGCGATGAACCCTGCCGCCCTCAAGGTCAACATCTCCGATCTCGCGAAGGGCGGGACGATCATCGTCAACACGGACGCCTTCAACGAGCGCAACCTGCAGAAGGCCGGGTACGCGTCGAACCCGCTCGAGGACGGCTCCCTCTCCGACTTCCACGTCCACGAGGTCGCGCTCTCGTCGATGACGGTCGAGGCGCTCCGGGACGTCGAGGGGATCACATCTCGGGAGGCCGAGCGCTCGAAGAACTTCTTCGCGCTCGGGCTCATGTCGTGGCTCTACCAACGCCCCGTCGAGGGGACGCTCGGCTTCATCGAGACGAAGTTCGGGCGCCGGCCGGAGATCGCGGAGGCGAATACGAAGGCGTTCAAGGCCGGCTGGAACTACGGGGAGACCTCCGAGGACTTCGCGGTCTCGTACGAGATCGCACCGGCGAGGCTCGAGCCGGGGGCCTATCGCCAAGTCTCCGGGAACACCGCGCTCTCGTGGGGGCTGATCGCTGCGAGCAAGCTCTCGGGGCTGCCGCTCTTCCTCGGCGCCTATCCGATCACACCCGCCTCGGGCGTCCTCGAGGAGCTCGCGCACCTCAAGCACTTCGGCGTGCGCACCTTCCAGGCGGAGGACGAGATCGCCGCCTCGGGTGCGGCACTGGGGGCAGCCTTCGGAGGTGCGCTCGGGGTGTCGACTTCGGCCGGCCCGGGGGTCGTCTTGAAGTCGGAGACGGTCGGGCTGGCAGTGACGCTCGAGCTCCCGCTCGTCATCGTGGACATTCAGCGCGCCGGGCCTTCCACGGGAATGCCGACGAAGCCGGAACAGGCCGACCTGCTGATGGTCATGTTCGGGCGCAACTCCGAGTCGCCGGTGCCCGTGGTGGCCGCCTCGACTCCTGCGGGGTGCTTCCACGCTGCGATCGAGGCCGCCCGCATCGCGATCAAGTACCGCACACCCGTTTTCCTGCTCTCGGACGCCTACCTGGCAAACGGCTCGGAGCCGTGGCTGATCCCGGACGTGAGCACGCTCGCGGACATCTCCACTGAGTTCGCCACCGGGCCGAACGACGAAGACGGCTTCCTGCCCTACAAGCGCGATCCCAAGACTCTCGCCCGTCCCTGGGCGATCCCGGGGACGCCCGGCCTCGAGCACCGGATCGGGGGCCTGGAGAAGGAGAACGAGACCGGGAACGTCTCCTACGACCCCGAGAACCACGACCTGATGGTGCGGCTGCGCGCCGCCAAGGTCGCGGGCATCGCCGACGACATCCCCGAGCTCGAGGTCGACGACCCGGCCCGCGCCGACACCCTCGTGCTCGGCTGGGGCTCGACGTACGGTGCGATCGGCGCGGCGGCTCGCCTCGTGCGGGAAAGCGGGCGGAAGGTGGCGACCGCACACCTCCACTACTTGAACCCGTTCCCGCGCAATACGGGCGAGGTTCTGCGCCGGTACGACAAGGTGCTGGTCCCGGAGATCAACCTCGGACAGCTGCGGATGCTGCTCCGCGCCGAGTTCCTCGTCGACGCGGCGGGCTACAACAAGGTCCGCGGCCGCCCCTTCCAGTCCGCGGAGCTCGCGGACGCGATCACGGCGCTGGTGGACTCATGATCGTTCGCCTTCGGCTCACGATCGTGGGGGAAACCATGTTTCCCCCACGTGCCCCCTTCTTCCTGAAAGCGTGGGGAACCTCCCGATTCTTGCGTGGGGGAACCCATGGTTCCCCCACGGGCCCCTTCCTTCAAGCAAAGGCAGATGGGTTCCCCACACCCCTCCACTCTCATCGACCGGGAACCGGCCGATGAGAGAGGGCAACGGAAACCTGGTGCAGCTCACGTCGAAGGACTTCAAGTCCGACCAGGAAGTTCGCTGGTGCCCGGGGTGCGGCGACTACGCGATCCTGAACGTGATCCAGGGCTTCATGCCGGAGCTCGGTCTTTCGCGCGAGCGAATCGTCTTCGTCTCCGGGATCGGCTGTGCCGCGCGCTTCCCCTACTACATGCAGAGCTACGGGATGCACTCGATCCACGGGCGGGCGCCGGCGATCGCGACCGGGCTGGCCGTGACGCGGCCCGACCTCTCGGTGTGGGTCGTCACCGGGGACGGCGACGCGCTCTCGATCGGCGGCAACCACCTGATCCACTCGCTCCGCCGGAACGTGAATCTCAAGATCCTCCTCTTCAACAACCGGATCTACGGGCTCACCAAGGGCCAGTACTCGCCGACCTCCGAGCTCGGGAAGGTGACGAAGTCGACCCCGATGGGGTCGCTCGACCACCCCTTCAACCCGCTCTCGGTGGCGATCGGGGCCGAGGCGTCGTTTGTCGCGCGCGCGATCGACACGGACAAGAAGGGACTCACCGAGGTGCTGGAGGCTGCAGCGCGCCACCGAGGCTCGGCCTTCGTCGAGATCCTCCAGAACTGCAACATCTACAACGACGGCGCCTTCGACTACGTGCGGGAGGAGAAGGGCAATCGCATCTACCTGCAGCACGGGGAGGCGATCCGGTTCGGCGCCGAGAGCGAGAAGGGCGTCGTGCAGCACGCGGATGGATCGGCGCGGGTCGTCGAGGTCGCGGAGGCGGGCGAGGACGCGCTCCTCGTCCACGACTCTAGCCACCGCGAGCCGAGCCTCGCCTTCGCGCTCTCGCGGATCACCTTCGAGACGGACGGCGCCGTCCCGCTCGGCGTCTTCCGCAGCGTCGAGCGGCCGGTCTACGACGATCTCATGAGCGAACAGCTCGAGCGGGCGCGGGAGCAGTCGGGCGAGGGCGACCTCGAGGCGCTGCTGCACTCCGGCGACACCTGGACCGTCGGGACGTAATACTCGCCCGGTGACGTTCAGGGTCTCTCGGGAGACCGGAATCGGCGTCGGGGTCTCGGCTATGGCGGTGGTTGCGATGCTCTTCGAGCACGTGCTGGACGGCGACTCTGCCCCATCAGCCTTCCTCCTTTCCGCGGGCGTGTCGCTGGCCCTGGCGGCGGTCGTCTTCGGCCGCGTCGTCCCACGAGCGAAGGCAAGTGCAACCGCAGGCGAGTGGGCGGCGAAGCGCGGGATCGCGTGCAGCTTGCTCGCGGTGCTCGCCCTGCCGGCTCTCTGGCTCGGCCTCCCCTACCCGCTCGCGGGCGGCGGCATCGCGCTCGGGCTGCTCGGACGGGGCGGCGAGCGAAGGCGTCTTGCCGCCGTGGCGATCGCCGTTGGAGCTGTCGTCCTGCTGGTGGGCGTCGCCTACCTCGCCGACGTCGTCGTAAACGCCCAGCTCTGATGGAGGGCGCTTCCTAGCGGCTCTCAGCGAGGAAGCGGCTCGGCGATCTCCTCGCCCTTGTCCTCCTGCAGGAAGTGGCCCGCGCCGGCGACGATCTCGGCAGGGCCGGCGCCGGGGATCCGCGCCGCCAGCCGCGCTGCCGCCTCCGGCGGGAAGATCGGGTCCGAGTCGGAGAAGAGGACGAGCGCCGGCCGCTCCCAGCGGGTGAGCGCCTCTCGCACCTCGAGCATCTTCGCCGCCGAGGGGTGGTCGACCTCGGTCGGCACGAGCTCGGGGAACGCGAGAATGCCTGCCTTCGACTCGGGCACAGGAAACGGCGCGTTGTACCCGTCGACGACCGCGTCGTCCAGCTCGTCCACGCATGAGATGCGCACGAGCTGGCCGGGCACGAGCTCGGTTCCCACACGGCGTACGAACTCGCGGAAGCGCAGCCACTCGGGCGACGGCGCGCGGCCGGCGCCGATGCCGGTGTTCAGGATCACCAGTCGCGCGACCCGCTGAGGGTGCTCCACGGCCAGGCGAAGCCCGATCGGCCCGCCCCAGTCCTGCATGACGATTGTCGTCTCCCGAAGGTCGAGCTCAGTGGCGAGCCGCTCGATCGAGCGGTAGTGGAAGTCGTACGAGTAATCCTCGATCCGGGTGGGCTTGTCGGAGCGGCCGAAGCCGAAGTAGTCGGGCGCGATCACGCGCGCCACCGCAGCGAGGGGCGGAATCATTTTCCGGTAGAGGTACGCCCACGTCGGCTCGCCGTGCAGCAGCAGGACGGGATCGCCTGAGCCCTCGTCGACGTAGTGCATCCGCAGCCCGTCCTGCTCGACGTAGTGCGGCGCAAAGGTGTAGCCGGGGAGGGCTTGGAACTGCTCGTCCGCCGTCCGGTAGGCGTCCATGCGCGGATCAATGATGTCGCGGGGCAGTTGCATCGGAGTGAAGCGCGGTTTAGTGTCGCTTCAGTTTTCTTCGATGAGCATGCAGGTAACGGACATCGAGCTCGAGGCGCTGGTCGCCGAGCCGGAACCTGCGCACGTCGACGTAGGAGAGCGGCTACGGGCGATTCGCAAGCTTCGCCGCGTCACGCTGAAGACGGTCGCAACCAGGGCGGGTCTCTCGGAGAGCTTCCTGAGCCAGGTCGAGCGGGGCCGTTCGAACGCGAGCATCGCCTCGCTCAAGCGGATCGCCGCCGCCCTCGGCGTCAACGTCGCCGACCTCTTCGAGCCCAATGGGTCGCCCAGTCGGCCTAGAGTGCTCCGGCGTGAGAGCCGTCCGGCGCTGACGTTCGGCACGCTCGGCCGGAAGTTCATGCTCACGCCGAGGCCGCTCGAGCACCTCCAGGTGATCATGGGCGAGCTCGACGCCGGAGGCTCGACCGGGGACGAGCCGTACACGCACGGAGACTCGGAAGAGCTGCTCGTCGTGCTCGAGGGAATCGTCTCCCTGCAACTCGGCACCGAGGTGTTCGAGCTCTGCACCGGGGACTCGATCGACTACCGCAGCTCGACCCCGCACCGACTGACCAACATCGGCGGTGAGCCGGCGGAGGTGATGTGGATCATCAGTCCACCGAGCTACTAGCGTCGATGTCCTTGTTCCCCAGCGCTGAATCGGAGGTGGCTTCACCGTGTGGGATGCGCAAAGGTCCCGAGGGATTCGAACGAAGGGAGGATCGAGATGAGTGACGGCCAAGACGTTATGGAGCGGCGGCTCAGCCGCGAGGACTTGCTCAAGCTTGCGGCGGTCGCTGGGGGAGCAGGGCTCCTCGCCGGACGTGCGTCGACGGCAGGGGCCGCGCTCGAGCGGTTGACTGCGGAGAGCGGGCGGCTACTGGTCCTCGACTGGGTTGGGTACGAGGTGCCACAGCTCTATGGCCCGTACTTGAAGAAGTACCCGGGCGAGAAGCCGCAGTTCAAGTTCATGACCAGCGAGTCGAACGCCCTGGCCCAGATGTCGGCCGGCCTCGAGCCGGACATCGTGCGCCCCTACGTCGGCTACGTCAGGGACTTCGCCGAGAGCGGCTTCGTGCAGCCCTGGAACCCGAAGCTGATCCCGAACCTCAAAGACCTCAACCCGTTCATGGTCAAGGCCGGCCAGCACAAGGGCAAGCAGTACGGGATCCCGCAGGACTGGGGCTTCGACGCGATCCTCTACAGAACCGACAAGGTGAAGCCCAAGGAGATCTCGTGGAGCCTCCTACTGGACGAGCGCTACGCAGGCAAGATCGCGTGGTGGGACGACCTCTACATGCTCGTCGTAGCCGGCTACTACCTCGGCATCAAGAATCCCTGGCAGCAGACCAGTGCCGAGCTCAAGCGGTCTCAGAAGCTGCTCATTTCCAAGAAGCACGTCGTCAAGCTCTTCTGGTCGTCGGAGACCGACATGCAGAACGCCTTCGCAGCCGGCGACCTCTGGATCGCGTACGCCTGGCCTGCCGACTGGGTGGCCATGAAGAACAAGGGGCTCAAGGTCCGATACGTGCATCCGAAGGAGGGGGCGATCTCCTGGATCGGCATGCTCATGCAGGGCAAGGACACGCCGCGGCCTGAGCACGCCCACGCGTTCGTCAACGCCTGGAGCTCACGACAGAGCGGGGCCTGGCTCGAGAACAACTACGCCTACGGCCATGCGAACACGCTGGCCCGGCCGACGTCGAAGGATCTGCTGCGGGCACTGCAGCTGACCAACCCAAACGCCCTGAAGGAGCCAAACGCGCACATCGACAAATACATCCCGAACCGGCAGGAGTACGCCAAGCGGTGGCGAGAGGTGAAGGCCTCCTGACGACAGCCTGACTGGTGGCCGCCGAGGCACCCGCCGGGGTCTCTCCCCCCCGCCGCAGACGCGCGCGATTCGACCTGACGACGCCAGGCCTGCTCGGCCTGCCGCTGGGTTGGCTCGTCGTCTTCTTCCTCATACCGATCGGCATCGTCGGCGCCTACAGCGTCGACGCTCTCTACCTCTCGATCTACCCGGGAGCGCATCCGGTCACGCTTGAGGCCTGGCGGGACTTCCTCGACGGCTCGGAAGACCTCCGGCTCTTCTGGAAGTCGGTGAAGATGTCGCTGATCGTCTCGGGGCTCGCCGTCCTCCTGGCCTACCCGGTCGCCTACTACCTCGCGCTCTCGGGCACCAAGCGCAAGTACGTGCTGCTCCTGATCCTGATCGCACCCTTCCTGACCAGCTACCTGCTGCGCGTGCTGGCCTGGAAGGTGATCCTCGGCAGCCAGGGAGTCGTGAACTCGTTCCTCTTCTGGACCGGGCTGCGCTCGCCCGACGATCCGGTGTCGCAGCTCCTCTACAGCCGGTTCGCGGTCATGCTCGTTCTCCTTTACGTCTGGATCCCGTTCGTCGCGCTGCCGATCTTCGTCTCGCTCGAGAGCCTCGACCGGCGTCTGCTCGAAGCGGCCAGCGACCTTGGCGCGAGCCGCTGGCAGGCTTTCCGGCGTGTGACTCTGCCGCTCTCCATACCCGGCGTCGTCGCCGCCTTCCTCTTCGTCTTCATCCCGACAGTCGGCGAGTTCGTCACCCCGTCGCTCGTCGGCGGGAACTCCGGCTACATGTACGGCAACGACATCGCCGACCTGTTCAACATGAGCCTCGACTGGGAAACCGGCTCGGTGCTCGCCCTCTTCCTGCTCGGCGTCGTCGCCGCGCTTACTGTGGTCTTCGCGCGCTTCCTCCAGGTACGGCAGGTGACGACAGGCTGATGGACGTCGCCCTCTCGAAAAACGGACGGCGGGCGCTGGCCGGGTTCTTCGGCCTCCTCGTCGTGTTCCTCTACGCGCCCATCCTGATCCTGCTGATCTTCTCGTTCAACGACTCGGAGCTACCGACGTTCCCGCTCAGCGGGTTCACGTTGCGCTGGTATCACCAGTTCCTCACCAACCCGGATCTCCAAGCCTCGCTGAAGACGAGCGCGATCGTCGCCGCGGTCTCGAGCGTCGGCGCCGTCTTCCTCGGCGTGCTCGCCTCGATCGCGCTCGTCCGTCGGCGCTTCGCGGGCAAGCCGGCGGTCTCCGCGCTCCTCTTGAGCCCGCTCGTCATCCCCTACGTCGTGTTCGGAATCTCACTGCTCCTCTTCTTCCACGCGGCCGGGATCCAGCGGTCGATCATGACGGTCGTCATCGGCCACATCGTCATCAGTGTTCCCTACACGATCCTCGTGCTCGTGCCGCGGCTCGACCAGATCGACGTCTCACTCGAGGAGGCTGCGTACGATCTGGGGGCGAGCCGGCTCCGGACCTTCCGCTCGATAGTCCTGCCGCTGATCCTTCCGGCCGTCGTCTCCGCCTTCCTGATCGCGTTCACGACGTCGTTCGACGAGTACGCGGTCGCCTCGTTCGTCGTCGGGACAGATGCGACGTTCCCGATCTACCTGTACGGCGCGCTTCGCTTCCCGAGCCGCCTGCCCCAGGTCATCGCGGTCGCCGTGGTGGTGATGATCGTCTCGCTGATCGTCGTCGTGGGAGCCGAGGTCGGCCGGCGGGTGGCCGAGCGGCGGCTCGGGGCGCTCGAGGGCTAAGCCAGAAGGGGCGCGGATCCCGCGAGCACGGACGTGTGCTCCGGCTCCCAGGACAGGGCAACGCGGGACCCGACCTCGAGCGGCGAGATCAACTCGTCGGCGAGGCGGTTGCTGATGACGCGGCCTGCCCGGGTACCGACGTGGAATTGGGTGTACATGCCGAGATAGACGATCTCGGCGATCGTCCCCTCGAGCCGCGACCCTCTGTCGGGCACGGGGCTCTCTACCGGCCCGATCTGCACGCGCTCGGGGCGCACGGCGATGCGGAACGAGTCGCCGGTCCGGGTGCCGGGGTCGACGGGCACGACGACGCGCTCGCCCTCGCCGAGCCGCATGACCGCGTACCCGCCGACGAGCTCGTCGACTGTCAGCTCGAGCGCGTTGAGCGAGCCGATGAAGTCGGCGACGAAGGCGGTCTCCGGGTGCTCGTAGATCTCACGCGGGTCCCCAACCTGCTCGACCTTGCCGCCGTTCATGACGGCGATCCGATCGGACATCGCCAGCGCCTCTTCCTGGTCGTGCGTGACGTAGACGAACGTCGTCCCGAGCTCGGCCTGGATCCGCTTCAGCTCGAGCTGCATCTGCTTGCGCAGCTTCACGTCGAGTGCGCCGAGCGGCTCGTCCAGGAGCAGCGCAGCCGGCCGGTTGACGAGAGCGCGCGCCAGCGCGACGCGCTGCTGCTGGCCGCCCGAAAGCTGGCGCGGGCGCCGGCGCTCGAGGCCCTCGAGCTCGACGACTCGCAGCATCTCGCGAATGCGCTCGCGGTGCTCGCGACGTGGGACGCGCTTCACCTTGAGCCCGAACGCGATGTTGTCGTAGATCGACATGTGCGGGAAGAGTGCGTACTGCTGGAAGACCATGTTGACGGGGCGGCGGTTCGAGAAGACCGACGTGACGTCCTTCCCCTGCAGGACGATGCGACCCTCGTCGGGTACTTCGAAGCCGGCGATCATCCGCAGAGTTGTCGTCTTCCCACAACCGCTCGGCCCGAGCAGCGAGAAGAACTCGCCTTCGCGGATCGCGAGGGTCACGTTGCGCACGGCCTCGGCCTTACCGAAGCGCTTGCTGACGCCCTCGAGAGCGATCGCAACGCTTCGGTCCCTCGCCATGCGGGCCGAGTGTAACCGGCGGATCAGGCGCCGAAAGCGCCGAGTACCGCCGGTTGTCGCCTGTTCGCAGAACGGCGTTGGCCGCTCGTACGCCTTTCACCCCAGACGCTGCCGATGGTGACCTTCGGCTCGGTCCGGTTCGGCGTCACGTCTGCGATCAATACGACGGCCGCGATGATGCTCGCCTTCACGCTCATGATGGTCGTCGTCGCGTATCTCGTGCTGAGACGCTCCGGTCAGGATCGCGAAGGAACGGCAATGCCGGGCGTCTGAGCGTGCCGCACGCTCGCGACGCCGATCGCGACGAGCGATGTGATTCCGGCGACGGTGAACGCGAGCGCCGTTCCACCAACGCTCACGAGCCACCCCGCGAGCAGACCCCCAACGGGTGCGAGTCCGACGAACGCGAACAGGTAGAGGCCGATCAGCCGCCCGCGCAGCTGGTCGGGTGCGCCGAGCTGGACCAGCGCGTTCGCGTTTGCCGTGAACAGCGTGAACGAGATCCCGATCGCGAAGAGGAGGACACCGGCGAGCACGCCGTTCTGGACCGGCGCGAGGGCGAGCGCGAGCACGCCGAAGCCGGTAGTCCCGGTCGCGAAGAGACGCCAGCTCGCAGCACGGAACGTGGCCGTCACGAGCGCGCCGACGAGGGCGCCGAGGCCGAACGAGGCTGAGAGAAGGCCGAATCCCTCGGGCCCGACATGGAGGGTGTCTGCCGCGAGCAGCGGCACGAGGACGTGGAAGTTGAAGCCGACTGTGCTCACGATTGCGACGACGCCGAGCAGCGCGCGGAGCTGGGGATCGTCCAGCACGAACGCGAGCGCCTTGCGGGTGCCGTCCACCAGCCGTGCCGAGGGGTCGCGCTCGACGGGATGCAGCTCCTCGTCGCGGACGCTCGCGAGTGCGGCGAGAACCGCGAGGAAGCTGAGCGCATTGATGACGAAGCAGATGCCTGTGCCCGCGGCGGCGATGATCAGGCCGGCGATCGCAGGCCCGATGACGCGCGACCCGTTGAACAGGCCGGTGTTGAGCGCGACGGCGTTCGGCAGCTCGCGCGGGCCGACCATCTGGAAGGTGAGGGACTGCCGGCCCGGCGCGTCGAAGGCGAGCGTGATGCCACCCAGCGCGGCGAGCACGTAGACGATCGGAAGCGTCGCCGTCCCGGTGAGCGTCACGACGGCGAGGAGCACTGAGACCGCCATCGCCGCCGCCTGCGTGCCCATCACGAGCTTTCGAGAGTCGAGCCGGTCGGCGGCGAAGCCGGCGACGAGACCGAAGACCGTGAACGGAACGAAACGCCAGAATGCGAGCGCGCCGACGGCCAGTGGCGAGCCGGAGAGTTCGAGCACGAGCCATGCGAGGGCGACGTTCTGCATCCAGGTGCCGGCCAAGGACACGAGCTGCCCGGTGAAGAAGATCCGGTAGTTCCGGTGGCGGCCGAGGCTCCGGAACGTGCGCGTGCGAAGCGCCATGACGAGCGTGGTCACACCGCGTCTCCGAGCAGCCGCTGGAGCGCCGGTATCGCCGCCTCGATCTTTTGGAGCTCGGCCGGATCGAGCGCCCGCAAACGTTCGGCGAGCCACGTCGTCCGTCGAGCGCGCACCCGGCGAAGCAGTCGCGCGCCTTCTTCGGTGAGCCGGAGCCCGACCCGACGCCGGTCCTCGCTCGACCGGACTCGCTCGATGAGACCGACGCGTTCGAGCCGGTCGACGTGACCGGATAGCGCCGGAGGGGAGATGCCTTCCTCGGCGGCGAGCTCGGCGAGCGAGAGTCCGGGGCTGCGCTTGACGAGCCAGAGAAGCGTCGCCTGACGAGCAGTCACTCCGAGCTGCTCCGTCTCTTTGCGCAGCTCGCGCGCGAGCCGGAGGAGGACCGGTCTCAGGTCGTCGGCGACGAGCTCGGGGCTAAGGATAACGTCACTAATCATTAACCTGGTGAAGCTTAGCGGACCGCTTCGGCTGGGCGCGTATGGTTGGCAGATGGGTGATCCCGCTCCAAGCAGACGTCTGACCGGCGACGCCGTGCTCCGGGATCCGCTCGTTCGCGAGCTCCTCGGTGCGCGTCTCGTGGGCGTCTTCGCGACCTTCGACCCGTCCGGAACGATCCACGCCGTGCCGATGTGGTTCGCGCCGGACGAGGGTTCCGTGCTCCTGGCAACAGGCTCGCGTAGCAGGAAGGTCGTGAATCTCGAGGCCGATCCTCGCGCGACCCTCGTCGTGCACGACTCCCGACCCGGCTTCGAGGTCTGCGGCGTCTCGATTGCCGGACGGGTCGAGATCGTGCGCGGCGCCCAGGCGCAGCGACTGATCGATCGGGTTCACCGTCGGTACGTCGAGGGGACGAGCGAGGCACTTCCGCCCGTACGCGAGTTCCTCTCCTCGGACGACGTCGCGCTGCGGCTTCTACCCGAGTCGGCGCTGACCTGGGACGAGCGTGGAAGCGAGGCCGCCGAGACGCTGCGGCGAGCCGGAGGCGCGCTGCCACTGGTTCCGACGGCACCGCGCCCTGGCTTTCACCCGGTCGAGTGAGCTTCTTGGGTGATTGACGCCTGCGGGCGCGTCCCTACCGTGCGATCGATGGTGAGAGGACGCCGCGCCGCCGCCGTGCTCGCGCTCGGGCTGCCACTCCTCTCTGCGCCGATCGGGCTCGCTGTCGCGGGTCCGCAGGAGACCCTTGACGGCACGCTCCGGACGTGGCACGGAGACACGTTCACGACGCCGGTAGGCGTGGGCGCCGGAGTGGACACGACGATCGCCGGCATCGTCCCGCTCCAGCAGGCCGATTCGTCGGTACACGCGCTGGCGGGTAGAAAGGTGCGCGCTCATGGCCGGCGCCAGAACGGCGTCTTCGCCGCCACCGGCGGTGTTCAACCGGCCGGCGGCGACGTGGTTGCTGCCGCGACAGGTACGAAGTCCGTCGCGGTCCTCCTCTTCAACTTCTCGAACAACACGAGCCAGCCCTGGACGACATCCTCGGTCCGCGGCGTCGTCTTCGACAACTCGACGTCCGTCGACGAGTATTTCCGCGACGCCTCGTACGGCCAGCTGGCGCTGAGCGGGGACGTGTTCGGCTGGTACACGCTCGACTCGTCGAACGCCGGGTGTCAGTACACGACCTGGGCGAACGAGGCCCGCTCGAAGGCGACGGCGGCCGGGGTCCCGCTCGCGAGCTATCAGCACACCGTCTACGCGTTCCCGTCGACCTCCAGCTGCGGGTGGGCCGGGCTCGCGTACCTGCCGGGGACGGGAAGCTGGATCAACGGCGCAATGACGCTGCGAGTCGTGAGCCATGAGCTCAGCCACAACTTCGGCGTCCACCACGCGAGCACCCTCGCCTGCTCGAGCGGCGGGACGCCGACGACGTTCACCGGCCCCTGCACCCAAAGCGAGTACGGCGACCCGTTCACAGTCATGGGCGCCGCGCAGACACGGCATCACGTCAACTGGCACCGGGCGCAGCTCGGCTGGTTCGCCGACACGCAGACGGTGACGACGAGCGGGACCTACCTGCTTGCGCCCGCGGAGCTGACCGGCCCGCCGCGCATGCTGCGCGTCGCGCGCGGCGACGGCACCTACCTCAACCTCGAGTTCCGCCAGCCCTGGGGAATCTTCGACAACTTCTCGGCCGGCGACCCGGTCGTGAACGGCGTGTCGATCCGCATCGCCCCGAACTTGACGAGCCTCGTCCAGTCGAAGCTCGTGGACGCGAACCCGGGCGGGAGCTTCTCCGACGCGGCGCTCAGAGTGGGCCAGTCGGTTACCGACCCGTTGACGGGCGTCTCGCTCACGACGATCTCGGTGGGGCCGGCGGGCGCGATGGTCTCGATCCAGTTCGGCTCCGACAGCCAGGCGCCAAGCACCCCCGGCTCGCTGAGCGCCTCGCCCGCGAGCTCCTCGTCAGTGCAGCTCAGTTGGACCGCTGCGACCGACAACGTCGCGGTTGCCGGCTACCGGGTGTATCGCAACAGCGTGCAGGTCGGGACGACGACCGCGCTTTCGTATCTCGACTCCGGGCTCCAGCCGCAGACGACGTACGGGTACGAGGTACGGGCCTACGACGCAGCCGGAAACGTCGGTCCCGCGGCTTTGGCAAGCGCGACCACCCCGGGCGGCGCCGACACGGTGGCTCCGTCTGTGCCGACGGGGCTCCAGGCGACCGTGCTGAAGGGGAGGAAGGTGAGGCTCTCCTGGAATGCCTCCACCGACAACGTCGGCGTCGTCGGCTACCACGTCGTCCGAAGCAGCGTGCAGATCGCCGCGCCGGCCGGCACGTCGTACACGCATCGCCCGCCTAAGGGCACCTTCATGTACCAGGTTCGTGCGCGTGACGCCGCCGGCAATGTCAGCGGTCTCTCGGCCGGCGTGACCGTGACGACGTAGCTACCAGGCCTCCGCGCGTCGCCATCTGTTGCCTTCTGTCAGGTTGAGACGGTTGCGGCCCCCAGGGATGCCAAGGGCCGCTGAACGCTTACCGGCGGGTAACCAGGTGGTGAAGAGAGCCAAGTAACAGACTGTTACATGGCCCTCTATCACCGCCTACGAGCGCCTATCCGTCGGCCTCTGTGTCAGCCTCGGAGTTCTCGCCCTCGTCCTGGTCAGGCGTCGGCGCGTCGGCCACGATGACCATCTCGCAGCCCACGAGCGCGGTATTCGGCCGCTCGGAGCGAAGCACGAAGGCCTTGTCGTTCCCGGGGCCGCAGTTGAGCAGGTCCGGCTGGCCGTCGGGCGCGAGCGCGTGCAGCTCGTCGTTGCCGTTGCCACCGAAGGTGCGATCAGTGCCCCAGCCGCCGAACAACGAGTCGTTGCCGTCGTTCCCAGACACCGAGTCGTCGCCCCGGTTGCCGGACGCGCGGTCGTTGCCGTCGCCGCCGAGAACGTTGTCCGAGTCCGAGCTCCCGTACAGGCGGTCGTTCCCGTTTCCGCCTGCAACCAGGTCGTTTCCGCGACCGCCGTAGACGAGGTCGTTGCCGTCTCCGGCCCTCGTCCCGTCGTCGCCTGACCCGGCGCGGACGTCGTCGCCGCCGTCCCGGGCGTAGATGACGTCGTTTCCGGCGAACGCATGAATCTGATCTGCGTTGTCGGTGCCGCGGAGCACGTCGTCCCCTGGCGTGCCGTTGATCACCGCCGCGGCCGCCACAGCCGCGAGCGCCAGCGCTCCGGTACAGCTCGCGGTCAGTGCGAGCGTCTTGAGTCTCATCCGTCTCTCCTTCCGTCTTGGGGTGGACGGATTGACGGAGATGTGAGTTTGGGCGTCGTGAGCTCGAGGAAAGCGATGCGCAAAGCTTTTGTTAGAACGCTGTTGAGAGAAGGAGGCGGGCTCTTACATGAGGTTGGCGAGGAGCTGCCGGACGCGCATATCGATCTCGTCCCGGATCCCTCGCACCTCGTCGAGCGAGGCGGCCTCGGCGGGGTCGTCGACCTCCCAGTCCTCGTAACGCTTGCCGGGGTAGATCGGGCACGCGTCGCCGCACCCCATCGTGACGACGATGTCCGCCGCGCGAACGGCCTCGTCGGTGAGCATCTTCGGGAAGGCCTCGGAGAGATCGACGCCGAGCTCCGCCATCGTCTCGACGGCGAGTGGATTCACGACCTCACCAGGCTCGGATCCGGCCGACCGCACGTTCACCTCTCCGTGGGAGCGGAGCGTGACTAGCCCCGCCGCCATCTGGCTCCGCCCAGCATTGTGGACGCAGACGAGCAGCACCTCGGGGCGACCTTCGCTCATTGCCCTGACGACACGTCGTCGGGTCAGGCGTGCGCGGGCATGAGACGCCGCGTCTCATAGCGGCGGCCGAGGAACGCGGTTGCGGCGATCAGCGCGGCGAGCAGGAGGACGATCACGTCGCCGGCTGGCACCCGCGTGACGAGCTGCATCCCGCCTCCCACGAGTCCCGCCATGGGGATGGTTAGAACCCAGGCGAGCAGGATGTTGCCGGCCACTCCCCAGCGGACGGCCGAGAATCCCTTGCTCGAACCCGCGCCGAGGACGCATCCGGAGATCGTGTGCGTGGTGGAGACAGGGAAGCCGTAGTGTGCTGTCCCCCAGAGGATTCCCGCGCACGCCGTCTGCGCTGCGAAGCCCTGCGGCGGGTCGATTTTCGCGATGCGCTGCCCCATAGTTCTGATGATCCGCCACCCGCCCGCATAGGTTCCCGCGCCCATCGCCAGCGCCGCGCAGACGATCACCCAGAGTGGGGGGCGCTCGAACTCGGCGTCGAGATGCCCCGAGGCAACGAGCGCGAGCGCGATGATGCCCATCGTCTTCTGCGCGTCGTTCGTCCCGTGCGTGAACGCGACGAAGCCTCCGGAGACGAGCTGAGCGCGCCGGAAGAGCCAGTTCATCCGGGACGGCCTCCGGTGCGCGATCAGCCAGGTAATCGCGAAGATGAGGGAGAACGCGACGACGATGCCGAGGAACGGGGCGACGAGGGAGGGCACGAGTACCTTCTCGCGGAGACCGCCCCACTTGACGACGTCCCAGCCGGACGCGAAGACTGCCGACCCGACCATCCCGCCGATCAACGCATGGCTCGAGCTCGAGGGGAGCCCGAAGAACCACGTGATGAGGTTCCAGGTGATCGCCCCTACGAGACCGGCAAGAACGATGTCGAGCGTGACCGCTTCTTGGTCGACGATCCCCTTCGCGATCGTGGCGGCCACCTCGAACGACACGAAAGCCCCCGCGAAGTTCAGGATCGCCGCCATCGCTACGGCAGCCCTTGGCGTCATCGCGCGCGTGGAGACCGTCGTCGCGATCGAGTTTGCGGTGTCGTGGAAGCCGTTCGTGAAGTCGAAGAAGAGCGCGACGACGACGACTGCGACAAGCGTCGCTTGCACTAGTGGTCTCTCCGGGAAGGACGCCACCCCTTCGCGCGGCTGCGAACGCATCGCATGCCGTCGTCCTCGGTCGGCCACATACCTTCTGGTATGCGGCCTCCCTGCGTCCTAGGCCTACTCGGTTCTCGCCGGCGAATGGGCACCGGACTTCCTGGAGAGACCACTAGGCGTTCTTGACGACGATGTTCGCGATCACGTTCGCCGCGGTCTCGCAGGCGTCGAGCGCGCGCTCGAGGGCCTCGTAGATGTCCTTCCAGCGGATCACGATCAAGGGATCGATCCCCTCGTCGCGGAAGAGGGAGCCGAGCGCATCGCGAAGGATGCGGTCGCCTTCGTCCTCGAGCTGCTTGAGCTCGATGAGCGCCTGCTGGACGCCACGCATCCCTTTGAGGTTGTCGCAGGCGATCGCGAGCTGCTCGCAGGCGCGAACGATGACGCCGCATTGTTCGACGGCGTGGCGCGTCGGCATCTCGACGCCGTAGAGACCGAGCAGGTCGGAGGCCTCCTCGAGGTAGTCGACGACGTCGTCGATCACCGTCGCGAGCTGGTAGATGTCCTCCCGGTCGAACGGCGTCACGTACTGCGTGTTCAAGAGGTTGATCAAGTCGCGCGTGAGACCGTCGCCGGCAGTCTCGACCGCCTTCACCTGGTCCTGAGTCACACCCGAGCTCGGGTGCTCGCGAAAACGACGCTCGACGAGCCGCGCAGCCTCGAGGGCATTCTCGCCGTCCTTGCCGAAGAGGGTGAAGAACTCGGTCGTCCGGGGCGTGAGGCTGATCCGCATCGCGGGCGGGACGTTAACCCATCGGTGACAGTCCCACTCACCTATCGACGTAAGAGAGCTGAGTGGAGGGAGCGCCGCGGACGCGAAGCGCGACGCCTTCAGGGATCTTCGCGCGACCGGACTCCGCGCGAGCGGATTCCGGTCTGCGCACAGTCAGGCGAGCGCCTCGACCACGAGGCTCTGGAAGTGGGCGACGAGCTTCTCGGACTCGGGCATGAGCCGCCCCTCGGCGAGCATTCCTGACCGGACGCCCTTCTGGACGCGCTCGACAAGCGCCGTATCCTCGGCGCCGACTTGGGCGTCGAAAGCAAGCGCCTCCTCGATCCAGGCGTCGTCGGCATCCGGGTCGACGAAGTAGTCGAGGAAGCGGTACGTGCGCTCGGGCGCGAGCGGGACGATCGGCCCGATGGAAAGGTTCGGCCGGCCTGGCATCACGTTGATGATGGTGCCGGGGAAGAGGACGTGGAACTGACCGCGCTCGACCTCGCCGGTCGTGTCGTAGGAGCCGCGAGGGTCAGGGCGCGGCGGGCTCATCTGGCTCATACGCCAACGGTTGGCCTCGAGGAGGTACGCGTCGGGAGAAACGTCCATCACCGCCGAGAAGCCTGGGTGCGCGACCGGGCAGTGGTAGCACTCGAGGAAGTTCTCCGCCGAGATCTTCCAATTGGCGTCGAGCTCCGACTCCGCACGCGTGAGGAAGCGGAGCCCGGCGACGTCGATCGCGGCGTCGGCGATGCGCTCTGGGACGTCGTCGAGGAAGTCTGAGAGCGGCGACGCGTTTGGGTCCGGGTTGACGAACACGAGCGGGCCCCAGGTATCGAGTTGGAGCTGGACGAGCCCGAGCGCGTCGGAGTCAGTTCCGCCTTCGCGCGAGAACCTGGGGGCTGCGACGAGCTTGCCGTCGAGGCGGTACGTCCAGGCGTGGTACGGGCACTGGAGCGTTGCGCGCTTGCCGGACCCCTCGCAGACGAGTGAGCCGCGGTGGCGACAGACGTTCAGGAATGCTCGAAGCGTGCCCTCTTCGTCCCGCACGAGCACGACTGGGACGTCACCGACGCGAGTGGTTGCAAACGATCCCGGCTCCAGCACGTCGCCGGCGTGCCCGACGTACTGCCACGAGCGCCGAAAGATCCGATCCTGCTCGAGCCGAAGGACAGCCGGATCCGTGTACCAGCTCCAGGGCAGCGTGCGGGTTCCGAGCGCGCTCATGCCCACGAACGCTAGATGCTTGATCGGAAATTTGCGCGCAGGCGAGGGCGGTCACGACCAAGCCGGAGCGCCGTACTTACGCGTCGTGCAGGCTGGATGCCTGTGCGACGCGCGAGGGTGGCGATCCGGCGCCGTGTCGTGAGCGTCACTCGGCCCGCTTGAATTTCCGATCAAGCATCTACGACGGGGCAAGCCGGGGGCACGGGTATGCTCGCGCCCCATGACCGCGGGGGTGGAGGTGTCGGACCGCGAGATCGCCGACGCCGTGCAGCTCCAGTCGGTAGTGGAGGAGGAGTGCACGGGACCCGGCGCCCGCCAGTGCGTGCTCTCAGGATCGAGGCCCGAGGCGGCAGTCATCCCGGAGCCCTAGACTTCCGCCGCCCGATGGAGGACGCTCTCTCACTCGTCGAGACTGCGGAGAAGGCCCTGCGCCCGCTAACGCAGGCTCGCAACGTGGCCTGGTGGGAGTCGCAGATCGACGCGAGCGAGGCGAACGAGCGCCGGCGCGCCGAAGCCGATCTCGCGTACTCGGACGCGCTCGCCGACCGTGCGCTCTATGAGGCGATCGAGGCGGCGCGCAGCGCGGACGGCGACGTCCTCGTTGGCCGCGAGCTCGACCTGCTCCACGACCTCATGCTTCCGCATCAGGTTCCCGACTCCCTTCGCGTGCGCATCGTCGAGCTCGAGGCGTCGGTCGAGGGTCGTTTCTCGCGGCACCGTGGCGTCGTGGGCGGCGCGGAGGTCGACGACAACGAGATCAAGCGGATCCTCCGGGAGAGCGACGACTCCGTGGAGCGACGCGAGGCCTGGGAGGCCGCGAAGACCGTCGGCGCCGCCGTGGCCGACGACGTTCGCGAGCTTGCGCGCCTCCGAAACGAGGCGGCCCGCACGCTCGGCTACCGCGACTGGTTCGCGCTGTCTCTCGCCGTGGACGAGATGGACGAGGGGAAGCTGCTCG
>Ga0247727_10005695_pt1 | contig 25053 bp, 20 predicted proteins | sample WisWelCaveWW1625_FD_202498 | JGI IMG/M metagenome (GOLD analysis project Ga0247727, IMG submission 202498) | Biofilm microbial communities from Wishing Well Cave, Virginia, United States - WW16-25 | ecosystem: Environmental > Aquatic > Deep subsurface > Groundwater > Cave microbial mat | place...
GCAGCCCGACAAGCTGTCCCAGGCGTCGCCCGGAGCGAGAAAGACGCACCCCGGTAAATATGGGGAATCGACCCCATCGCGACAACGGAGAAGGGAGAGGCGGAAGTCCTCCCTCTTACCCGCTCAGTAATAGAGGCGCGGAGTGTAACCTATTTTGTGCTCGGAGTAGTAAGCATTGTCTCCAGCACGAGGGAAGGTTCCTGCCATGACAAAATCGAGTAAGAAAAATAATGCCTCTCACCGCAACTGCGCGTACCCAAACGTTGCATTGAACGGCACGCAATGAATGATGACCCAATCATACGTCGTCAAGGTCACGGCGCTCGGAACGTTGTAGCTCTGCGCGCCCGAAGTTTTTTGCAATCTTCCCAAGCTGATGCTGTTTGCGCCCACGGTGTTCGTGGCCGAGAGAAAAACTTCCAAGCCCGGACCGTTGCTGCTGGAAAAATCCTCGCCGAGTTTCAGCACGAGCGCGCCGCTCGGTTGTTGTTCCAAAGTTGCCGCGCCGCTCACGTTGTATGAAGTATTCGGCCGTTTCGTGAACGGCCCGCTGCGGCTCGTGCTCACAACGCTCAAGCGCGCGACCGAGCTTTCCACATTATCAACCGTTGCCGTAATCTGCGCTTGCCCGGTAGCGAGCGCGGTGGCCAGGCCCGCGTTGCTCACCGTTGCAATCGCCGGCTGAGAACTGCGCCACGTAAAAGTTTTTCCGGAAAGCGCCGCGCCGCTCAAATTGCGCGCGCTCGCAGTGAATTGCAAAGTGCCGCCGACCGCGAGGCTGCCGTTATCGGGTGTGACGACGACCGTGGCGACTTGATTGGGATCTGCAACGACGGTGAGCAACGCAGGCGCGCTCGTAACGTTCCGCGCTTGTGCCGTAATGCGCGCTTGCCCGGCCTTGAGCGTCGTGGCCGCGCCGTTGGCGTCGATCGCGGCTGTTGCGGGATCGGAGCTGGCCCAGTTGAAGGCCGTGCCGAACACGCGGTTACCGAGGCTGTCGTAATACGTGGCTTGAAAGGCCGTGGTCTTGCCGACTTCCAGCGCGAGATTGCCGGGCACAACTTCGATGCGAGCCGGCTTGAGCGAAAACGGATCGGCGATATAGTCCGTGCCCACGCAGCCGGCGAGGGCTAGTACCACGATCACAAAGGCGGCTTGAAGATAAGTGCGCATATACACGTTTCTCATTCTGTGTTTGGGTTTATTAAAAATTTTGCTCCGCGCGCCATAGCGCAGACTTCCATTTTGCAAATCAAGCAGGGAGGAGGCCTGCGCTACAAAATCAGTCGTTGCCGGCTGAAATTGCTTACACAGGAACGCGCCTTGAACGGAAATAATTCCGCTCGCAATAAACAAAAAAACCGTCACGAAAGTATCACGGCCTTGTCAAGAAATGATATACTCCTCGCATGATTTAAAATTGTAAGCAATGCACGCACATGCCACTCCTAAAGGAGTTTGAATCATCAAGGCCGGCCAATACTAGAAACATTTCACCCCGAGGGGTTGGAGAAATTGCCCTACAATTAATAAGATGAACGTGTTTCAACTGAGAAAGCATGTGGTCGCTCTTATTCTCTTTTTAGTGTTTTGATAAAGCATGTACGCACAACTCGGATGAACCTTAATTTGTAACACCTCTTCAAGCCGTCATTCGAAGAACCTACCCCAGCGCTGGCGTCTACTTTTATTTTTAGAGATGTGCCCGGTACGAGGGAAGGTTCTTGCAGAATGACATTGGGGGTGGGTGGGCGCGTCAGCTTAAAATTGTCACGTTGAGAGCAAGCTTTTTTCACATGAGCGGAATCACGATGCGCCAAACCGTCCCATTTCCGTTCTCGCTCTCAAACGTCAACGTGCCTTTCATGGCCTCGATCAAGCTTTTGGAGATGGAAAGCCCCAGGCCCATACCGCCGGTGACGGAGCGGCTCTTGGTCGTAAAAAACGGCTCGAAGATTTGCTCCGCGATTTTCGCGGGTATGCCGGGGCCTTGATCGGCCACGCGAATTTCCAACTGCTCGTCCTTGACGCTCGCGCTCACTTGCACGAGGCCGTTCGCCGGCGAAGCTTCGATGGCGTTCAGCACGAGATTATAAAGAATCTGGCGGAGCATGTTGTCCTGCAAAGTCACGGACCTTTGCGCCGCGGTCAAATCCGACTGCAGGCTGACGCCGCGCTCCCGGCCGTGGGGCTTGATCAATTCGAGCACGTCGCGAATCGCAAAATCCGCGCGAAACGTGAGCGGCTCTTCGCGCAGCGGGCGGTGCAAATCGAGCATTTGGCGCACGATTTTGGCGATGCGGTCGATCTCGGTTTCAATCGTGCCGATGAAGTGGAAGTGGCGGTGCTCTTTGGGAACGGCGCGGCTCAAGAGCCGAAACGCGGTTTTCACCGTACCCAAAGGATTGTTGATTTCGTGCGCGACGCGCGCGGCCATGCGTCCGGTCGCCGCCAGCTTTTCCTGTTCCGTGCGCTGCCTTTCCAACTCTTGAATGCGCTGTGCGCGCTCTTGCAACTCGAGCGTGCGCTCGGTGACGCGGCGCTCCAAGCTCGCGTTGAGCTGATGAATTTCTTCTTCCGCGCGTTTGGCTGCGGTGATGTCCCGCGAGAGGCCCATAACCGAATCGATGGCGCCGTCCGCATTTTTCAATGGCACCAGCCGCGTGCCCAGCCACACGGTCGAGCCCCCGAACTCGAACGCCCGCTCCACGGATAACGTTTCACCGGACGCGAATACTTTGAGCAAGCTTTGCCACATGCCCTCCAAAGCATTCGGCGGAAAAAATTCCCGCAAGGGCCGGCCCACGATCGCAGAAGGAGGCCGGCGCAGAAAACCGGCCGCATAACTATTGACGTATTTGACCGTGCCCTCGCGCGCGATGATGAAAATGAAGTCTTGCGCGGATTCCGCCAACGTGCGATAGCGCTCTTCGCTGGCGCGCAGCGCCGCATCCGCTTGCTTGTGCAGTGTGATATCCATCGTGATCATGGCCACGGTTTCAAGCGCGCCGCTTTTCGGCATCGGTATGATCGCCGTCAAATACCACGCGACCGTGCCGTTCGGCCCAAAGCCCTCCACCTCGATCATTGCGGGCGTATGAGATTCAAAGACTGCGGCAACCCGTTCTCGGACCATCTCATGATAAGGGGGCAAGACGTATTCATAAATACTCGCGCCCAAAACCTCTTCTTTGGTCAAACCGGAAACCGTGCGATTGATGAAGCGGACTTTCTCTTCGCGATCGACGAGCAAAATGATATCCGGGGCGTTTTCGAAAATCGCGCGCAGCCGGGCTTCGCTCAAACGCAATTGTTCGGTGCGCTCCGTCACGACGCGCTCCAAATCTTTTTGCCGCACTTCGAGACGGTGTACGCGCCAGCGATAGCCGCCATAAACCGCCAAGCCGAGCGCGAGCAGGCCGAGCGCCGCGAACCACGAGGTTTGATAGAATGCCGGACGGATCGTAATCGCCAGGCTTGCGCCGGTTTCATTCCAAACGCCGTCGCTATTCGCGCCCTTGACGCGAAAGCGATATTTCCCCGGCGGCAAGTTCGTGTACGTGACGTGCCGGCGAGCGCCGCTCTCGTTCCAGCTCCGATCGAAGTTTTCCAGCTTATACGCGAAGCGATTTTTTTCCGGGGCAGTGAAATCCAAAGCGGCAAACTCGAATCCGAGAAGATTCTGATCGTGCGCCAGCGTGAGCGTTTCGGTTTCGGCAATCGGTCGCGTGAGCGGAGCGTAGGGATTGCGAAAAGAGACCGAGCGATTGAAGAGCAGAAAGTCGGTGAGCACGACCTGGGGCACGTGCAGATTGTCGATAATCTCCTCCGGATAAAATGCGGTCACGCCTTTGATGCCGCTAAAAAAAAGCTCTCCGCTTTTGCTCTTGAAAGAAGACCAGCCGTTGAACTCGTCGCTCGGCAGACCCTCGCGCTCGTCGAAATTACGGAAAGCTTTGCGGCCGGCGAGCGCCGGATCAAAACGCGACAAGCCGTGATTGGTGCTCATCCACAATCTGCCTTGCTCATCGGCAAGAATCGCATAGATGAAATTATTGGGCAAGCCGTTTTTTTCCGTGTAGTGCGTGAACTTTTGCGTGGCCAAATCAAAGCGATTCAATCCGCCGCCACCCGTGCCCAGCCACAGCACGCGCTCCGGCTCGCGCGGATCGGGGCACACGGCACGCACCTCGTTGTAGCTCAAGCTGCTGCGATCTTTCGGATTGCTCTGATAATGTTGAAAGGTTCCGCGTTGCGGATCGAAGCGCACGAGGCCGGCGTTGCTCCCGAGCCAAAAAAAACCCGCAGAGTCTTCATACAAACAATAAAAAGTTGTGACGCGCACTGCCGCGCTTTCATGATGAATGAAACGTTGCGCGGCGCGATCCCACCGGCTCACCTTGCCGTCACCCGTTGCCCAAATATTGCCAGCGCTCCCGCCGTTGCGGGACTCATGAACGAGACTCACATCGAGCAAGGCCAAACGATTTGAGTCCGCGAGCGTGAAAGCATGATACGCAAGGCGCGCACTGCGCTGATCATATTCATAAACGCCTCTGGAGCCGTCAAACCAGATGCGGCCGCTGCGATCCTGCAGAAGGGATTGCATCGAATACTCCAAAATGTTTCCGATCGGCAACTCGTGATACTCGCCGCTTGCGCGCTCGAGACGATAAAGGCGCGGGCCGGTGCTGATCCACAACGCGCCGCTGCGATCTTCCAGCAGGCCGCGCGCGCTGAGTGTGGTTTTGTAAACGCCTTGTTGCGGGTCGCCTTGATAATTCCGAAAACGCGCGGCGCGGGGATCATATTTGCTGAGGCCATGGCCGCCGGTGCCGACCCAAATGATTCCACTGCGATCTTCGACAATAGCAAGAACGCCGTTGGCGCTGAGGCTAGCGGGAACGAGGGGATTGTGCCGCACCACCTGGTAAGTTCCAGCCGCCGAGTCAAAGAGAAGCAAGCCATTGTAGGTTCCGAGCCAAAGCGTTCCTGCGCTCCCGCCGTTGCTGGGCTCATGAATGGCTACGATCACACCTTGCCAAGTTACGGAGAAGAGGCCGGCATGATAAGGATAGTGTGTAAACCTTTCGGCTTCGCGATTCAGCCGAAATAAGCCTTTGTTCGTTCCCACCCATAATGTTGCACTGCGATCTTCATATAAAGACGAAATCGGTTTCTCGTGGAGATTGCTCGTGGCTTGGTTATATCGAATGAATATGCCGTTGAAGTTTGAAGAGGAATCGCGGCCGGAGGCCGGGGAAGTAACGCCGGCCAAGCGATTCACCCCTTCATGCGTTCCCACCCAAAGCGCGCCCGCACGATCGCACAAAACTGCCGTGACGGAATTATTGCTCAAGCTCTGCGAATCGTTCGGGTCGTGCAAGTAACGGGTGAAGGCAAACCTTTGCGAAGGTTTCGAACCTTCGTAAGGGTTTATCGTGAGCCGATTGAGCCCGCCGCCGTTTGTGCCGATCCACAACGCGCCGGCCGTGTCTTCGCAAATGGCCGTCACATCATCATGGCTCAAACTGTTGGGGTTGCCGGGCTGGGCTCGAAAACACAAAAAGCTTTCCGTGGCGGGATCGAAAAGATTGAGGCCGGAAGTGGTGCCGATCCAAAGCCGGCCAGCGCTCCCGCCGCGGCGGGATTCATATATCGCTTGAATCTCATTGCCGGAAATCGAAGTCGAGTCAAACTGATCGTGGCGGAAAATCGTGAAGCGATAACCGTCATAGCGGTTGAGGCCGTCTTTGGTGCCGAACCACATAAAACCTCTGCGGTCTTGGCAAATGGCATGCACCAAATTTTGCGAGAGCCCGTCTTCGATGGTGAGATGATTGAAGCGGAGTTCCTGCGTTTCCGCCGTGATTGCGTTTTCTGCGAATGACTCACGGCCCTGCGCGAAAGAGGACGTTGCAAACGCGATGATTTGTGATGCGAAGACAAAGAGAAGCGCTGCGAATACAATGGCGAGGCTCAAAATTTTAGCAACCCAATAATTGTTGGGTGCATGCTCTCTCAACTCGACACTTGTGGAGCTAGGGGGATGTTGTTTATCGGGCATGGGCGCTACCCTTTGGCGACATTCACTGCAGCGCAAGAAGCGAAAGTTTATATTGCTCCTCCCAATAAAAAGGGCGCGGCGTTGAAACGCAAATGATTTTTTGTAAGGAATCAAACTCCGCCGCGACGAAAGTTCAGAAAGAGGTGCAATCAGCGTCTGCAAAAACATCTCAACAACGTGCAGACAAAAATCAAAATCATCTTTCATTCACCCCAAACTCTTGGAGGAGTATCATGCGTAGTTTTTCCCAAATGCTGCTGACCACTGCCGTGGCCATCGCGATGTTCGCGGCGTTCAGCTTTGCCGGCGACAAAATGACGACGCACACCAGCGGCAAATTCGCGGGCCCCAAAGCCAACACCGGCACGGTCACGCACAGCGTCGAAAGCGGCAAGAACGTGTTGATGGTGTCCGAGGACTTCGTGGTTCCCGACACCCCGGATCCGCATTGGCAAGTCCTCGATTCCAAAGGCAACGTCTACTTGCTCAACCGTTTCCCGATCAAAGGCGACGTGGTGAACCGCAAGATCACGCTGCCGGCTTACATCAAAGACATCGCCAAAGTGCAGGTGTGGTGCGCGTTTGCCGAAGTCGTGCTCGGCGAAGCCTCATTCGACAAGACGGTTTCTTTGACCCTGAAGTAAGCTTCCTCCGCTTCTAACTCACGCCGGTTGATCGAGTCTTGCGCTTGATCAACCGGCTTTTTGAAGATCAGCCTCCAGCTTCATGCCCACTCCTTATTCCGGCCAATAACCTCCTGCGTTTTTGTTGAAAGAAACAACCCCAATAATTCTATCAAATCCCTCCGCACTTAAGAGCGTTTGACGCTATAAAGTCGCTGTGTTTCTCGTTTCTTTATCAGCCATTGGCCCTGAGAGCCGCAGTTCGTGTGAGAAGAAACTTCTGTCACTCCGAGCGGAGTCGAGGAGCAAAGGCCTCGACTTCGTTCAGCCTGAGGCCTGAAGTTTCTTGGAAGCTTGAAGATTTCAAACAAGCCTTCACCCGCGCCGCGTGGTCACCTCACCCTCCCTTGTTGATAACAATGCCGCAGGGCTGCAGGGCCTCGCAAAACATCAAAATCAAACTCGTGTCATCGGGGCGAAACCGAGTGACCGCTGAAATATTCTGCGGGCTTAGTTGCGCCTTTTTTATTTGTGGCCAGCCCGGCGAGCCACTTTCGTGACTACCTAACGCGCTCGTTAAACAAGGAGAAGTCCCATGCAGTCGAATCTCGCTCGACGAAGTTTTGTGCTTTTTGCAGCCGGTGTGGCCATCAGCATAGGTTTAGGCGCAGTTCCGGCAAACGCCTCGGAAGTGAGCGGATCGCAGTCCGGCCGATGGACGTTGACTGGCAGCCCGTATATTGCGCTCGGAGACGTTATTGTTCCCAAAGGCCAAGCTTTGACGATCGAACCCGGAGTGGTGGTGAAATTCCTGGACAATTACGGCCTGCGGGTTGAAGGCACGCTGACGGCGATCGGCCGGCCGGCGGATCGCATCGTCTTCACTTCGGTGAACGACGGCGAATTTGACACCTCGGCCCGGCCGCCGCGCTCTTCGCCTTCACCAAAAGATTGGAAAGGCTTGGAATTTACCGGCGCCGACGCGCAAGCTTCGCGGCGCGAGCATTGTATCTTGCGCTACAGCGACAAAGTGATCATTGCCAAGTTTTCCAAACCCGGGCTCAAGCGGATGATCATCACCGATTGCGGCGCGCAAACGTTCGTGGTCGATGGCAAGACGATTCCGGTGCAAGACGGGATCGAGGCGGATTATAGCGAGGCCGCCGAAAACAACGCTGTGGCGCAATCTTCCGCAACCAATGGCAGCAGCAATGCGGCGTCTACGCCGGCCGCGCCCGCGGATGAGCTCAGCTTTCGCGAGTTGAATGTCAGCCCGGCAGATCGCACCGTGGACCGGGTGGAAAATACGCCCGAAGCGCTGTCGGCCAACGTCGTCGCCGCGCTTATGATCAAATTGTTGGTGTTTGAAAAAAATATCAGCGGCGCGGGAGATCTCTCGGTTTATGTTTTGGGCGCGCCTCACATTGCCGAAGAATTGCGCAAAACCGTCGGCAAAAACCTCGGCGGCGCCATCGTGCGCGCCGTGTTGGAAGGCGAAGAACTTCCCAAAACCAAGCCCGGCGTTCTTTACGTTGGCAGCGCCGCCAAGGCCGAGGAAGCCAAACGGTATTGCCGTTCCAACCGCATACTCAGCGTGACCGGCATCGAGCAACTTGTGTACGACGGCATCACCTTGGGCTTGGGCCTCGGCAACGACGGCAGGCCCAAAGTGCTGTTGAATCTTTCCGCCTCCGCGGCCGAAGGGCTTTATTGGAACGCGGACATCATGAAAATCGCGAAAACGATCAAGTAACGAATGTCGCTTAAATAACTTTCCAAAATCTAAACCGCGAATCGTCGCCAATAAGCGCGAATCGAAAAGAATTAGCGTTCATTGGCGTCGATTCGCGGTTTGAAGAAATGAGCAGATTATTTAAATGCCGCTCCTAAGTGCGCATCTAGAAATTACTGTCCAACCACCTCAAAGTTCATCTGAGGAGATTTTGAACATGTTGGCAGGAAAACACAACAGATTATCAACAGCCGCGCAGGCGTTGATTTTGGCGGCATGCTTCGGTCTGGCCTCGCAAGTGTGGGCGCAGGCCGAAACCGAAGATTTATTGAACATGTCGTTGGAAGACATTCTGAACGTCAAAGTCACGACCGCCACGAAAACGGCGCGCAATCTCAACGACGTGCCTGCGGTCGTGGAGATTATAACGCAGCAGCAGATCAAGCAGAGAGGCTATCGCCATTTGGCCGACGTGCTCAACGACGTTGCGAACAATCACGAGGACCGCGGCAATTGGGGCATCGGCGAGCCGCTGTATCAAAACACCGGCTTCGGTTTTCGCTTCGATACCGGCCAGAATATTTTATTGCTGTTCAACGGCCAGCGCTTGAACGCCTTTTTTCCGGGCAATCGCTTCGGCGGAGAAGAATATTTGCTGGGAAGCGTGGAGCGGATTGAAATCGTTCGCGGCCCCGGCTCCGCGTTGTACGGCGCCAATGCCTTACGGCCGTAGTCAACCTCATTTCCAAAAGCGCGCTGGAGAAGAATGAAAAGCCCGAGTTGCGTTTGGGCGCGGCGAAGCTCTTGAACTCCTCCGGCGAAGTGGCGCACGGTTCTTGGAAAACCGCGGTCGGCGAGCGCGGTTTTATGACCGGCGCTTTTCGCGTGGCCGGCGAAGAAGGCCAACGGCTCATGGTGCCGAATGCCCTCTTCGGCGAGGCCGAGCTGCGGGACGGAATCGACTATGCCGTCGATGGCGATTTGTTTTTTGCTCATAAAAATTTTCGCTCTTACTTCAAGGCGACCACGCAAAAAAGAAACACTTTCACCGGTTTCAACGGCGTCAACCCGGATGGCAATCAGGATCTGAAGTTGTTCACATACGCTTATTCGTTCGGCGCGGATTACACGCAGCGCCTGTCCGAAAAGGTCGAAGTCAAAGGCGCCGCGGGCTGGCACCAGGACAACTGGACCGAAGCGGCGTTGATTCCCATCTTCAAAACGGATTCCACCGGCAGCCGCTTGGTGTTGGATCGCAACGGCCTGCCATTTTGGACACACTCACGGTGGTGCGCGACAACGAAACGATCAAAACGCCATTTCTCATCGACGGCCAGGGCGCAATCTCCCGCACACTTGAAGGCGAAGTTCAGCTCACCTGGAATTACGCCAAGAACAACAACATTATTTTGGGCGCGAATTTCAGCCACGATAGAATCTTGGACGATCCGCGGCCCAGCGAAATCAAATTGTCGCCTTTCCGTGTCGTGGAGTTCCGGAATTTCAACGATGATGAAAATAGCTGGCTGTTGGATGGCGACAACAACGATACCAGAACCACGCTGGGCTACTATGGCCAGATTGACTATGATCCCAGCCCGTATTTCTCGTTGAGCGCCGGCGCCCGCTTGGATATTTACAGCGGCACCGAATTGCTGGACCAAGATTATACCGAATTCAATCCGCGCGCCGGCATCGTTTACAAAGCGCCCGGCGCGGGCAATTTCAAACTGCTCTACGGCAAAGCCACGCGCGTGCCCAACGGCTTCGAGGCGCTCTCCGGCGTGACGATTTTGGGCACGCCCGCCAACCGCCCGGAAAGAATTCAAACGCTGCAAGCCGCGTGGTTGCGAAATTGGAATAGAGATTTGCGCACCGAGTTCGGCGGATTTTATTCGGTGATTTCCAACCATCTCATCACCGATGCCAACATCAGCGAAAGCTTGAAAGCGCGCGGCTACATCGGCCAATTCGTGAACCTCGGCGCCGCGGTCAAAGTGAAGAGCCAGGGCTTCGACGGCAAGATGACCTTGCGCCTCAACAAGGTTGACGCCGCGCTCAATTTGACGCAAATCGTGAGCACGGACGACGGCTTCGACAGCGCGATCGCATACATTCCCAAAACCATGTTGAACGCCAACCTCAACGTTCCGGCGGATTGGCTGAACGTGAACCTCGGCGCGAACTATCGCGGCAACTTTACCCAACCGGCCAACGACACGCGCGAACCAGTGAAAGCCTACGTCCTGGTCAACGTCACCATGCTGGCGCAGCCCAAAACCTCTCCGCTCGAATTTCGTTTGGGTGTGCGTAACCTGTTCGACACGAAGGTGCATGCGCCTTCGTCATCGAAAGATTTCACCCAGCATTTCCCGGGGCGAGGCCTGGAAGTGTGGGGCGGCGCGACGTATCAATTCAAATGATGCGAAGTTTTGCCGCAGTTACTACTCCGAGCACAAAATAGGGTACACTCCGCACCTCTAATGCTGTCATTCAGGAGGAATCTTTTTAAGTACTGGGCAGCATCTCCAGCACGTAAAAAGTTTCCTTCTGAATGACAGCAAGGAGGGAGAAGTGTAACCTAGATTTCGCCCTGAGTAATACATATGGTAGCGCAGACCTCTTTGCCCGCAGTCAGAATGACTGCGCTATGTTTCTCTACCCAATGAAGGATTACGATGCGAATGGTTGCTGATTTGAGTTGCCGGAGATTCTTTATGAAGAACGTGCGAATTTTTTTCCCATGCCTGGCCTTGTTACTGAGCTTGGCGGCAAGGCCGGCCGCGGCCCAAGCGCAAAATGCCCAGGCCATGAATTGGTTCAATCTCGGCATGAATGAAAAGACTGCGGACAAAAAAATCGCCGCGTATCAAAAAGCGGTCGAGTTGGACCCGCAATTCGTCGAGGCCCTGTACAATCTCGGGCTGGCTTACAAACAACAACAGGATTATCGTAGCGCCGCACAATATCTGCTGCGCGCGTATCAGGCGCGGCCGGACAAGACCAAGGGCGATACCCAATTTCAAATTTTGTACGAGCTCGCCGCCTCTTATAAAAAGCTGGGCCGGACTGAAGATTACATGGAGGCCATCCGCGCCGCCAAAGATCTGCGCGCCGACGCGGCGATGAAATCCCGGCTGCAATTGGAGCTTGGCCGGTTTCTGTATGAACAGGGCCGGCTCGAAGAGGCGGAGTCGGAATTGCAGGCGGGCCGGCAAATGAGCGTGGCCAATTCCGGCGAGTTCGCTGACATGATTCAAAAGATCGAGCTCGCGCGCGAGGCGCAAGCGCTCTACGAAGCGGCGCACAAGGCCGCTGCCGGCGGCGAGCTCAGGCAAGCGCGAGCCTTGCTGGAGCAAATTCAAGCGAAGCAGCCCGGCTACAAAGACACGGCCGCCAAGCTTACCGAGCTGAATGAGAAGCTGGAGGGCGAAAGCAAAAAGCAAAGCTTCGCGCTGTTGTATGAACAGGCGCAAAAATACGCGGCGGCAGGCAATTTGGAAATGGCGGTCGCCACTTATGAAAGCCTGGTGCAACAAGCCGGCGTTTATAAAGACGCGCGCTCAAAATTTCAGGCCGCGCGCCAACAGCTCGAACAGAAACAACTCGAGGCGAAGCTGGAAGCGGAATATGCCAACGGCATGTCCGCGCTGCGCAGCAACGATTGGACGCGCGCGATCCTGGCGTTTGAAAAAACTTTGGAGTGGGATCGCAACTATCGCGATGCCCGCAAGCGCCTGACCGAAGCGCAAAACGGCCTCAATCGCGAGAGCACGGAAACGATCGTCACGCGCTACTATGCCGAAGGCGTGCGCGCGCGCAGCCGCGACGATCTCGGCGGCGCGTTGGCCGCGTTCGAAAAGGTGCGCCGCCTCAACCCCAACTATCGCAACGTTGCCGCTCTCATAACAGAGCTGGAAAACACTCTTGCGCAACAATCCCAGCCGGCGCCTCCCGCCGCCGCGCCGGCGTCGACGGATTCCTTATATCAACAAGCGCTGGCTTTTATCGAAAAACAAGATTGGATGCAAGCCGCGGTCACGCTCGAAAAGGTTCAACTGCTGCAGCCCAATTACCGCGACGTCGTCGATCGTCTGGCCCTGGCGCGCACGAACTTGAATCGCGCCACGCCTGCCGCGCAGGTTGCGCAAGCGCCTGAAAATGACGAGCCTTCGACGACGGCATATTTGGGGAGCGCGCTGGCGGCTTTGATCCTTTTGCCTCTCGTTGGGCTTATGGTTTTTTCACCAATTGCGCGCGCGCGCCTTCACCTCATGCGTGGAGACTATGTGGCCGCGGCCGCAAGCTACGAGCGCATACTGGAGCGCCATCCCAACCGCGCGAAGTTTTATCCCATTCTGGCAGATCTCTACATGCTCATGGGACGCCACGATGAAAAGGCGCTAAAAATCTTCAAAGTGATCCTGCAGCTCAATCTCGCCACCAAACATCGTGATGCGATCAACGCCGTAGTCGCGGAAAATTTTTTGACCGAAGGCAGAACCGACTCGGATGCAATCGAGGTGCTCGAAAGCGCGCTCCAAGCCGAGCGCCGCAAACAGAGCAGCCGCATCTGATCGGCTCGCTTGCCAAAATTTTACCCTCAGCCACTTTGCGGCAGCCTTTGTTTTGACGGGATATCAGGATTGACAGGATTTAAATCGGTTCTATGTCGATTCATGTAGGTAGAGCAAATCATCTTACAGCATGTTTCCCAACGCCAAAGGCGTTGCAGGTCATAGCCCAGGGTGCCCAGCTTCTGGGTACCCTGGGAAACATGCCTCCAATCACTCAGAACCCCAAACGGGGTTCAATAAAATTGCGTCATGGTACGGCAACCCTTTAGCAAGACGGATCAGCAACTAATTTTATTGAACCCTTTCACAGGGTTCTGCGAGCTTTGTTGCGGTGATCCCAGGGTGCGCTACGCGCTACCCTGGGCTTTATCATTAAACGCCTTCGGCGTTGTCCAGGTAGTTTACCCACACGAAACAACATAGAACCTTTAAATCTTATCCTGTCAATCCTGATATCCCGTCGAAAAAAGTTGGAATTTTATTCTGAGTTTGGTTCTCTATCCGCTCAATAGTTTTGCCCTGAATAGTTTTGCCTTCCGAAATGTGCCTGAATCGTTGCCTCGCTTCGTCCCTTCCCGTTGTAAGGAATCTCTCCAGCCCACGACGAATTTAAGAAAGCCAGGCTTACATTTTTTTCCAGGACCGTCGGAACGGCTCACCGACAACACCCTTCCTCATACTTCATTACTCGAAAGGAGAAAAGACTATGAGTGCTGCTAAAATTTTAGCTGCTGGAGTTCTATTAACGGCCTTTACTGCAAGCCACGCGCAAGTGACAGAGAAAAAAACGTTGACGCGCGCGGGCGCGAAGCAAGTCATCGCAGCCGCAGTGGCAAAAGCGAAAGAGTTGAATGCGCCGGGCGGCGTGATTGCCGTGGTTGATGACGGCGGCAATTTGATGGCAGTCGAACGCCTAGACGGCACGTTTGCAGCGGGCGCAAACATTTCCATTGGCAAAGCCCGCACCTCGGCAATCTTCAAACGTCCCACTGCCGTGTTCGAAAAAATCATTCGCGAGGGTCGCACGCCGATGGTTGCACTCAATGACTTCACGCCCTTGCAAGGCGGCGTGCCCATCGAAGTACACGGTCAAATCGTCGGCGCCATCGGTGTGAGCGGGGCAGCGAGTGCACAACAAGACGAAGAGCTTGCCCTTGCCGGCGCGAGCGCGTTGAGCATGAGCGCGAATGGCGCGACGCATTCTTCCTCGGTGACTTTCTTTGATAGCAAAACCGTTGCAGCGGCCTTTGTGAAAGGCCAACCGTTGATCGAGAATGGCGAATACAAGGTGCATGCAAGCCATCGCGACGGTCCCGGCAAAGCCGAAGTTCACGAGCACGAAACCGACATCATCTACGTGCTCGAAGGCACAGCAACGTTTGTAACCGGCGGCAAAGTCGTGAGCGGCGAAATTACCGCGCCCGGCGAAATTCGCGGGCCGGGCATTGAAGGCGGCGAAATCCGCAAGCTCGTCAAAGGCGACCTCATCATCGTGCCCCAAGGCGTGCCGCATTGGTTCAAAGACCTCAAAGCGCCGTTCAATTATTACGTGGTGAAGTCGATCAATTGATATGAGTGAAGTCAGACTTGGGCAAAAGATTTTTCGTCAAGCTCAAAAGCTTTCAAGCCCAAGTCCGACTTCGCGCTGCTCATTATCCGTAGCATGAACCTCTCTTCAGATTGTCATCCTGTAAGGAACTTCCCTCGCGCTCGGCACAAATCTTAAAACTAGACTTGCTTCCGGCACGAGGGAAGATTCCTACAGAATGACATTGAAGAGAGGAATCATCAAAAAACAGCTCATACAATTAAGAGCTGCTGAACTTGTAAATCTTTGGAGAACGACAATGAAACCCCGAATACTTTTTCTCTGCGCCGTATTCATGATGATAGCGTTCTTCATGACGAATGACGCGAGCGCCCAAACCTCTGCCGACACGCCCAAAGGCCGGCCCGACGCCACGATCAATCTCGCCACCAAAGAAGGCGAGCAACTCGTCCAAGGCGAATGGCGCTACAGCGACACCAAAATCATCGAAGTGGATTTCAAAGGCCCGGGCCCGGACAATCAACCCACAGGCGCGCCAGTGAAGACGTATGACTTCACGCCACACGCGGGTGGCGCCGAGTTCGACGACTCGCATTGGCAGATCATCGAGGCCTCCACGCTCAACGCGCGCCGCTCAACGGGAAGACTCTGCTTCAACTGGTATCGCATCAATCTCACGATTCCCGAGCACATCGAGAATTACGAGGCGAACGGTGCGACGGTTGTTTTTGAAACGGCGTTGGATGACTATGCCGAAGTATGGGTTGACGGCGAGCTTTCGCGCGCGCTCGGGCAAGAGGGCGGCTCGCTGATCAACGGCTGGAACGCCGCGAATCGTCTCGTCATCGGCCGCAACGTGAAGCCCGGCCAAAAAATTCAACTCGCGATATTCGGCGCGAACGGCCCGCTTTCGAATCCGCCCACGAATTTTATTTGGATGCGTTATGCGAAGCTAGAGTTTTATAAAAATGCGCCGGCCATTCCGCTCGCACTCACACCCGCGGAAGTGAATGTCGAAATCGTTCGCCTCGATCCGGCGATGGATGCCATCGTCGGCCCGAATCCGAAAATCTTCAAACTCGCCGAGGGCTTTAAATTCACCGAAGGCCCGGTTTGGGTGCATGGAAAAAATTACTTGCTCTTCAGCGATCCGAATAGCAACATCATCTACAAATATGTTCCGAACGACAATAACACCGGCACGCTCGAAATCTTCCGCACGCCGAGCGGCTACTCCGGCGCTGACATTACCGAATACGGCCAGCCCGGCTCGAATGGACTCGCGCTTGATGCACAAGGCCGCGTGACGATCAATGAACATGGCAATCGCCGCGTTTCGCGCATTGAAAAAGACGGCAGCGTTACGGTGCTCGCCGATCGTTACAAAGGCAAGCGCCTCAACAGCCCGAATGATCTCGTGTATCGCTCGGACGGCGCGCTGTTCTTTACCGATCCGCCGTTCGGTTTTCCCAAGCTCTATAAAGATGCGCGCAAAGAGTTATCTTTCAGCGGCATCTATTCGCTCTACAAAGGCAAGCTGCAATTGCTCAACACCGAGTTGAGCGGCCCGAATGGTATCGCACTTTCGCACGACGAAAAGTATCTGTACGTCGGCAATTGGTACGACGCGAATCTTTACACCAACGGCAGGGAAGATGAGAAGAAGATCGTGGTCATGCGCTATGAGGTGAATGCCGATGCGACATTATCGAACGGCAAGGTCTTCTTCGACATGACCGGCGCAAAAGGCGAGGCTGCAATCGACGGCATCAAAGTGGATCAACAAGGCAATCTGTATGTGTCCGGCCCCGGCGGCTTGTGGGTACTTTCAGCGGAGGGCAAACACCTCGGCACGATCAACGCGCCGAAACACATTCACAACGTGGCGTGGGGTGAAGAGGACAACCAAACGCTTTATCTCTGCGCGCGCAGCGGTTTGTATCGCATGCGGCTGAATGTCGCAGGCGCAGGCGCGTTCAGCAATGCGGCGGCAATGTCTTTGAAATAGGAAGGCAAGGTGTGTGTCAGCAATCTTTCTTTGTAGATGTGTTCAGACCACAACCGCAGCAGATTGGTGAGAATCAAATTTAAACCCGGAAACGTTCATGATGAAAAACCAAATCTCTTTGGCCGCATTGATTGTCACAGCGATGAGCTTGTTGAGCTGCGGCGCGCCCTTTCGTTGCTTCGATGAACGTATTGAAGTTTCTCTGCCTGCTACGATCGTGCGCGAAACAACGCAAGAAAGCCAAACGCTATTCGATGCTGTTGCTGTCGGGAACGTCGGGCAAGAGTTCTTCACCTCGATCCCAATTCGCGGCGAAACGAGTTTTCGCTTCGTGCGCGAGAATGTGCCGTGTACGTGAGCACTTGCAGCGTTTCTCATAAAGAGGATACATGAAAGCCAAATTCATTATGACCGCCGGCGCGACCGTTTATGCTATATGCGGCCTGGCGCTGTTGTTCTTTTCGAAAGAAACACTCGGCCTCAACGAAGCTGCTTCCCCCTCGCGCGCAATCTTCATCACTCAACTATTCGGCGCAGCCATGCTCGGCCTCGCAGCGATGAATTGGATCGCGCGCAGCTCGATTCTCGGCGGCATTTACGGGCGCGCCATTCTCGTGGGAAATTTTTATTTTGCTTTCATCAGCTTGCTGATCAATTCACGGGCGTTGCTGAATGCCGCCGCGCCAGGCTGGTTGGGAATAAGCACGGCCATCAGCTTCTTGCTAACCTCGGGTTTCGGCTATTTATTGTTTGGCAAGGCCCGCTGATTGCCAATCTTGAAGAGGGTAGTCTGCGCTGCCTTTGTGCTGCTGAATCTGTGTAGAGATGACGGCAACAATAACATCTTGTGGGCGCTCGGAATGATAAGTCGAACCGCTCACGACCAAAGCTGGATGATTCTTTGAGCCAAACCGATCCACGAATGGGAAGTCGACAATTACAACGTCGCCACGCTGCCAGGGCATCGTCACTCCCAATCTCGCTCTGCGGCCTCGAGGGCCAATAGCCTCCAGCCAAGGCTTTCAAGATACTCCTGCGTTGCGTCGAGTTTTTCTTCCGGAAGTTGATGCAGCAGTTTCAAGTAATTCAAAGCCTCGTTGAGCTTAATCCGCGGAAGCTTATCGAGCAATTGAAACGCTTCGCTTCGAATTGTTTCAGCTTGGAAGTTGTCGCGCTCGCCATACTCATTGCAACGTTGCTCTTGCTGGCGATGTTTGAAAGGCTGTTTGTCATAAGCCGGGATCGTGGCCGAAGACCGGCACACGAAATTGAGCTTGTGACTTGAAACGTGCGAGGCTTGTTTCAAAAACGATATGCACTATAATAAAAAAGGCCCGAGTCTTTCGACCTGGGCCTCTTGGCTGTGAGGGGGAGCCATAAATTTTTAATTCCGACGATCCTTGTCAGCGTCTTCCTGATGTCTTCTGATTTTATCTTTTGCAAGCCGCATGCCCGCGCGCTTCTAGCGCTCATGAGAGGCTCATAAGACGTCGGGAAAATCAAGTAAGCGCTCGTAAGTATTCGCTTTGAAATTTTTGATCGCATGATTTCATGAGCGCACGACAGCATCGCGGAATGGAAAAAGCTCTGCGCGTGTTACAAATTCGCAGGCGCAATTGCGATTTCGAGAGAGACGGTGTATCGCCATGAAGCAAAACAAGGAGGCGTGTCACATGGAAAAAGCAACTTTTGGCGCAGGATGTTTTTGGGGTGTAGAGGCCGCGTTTCGGCGCGTGCCCGGAGTTGTCGCAACCGCAGTTGGGTATATGGGCGGGAAGATGAAGAACCCCACTTATGAAGACGTGTGTACGGATGAAACCGGCCACGCCGAGGTCGTGGAAGTATCCTATGATCCCGCACGCGCTTCGTATGAAGATTTGCTGCAGGTGTTTTGGACGAATCAAGATCCCACGACGCTGAATCGCCAAGGCCCGGATATCGGCAGGCAATATCGCTCCGCGATTTTTTATCACACGCCGGAACAACAGACCACAGCTTTGGCTTCGAAAGAGAAACTGCAAAGCGCAGCTCGATATCGCAAGCCGATCGTGACGGAGATCACGCCGGCTGCGGAATTTTATCGCGCGGAGGAATATCATCAACAGTATTTGGAGAAGCGCGGGTTGGCGAGCTGTCATTTATAGAACGCAACGACGCAAGCCGGACGCTTTACCGTCCTCCAAATTTCTCTTCCTAAAATTTGCGAGTTTCATTCCTCCCCCGTTCCCTGTTTGAGGCGCAAGTTTTGACTCTGCCACGCCCTGAAAATTTTGGCTGCGCAGTTGCAGTTGGCTGCAGGCTTTGTTATATTTTTCAGCGCGAAGCATCATGCTTCAGAGGCATATTACTCAGAGCGAAATATAGGTTACACTTCTCCCTCCTTGCATGTCATTCAGAAGGAAACTTTTTATGTGCTGGAGATGCTGCCCAGTGCTTAAAAAGATTCCTCCTGAATGACAGTAATAGAGGTGCGGAGTGTAACCTATTTTGCGCTCGGAGTAGTATTATGCCTCCCCATTGGCCGTGAACGTTTTGGCAACGACTCAGTGAAAGGAACGAAAGCACATGAACGAAAACCAACTGCTCGAAACTTGGGAGATTCACAATCGCATCAATCTCTATCTGCTCGAAGCGATTTCGCCCGAGCACCTCGCGGACGTGGCGGCTTCAAAAGGCCGCAACGTGGGCGAACAATTCGCGCACGTTCATAACGTGCGTTTGATGTGGCTGAAGGCCGCGGCACCGGAGTTACTTGCGAAGTTGGAAAAAATCGAAAAAGACGCGGCGTTGGATAAAAAGCCGCTGCAAAAAACTTTGGCGGCTTCTTCACTCGCGATAAAAGAGTTGCTCGCGCAAGCGGTTGCGGCCGGCGGCAAAGTGAAAGGCTTCAAGCCGCACGTCACGGCGTTTCTCGGTTATCTCATTGCGCACGAAGCGCACCATCGCGGCCAAATCATTCTCTCGCTCAAACAAGCGCAGCACATGCCGGAGAAGAAAATTTTGTTCGGCTTGTGGGAATGGGGCGTGCGATGAATTATTCCAGGAAGAGCGAAATCATTGCTTTTACAGCAAAAAATTTTGTAAGCGGATTGAACAAGTAAGCGGATAAAGCATCCAAGTTTTATCCGCTTACGGAAAGCTTTTGGGTTGCGGCTCGTCGCTGGGTTATGCCGCACGCCCTCCTCCCGGCTAAAGCTTATTTTGAAAATCAAAGGCGCACATGGCTGAACGCTTGAAGGATATATTCTTCGCACCCGCATTTTTGAAAAAGTTGGCTACCGGCCTTCGGCAAGTTTACCCTCGCTTTGATCAAAACATTTTTTTTAACTCAATCAACGACGGCGCGTGGGAAGCAAGGGAGTTGTTGGAGCGCATGCACCACATTGCCGCGTGTTTGCAGCAGATGCTGCCGCAACCCTATTCTCGAGCTTTGGAAATTTTGCAACGCGTCGCGCCGCAGTTTCAAGGGTTCGAGGCTTTGGTGTTCCCCGATTACGTTGAGCAGTATGGCTTGCACGATTGGGATTTGTCGCTTCCGGCATTAGGTTTCTTCACGCAATTCGGCAGTTCGGAATTTGCGGTTCGCCCGTTCCTGCGTGAAGACCCGGAGAGAGTCATGGCTTATATGAAGCAATGGGCGGAAGATGCGAATCCCCTCGTGCGGCGTTTGGCGAGCGAGGGCTGTCGCCCGCGCTTGCCCTGGGCCATGGCGTTGCCCGCGTTCAAAAAAGATCCGCGCCCGATTTTGCCCATTCTCGAAAAGCTCAAGGACGACGAAGCCGAGACGGTGCGCCGCAGCGTGGCGAACAATCTGAACGACATTTCAAAAGATCATCCCGAATTGATGTTGGAGATTTGCGAGCGTTGGTATGGCCGTTCGGAGCGCACGGATTGGATCGTCAAACATGCGTGTCGCAGCTTGTTGAAGGCCAAACACAAAAGCGCGCTGCGTTTGTTCGGCTTCGGCGAAGCGCGGCAAGTTCGCGTGAATAATCTCAAGCTGGCGAAGAAGCGCATTGCCATCGGCGAGGAGTTGTATTTTTTGTTTGATCTAAAGGTGAGCGGTGAAAAGGAATGCAAAGTGCGCGCGGAATACACGATCGACTTTTTGAAAGCGCACGGCGGAACTTCCACGAAAGTCTTTCAACTCACCGAGAAAAGTTATGCGCCCGGCGTTTATGCGATGAGCAGACGTTATTCAACGGCCGATAAAACCACGCGCAAGCATTATCCGGGCAAGCACCGACTTGCAATCGTGGTCAATGGTAAAGAGCAGGCGGAGGTTTGGTTTGAGTTGTTAATCCGTCAATCCCGAAAGCAAACACAAAAGGCAAAACGATTAAAAGAATAGTTTTGCCAGCAATCGTTTTGTCTTATTGGCGCCGGCGCGTTCGTGTTGCGGAAATTGAGATGAAAATCAAAATCACGGCCAAGCCGTGGTTGAACGTTGGAAGAGAGGAGCGGCTATGGCGCGCAAAGTTCGTTGGGGCGTTCTGAGCACGGCCCGCATCGGCCTGCAAAAAGTGATTCCCGCAATGCAGCAATGCGAGCACGGCGAGATCGTCGCGATTGCTTCACGCAATTTCGATGCTGCACAAAAAGCCGCGGCGCACCTTGGCATTCCGAAAGCCTATGGCTCATATGAGGGACTGCTCGCCGATATCGAAATCGACGCGATCTACAATCCCACGCCGAATCATTTGCACGTGCCGTGGTCGATCAAAGCGCTCGAAGCCGGCAAGCACGTGTTGTGCGAAAAGCCCATCGCATTGAATGCCGAGGAAGCACAGTTGCTGTTGCAAGCCGCGCAAGCGCACCCGCACCTCAAGGTGATGGAAGGGTTCATGTATCGCCATCATCCGCAATGGCAAAGGGCGCGCGAGCTGGCGCAGAGCGGGCAAATCGGGACCGTGAAAACGATGCACTGCTTTTTTTCTTTTTTTAATGCTGATCCCATCAACACGCGCAATCAAGCGGAGCTGGGCGGCGGCGCGTTGTTGGATATCGGCTGCTATGCGGTTGCCATGCCGCGTTTCATTTTCGGCGCAGAGCCGCAGCGGGTTTGCGCGCTGCGCGAGCTTGATCCCAAATTCAAAACCGATCGTTTGATTTCCGGCATGCTCGACTTCGGCCATAGCACTTCAACCTTCACATGCTCCACACAGCTTTTGCGCGCACAAACCGCCTCCATTCACGGCACGGCAGGCCGCCTCGAGATCGAGATTCCGCTCAATCCTCCTTTTGAACAGCCCTCTCGCATCTTCCACCATCGCGACGACGGCGTGAACGAAATCGCTTTCGCGCCCTGCAACCAATTCACGATTCAAGGTGATTTGTTCAATCAAGCCATTCTGAACGACACGCCGGCGCCGACGCCGCTGGAGGATGCGGTCGCAAATATGAAAGCGCTCGATGCGCTTGCCGAAAGCGCGCGGAAGCAAAGCTGGGTTGAAATAAAATAACGACCCCAAAGCGAAAGGACGCAGAAATGCAAAACCGTTTTTCATATGGAAGACTTGCGGCCTGGACTATTACTCTGTTGATCTGCGCGAGCGGCCTTACGGCGCAAATCAAAATGCCGGCAATGTTTTCCGACAACATGGTCTTGCAGCAAAAGATAAAAATACCGGTTTGGGGAACGGCGCCGCAAAGCACGAAGGTTACGGTGCAACTGCTAGCGCAGCAGAAAACGGCGAAGGCGAATGCGGAAGGAAAATGGCGCGTCAATCTCGATGCGATGCCGGCCGGCGGACCTCATCAACTTGCCATCATCGGCGAGGACACGATCACGTTCGACAATGTGATGATCGGCGAAGTGTGGCTGTGCTCCGGGCAATCAAACATGGAAATGCCGCTGGTGAGCAATTGGGCGAAGGTGAATAATTTCGAAGCCGAAGTTGCCGCGGCCAATCATCCCAATCTCCGACTCTTCATTGCAAAGCGCGCGAAGAGCACGAAGCCGCAAAGCGAGATCGACAGCGAAGGCTGGAAAGTGTGCGACCCAGGCAATGTGAAAAATTTTTCCGCGACCGCTTATTTCTTTGGCCGGCATTTGCAAGAGAAGCTCGGCGTTCCGGTCGGACTCATACAGAGCGCATGGGGCGGAACCGTCGTAGAAGCATGGACGAGCGGGGCTTCCCTAAAAAAAGCTTCCGGATATTGCGGGTTTCGTGCGCACGCTTGAGACTTCACCACGGGATAGCATCTTCGACGCCGCAACGTATGAAGCCAAGCTCGCAGAGTGGTATCGCGCGCTTGAAGAGAAAGATGCGACGGCGCAAGGCTCGCGCGTTTGGTCGAGCTCCGATTATGATGACTTCGAGTGGTCGACCATGTCGTTGCCGCAGAAATGGGAGAGTGCGGGCTTGCCCGGTTTTGACGGCTTGATGTGGTATCGCAAAACGATCAATCTGCCCGAAGCGCTTGCAGGCCGGCCCATGATTTTGCAACTCGGTCCGATTGATGATTATGATTGGACTTTTTTCAACGGCGAAAGAATCGGCGCAACGCCGAGCTACAATGCGCCACGTTCTTATCAAGTGCCGGGCGCGCTGGTGCGTTCGGGCAAGAACGTGATCGCCATTCGCGTGCTCGATACCGGCAGCGATGGCGGTTTGTATGGCAAGCCTGAAGACGTCAAATTGATGAATGATTCGACGACGATTGCGCTTGCAAGCGAGTGGCGCTACAAAGCGGGGTTCGTGTTGCAGGATGTGCCTTCGCCGCCCAACCCTCCCGATAGCCCGAATCGTCCGACGGTGTTGTATAATGCGATGATTGCGCCGCTCATTTCGTATGCACTGCGCGGAGCGATTTGGTATCAAGGCGAGAGCAATGCCGGGCGAGCGTATCAATATCGTGAGCTGTTCCCGTTGCTCATCAAAGATTGGCGCGCGCAATGGCAGCAAGGCGATTTTCCATTCCTCTTCGTGCAGCTTGCGAATTTCAGAGCCGCGAATGCCGAGCCGGTTGATGATGATTGGGCCGAACTGCGCGAGACACAGGCCATGACGCTGTCATTGCCCAACACCGGCATGGCCGTGACCATCGACATCGGCGATGCGAACGACATTCATCCCGGCAATAAGCAGGAGGTGGGCAATCGTCTCGCATTGAATGCGCGGCGTTTGGTTTATGAAGAGAAGATCACGCACATCGGGCCGCAGTACAAGTCGATGGAGCTGGAAGGCAATCGCATTCGTTTGCTCTTCGATCATGTTGACGAAGGTTTGATGAGCAAAAACGGAGAAGAGCTTAAAGGTTTTGCGCTTGCAGGCGCGGACCGCAAATTCGTTTGGGCCAAAGCCGTGATTGAAGGCAACGCGGTCGTCGCGAGCCATGATAAAATCGCGCAGCCGGTGGCCGTGCGCTATGCGTGGTCGAGCAATCCGGTGTGCAATCTGTATAACCAAGCGGGATTACCGGCTGCGCTGTTCCGCACCGATAATTGGCCCGAAGTGACGCGCACCGCGCACGTGAATCGAGTTTATTGAGCGAGGGTGTATGCGTTTTGCGCCACGCCGCCATTTATGATTTTGGGGAAGAGCGTTATTCTTCGGATCACTTGTCGGTGCTGGCGGAAGTGTTGTTGAAATGACGGCTCTTTTCAAAGAAACTTATTCGAGCCGTCACGTTGGCGAGCTTTGAGGCCCATCACCCCACCACCTTCATCTTCTCCGCATCCCAATTGATCGCGCGTTTCTCCAAATAGCTGTTGTTCGTGAGCACTGCGGGCGCCGCGGCGCGGAGGCCGTTTGCTCTTTAAATTTTTCCTGCATCTCTTTGGAGAACGTGCGCACCGAGTTGTAACCTTCCACGAGGTCTTCCAATGATTCACGATACAGGCCGCGCCGAATCACTTTCACGGTATTCCATCCCAAGATCATCGTGCCTTCACTGCCGACGAAGCGTATGCCGGCCTCGCTATCGCTGCCGTCGATGAAATTCGTGGAGAGCGCGCACGTGAACGCGGGGTGGCTTTCGGTTTTGGGATAATCGAATAACCCCCAAATCACGTCGGGCACATCGCGGCCGTCTTTCCAATAACGCAAGCCGCCGGCAGCCATGATTTGCGTGGGCCCGTTCGAGCCGATGACGTGATGAATGCCGGAAAAAAGGTGCATATACAAATCGCCGGGAATGCCGGTGCCGTAGTCCATGTAGTTGCGCCATCTAAAAAAGCGCATCGCATCGAACGGCCGTTTGGGCGCATTGCCGAGAAAACGCTCCCAATCAACCGTGCTCGGCGAAGCGTCCGGCGGCAGCGAATATTGCCACGCGCCCACTGCGGAGTTGCGTTTCCAACTTCCGGAAATCATGTTCAGCTCGCCGATCGCGCCGGACTTGAACAGCTCTTTGGCTTTATCATAAATAGTGTCCGTCCGAAAACGCATGGTTCTCTGAATTTTTATACACGCCGAGAACATCGTGACACTGGCAACACGCGAACTTTCGAGTGTTGAAGCGTTTGATAACAGTCGTGATGTTCTTCCGAAAT
>Ga0247727_10005696_pt1 | contig 25051 bp, 16 predicted proteins | sample WisWelCaveWW1625_FD_202498 | JGI IMG/M metagenome (GOLD analysis project Ga0247727, IMG submission 202498) | Biofilm microbial communities from Wishing Well Cave, Virginia, United States - WW16-25 | ecosystem: Environmental > Aquatic > Deep subsurface > Groundwater > Cave microbial mat | place...
TGCAGAACCGTTTCTCGCCGGCCGACGCCGAGCAGGAGCTCTACGCGCGGTGGGAGCGATCCGGCGCGTTCCGTCCCGACGCGACCCGAGGCGATCCGGGTCGCGGTCGCTTCGTCGTGATGATCCCACCGCCGAACGTCACCGGCTCGCTGCACATGGGCCACGCGCTCAACAACACCGTGCAGGACGTGATGGTCCGCTTCCACCGCAAGAACGGGAAGGAGACGCTCTGGGTGCCGGGCACCGACCACGCCGGCATCGCCACCCAGGCGGTGGTGGAGAAGAAGCTCTTCAAGGAGAAGGGCGTCACGCGCGAGCAGCTCGGCCGCGAGAAGTTCCTGGCCGAGGTGTGGGCCTGGAAGGAGCAGTACGGCAGCCGCATCCTCGAGCAGCTCCGGCGGATGGGCTGCTCGTGCGACTTCTCGCGCACGAAGTTCACGATGGACGCCGATCTCTCCGCCGCGGTGCGCGAGGCGTTCGTGCGGCTGTGGGAGCAGGGGCTGATCTATCGCGGCCCGCGGCTCGTGAACTGGGACTGCGTGCTCCAGACGGCGGTCGGCGACGACGAGATCGACCACGAGACCCGCAAGGGAAAGCTCTGGCACGTCCGCTACCCCTTCGAGGGCTCGGCCGGCCGGCCGGGCGACGGCGTCGTCGTCGCGACGACGCGGCCCGAGACGATGCTCGGCGACACCGCCGTGGCGGTGAATCCCGACGACGAGCGATGGAAGGGAGCGATCGGCCGTCGCGTCCTCCTGCCGCTGCTCGACCGCCCGATCCCGGTGGTCGCCGACCCGACCGTCGAGAAGGATTTCGGCACCGGCGCGGTGAAGGTGACGCCCGGCCACGATCCTGCCGACTGGGAACGCGGCCAGCGCTTCAAGCTTCCGACGATCTCGATCCTCACCGACGCCGGCCGCATCAACGAGCAGGGCGGCCCCTACGCCGGACTCTCGCGCGAGGAGGCGAGGAAGCGGATCGTCGCCGACCTCGAGGCGCGCGGACTCATCGACGAGGTCGTCGACCATCCCCACTCGGTCGCCATCTCCGATCGCTCGGGCTCGGTGATCGAGCCGCGCATCAGCGAGCAGTGGTTCGTGCGGATGGAGAATCTGGCGCAGCCGGCGATCGCGGCGGTGAAGAACGGGAAGCTCCGCTTCGTGCCGGAGCGCTGGTCGAAGGTCTATCTCGACTGGCTCGAGAACGTGCGCGACTGGTGCATCTCGCGCCAGCTCTGGTGGGGCCATCGCATCCCGGTCTGGTACGACGAGCAGGGCGTCGGCGTCGCGTCGCGCGTCGACCTCGAGCTCGGCGCGAGCCACCCGAAGACGGGCAAGCCGATCGTCCGCCAGGATCCCGACGTGCTCGACACCTGGGCGTCGAGCTGGCTCTGGCCGCTGGCGACGCTCGGCTGGCCCAAGAAGAGCGAGGATCTGCGGCGCTACTACCCGACCCACTTCCTGTCGACGGCGCGCGAGATCATCTACCTCTGGGTCGCGCGGATGGTCATGGCCGGCTACGCCTTCGCCGACCATCTCCCGTTCGAGGAGCGCTGCCCCTTCGCCGTCTGCTACCTCAACGCGACCGTGCTCGACGGGCAGGGCCGCCGCATGAGCAAGTCGCTCGGCAACGGCATCGACCCGATCGACATGATCGACAAGTACGGCGCCGACGCGATGCGCCTCTCGCTGATGCTGCTCACGGTCGAGGGGCAGGACCTCCGCTTCAGCGAGCCGCGCGTCGAAGAGGCGCGCAACTTCGTCAACAAGCTCTGGAACGCCGCGCGCTTCGTGCTGCAGAAAGTCTCGAGCGAGTCGCTGGCCCCTCCGGCCGGCCGCGGCGGCGTGACCGAGCTCGCGGCCGCGACTCGCCTCGAGGACCGCTTCATCCTCGCGCGCCTGCGCGAGACGATCGCCACGGTCACCGACGCGCTCCAGAACTGCCGCTTCCACGAGGCGAGCCACGCGCTGCGCCGCTTCGCCTGGAACGACTTCTGTGACTGGTACGTCGAGATCGTGAAGGTCCGCCTCGAGCCTAACGAGGAGGCGGGCTCGCGCCGGATGGCCGGGCGGGTCGCCGTGACCGTCATCGAGAAGCTGCTCCATCTCCTTCATCCGATGGCGCCCTTCGTGACCGAGTCGCTCGCGACGCACCTCAAGGCCGCCGGCTTCGTGGCGAAGGAGGCTCCCGACCTCGTGGTCGCGCCGTGGCCGCCGATCGACGAGCTGCCGGAATTCGACGCCGGCTCGACGCGCTCGCCGCTCTCGACGATGGCGTGGATCCAGGCCGCGATCTCGGCGCTGCGGACGATGCGCTCGCGCAACGCCATCGACGAGGGGGCGCGCGTTCGAACGTTCCTTCGGCTGCCGAGCGCGGAGCTCGAGCCGCTCTTCGCCGACGCGAAGCCGTGGTTCGAGCGGCTCGCCAAGGCGGATCTCGCCGGCGCGTCGACGACCGTCGTGCGGCCGCCCGACTCCGACGTCGAGGTGGTGGCCATGGCGCCGTTCGGAGCCGCGGAGCTCTACCTGCCGCTCGGAGGCCTCATCGACAAGCAGGCGCGCCGCGCCGACCTGCTCTCGAAGCTCGAGAAGGCCGAGCAGAACCTGCGCGGCGTGGAGGCGAAGCTCGGGAACGAGAGCTTCACGGCGCGCGCTCCGGCCGAGGTCGTCGCCCGCGAGCGCGAGCGGCTGCGGCAGCTCACCGAGGAGATCGCCAAGCTCCGCGCGGCGATCGAGGCGCTTCGGAGCTGACGCGTCGGGCCGTCAGCGCGGCGGAGTCTTGGGCGCCGCGGGCGCCGGCGCGGCCGGCGGTCGCACCGGCTCGAAGCTCCCCGCCTCGAATTCGAGCTTGAGCTCGAACTCGGGGTGGCGGTTGCTCGTGCCCATCTTGACGGTGAAGACGAGCGTCGCGGTGTCGCGCGGCGGCGTGAGCATGGGCGAGCCGCCCGCGGGCGCGGAGGTCTGGCGAACGGTGTCGCTCGTGCCGGTCGCGTAGGTGAACCGCGTCGCGTGGAGCGACGCCTCGACGTACCTGGCCGGCACGCAGGCGACGATCTGGTCCGCCTCGTCCTTGAAGAGCAGGACGTTGACGTCGGCGGGGATCTCGACGAGCGACACCGGCTTGGCCGCCTCGGCACCGATCTCCTGCAGCGCCTTCTTCGACGCCTCGTCCTCGGGCGAGGGCTCGTCCTTCTTCGCCTCGTCGCCAGGCTTGGCGGCGTCCGCCGGCTTCGCTCCGTCCGCCGGCTTCCCGCCTTCCTTCGGCTCGCCCTTCTTCGGCCCCTTGCCCGCGCCCTTCCCGTTGTCCTTCTTGTTGTCTTTCTTCTCGCCCTTCGGATCCTTGTCGTCGCCGTCCGCCTTGTCGCCCTTCTCCTTCTTCTCGGCCGCCTCGGCTTCCTTCTTCTGCGCCTCGGTGAGCCCCTTGCCCTTGAAGTAGACGGCGTAGGAGCCGGCCGGGAGCTTCGGGTTGGCGATCGGAGCCGAAGTCGTGAGGACGGCGATCAGCGTCGGCTTCTCGACGGAGTCGTGCTCGACCTTGAGGATCGGGGAGAGGATCGAGGCGACCTTCGTGAAGGCGAAGTAGCGGCAGCCGCTGACGAGGTTGAGCTCGGCGTCGACGTACTGCGCAACCTGGCCCGCGATCGCCTCCTTGGAGTACTCGAGCTTCCCCTTGACGTCGGCCGACAGGAGCGCGAGCGCCGTCTCCGAGTTCCTGAGCTCGTCACGGCCGGGCAGCGCCGACATCGCGCAGCGGAAGCCGGTGCCCTCCTCGCGGGCGTTGCGCGGAGACCCGATGCGCCAGACGAGATTGCAGGTGAGGTGGTTTCCGAAGTAGCAGCCGCCGCGGACGACGTTCTCGTCTCCGTCGAACTTCCCGCGCAGCGTCTTCTTCTGCTTGCCGTCCTTGACGTCGAGCGGCTGGAAGCCGGGGTAGCTCATGAACGGCGACGACGTCCACTCGGCCACGTTGCCGCAGAGGTCGAAGACGCCGTCGATCGTGCAGTCGTCCTTGAACGTGCCGGGCTTGAAGGTCTGGAAGCCCTGGCTGCCGCGGGTCGCGACCGCCGAGTTCACACACTTGGTCGGGTCCCACGCCGCGAAGCCGGAACCCCACGGATAGATCTGCTCCTTCTTCAGGAGTCGGCGGCCGACGTACTCCCACTCGAGCTCGGTGGGGAGCCGCTTCCCGAGCCAGCGCGCGCAGGTCGCCGCCTCGTCGTAGGAGATGGCGCGGATCGGGTTCTGCTCCTGTCCCGGCGGGAGGCCCTCGATCGGCTTTCCGTTCTGGTAGTAGGTCCAGTTGAACTTGATCGTCGTCTCGTCCGGCGAGAGGCTGTGCGCGTCGAGCCACCGCTTGAACTGCTGGTTCGAGACCTCGTACTTGTCGATGAGCAGGTCGTCGACGCGCTCGACGTGCTCGGGGTAGAGGGCGACGAGCCTCTCCGCGTGCTGGCGGTCGTCGCTGTTCTCGAAGAGCTTGAGGAGCGTCTTCTCCTCGACGCCCATCGTTCCGCTCCCGCCGGGCACGAGCACCATGTTGGTCGGGACGCCGCCGATCGTCACTCCGTCGGTCTGGCTGCGGACGTCGGTGCGCAGGCCGGCGCGCGCTTCACGCGTCGCGGGCGCGGCGGGGATCGGGTCGTTGCCGCCGATCGGGAGCAGGGCCGAAGCGGCCAGGCCTACGAGTCCGCCGATCGCGGGGACGCGCTGCGCGACGACCGGCATCAGCTGGCTCCGAAGCGGGGGGACGCGCGATCAGGCGGCGCGCGTCGCAAGGAGACGTCGAGGCGCGGCGCGCCAACGTGCGTACGGCGCGGCCGGAATCGCGCGGAAGATAGCGGGACTTGCGGAGTCGGCAAGGTTGACGATCCCGTTCCGCCGCGATTGGGACCGATCCATCCGGTAGGCGTAGGTCGATCCGAAGCGGGGGTAACACCGCATCGGCTTGCGGCGCACGAGAAGTGGAGCGTCAGCTTCCGCGATGTGGCGAGCGGCGCCTCGATGTCGCGGCCCTCCCCGGTCCGGACCTCGGCCTGCTCCAAAGACGCAACGCGGGCTGAAACTAGCAGGCGGCCTTACGCTCATCAACGATGAGCGGCGCCGCCGAGCCGATATGAATGGTCGGCCACCGAGGGCCGCGAACGATGGGCGAGAGCGACGAGTTCGAGAGCGACGAGTCGGCCGCGCCCGGTCCCATCGCGCTCACGGTCGAGTCGGGCGACGCGGGCGAGCGGCTCGATCGCTGGCTCGGGAGGAGGCTGCGGCCGACGTTCTCTCGCTCGTTCCTGGTCCAGCGAATCGAGGCGGGCGCGGTCCTCGTCAACGGGAAGTGCGTCCGCTCCTCCTATCCGATCGTGGCCGGCGACGCCGTCCTCGTCGACCCCACGCCTCCGGCCGATCGGACGCCGAAGGCGGAGCCGATCGATCTCAAGGTGCTCTACGAGGACGAGCACGTCCTCGCGATCGACAAGCCGGTCGGGATGCTCGTCCATCCCGGCGTCGGCGGGCAGAGCGGCACCGTCGTCAACGGGCTCCTCCATCGCCACCCTTCCGTCGCGACGGTCGGCTCGCCCGAACGGCCCGGCATCGTTCATCGACTCGATCGAGACACTTCGGGCGTGATGCTCTGCGCGCTCACGAACCAGGCGCGTTGGAAGCTCGTCCAGCAGTTCAAGCTCCGAACGATCCGCAAGGAATACCGGGCGATCGTCGTCGGGAAGCTGGCGCTCCAGTCGGACTACGTCGACCTGCCGATCGCCCAGGACTTCAAGCACCCCGAGCGGCAGAAGATCGATCTCGAGCACGGCAAGCCCTCCTCCACCTTCTACGAGGTGGTCGAGCGGCTCCCCGGCTACACCTACCTGCGCGCCCACCCGCTCACCGGCCGCACCCACCAGATCCGGATCCATCTGGCCCACCTCGGCCACCCCTGCGTCGCCGATCCGCTCTATGGCCGTCAGGCGGGGCTCCAGTACCGCCGCCTCCTCGCCGACCACGAGTCGCAGGGGCGCCCGGTCCCCTCGATCCGACGCCAGGCGCTGCACGCCTTCAAGCTGCGCTTCGTCCACCCGGTCGACGGCCGCGAGATCGCCGTCGAGTCGCCGCTGCCTCAGGACATGCAGGAGCTGCTCGACTTCCTGCGTTCCCTGCGAGCCCACCAAGCCGGGTAGACCGTGCGCGATCGGCTGCGTGCGGCGCACGTCAGCTGCATCGCGCCTTCAAACTCGCCTTGTCAATCTTCCCGGGTCCGATGCGAGGCAGCTCCTCGACGAACTCGACGCGCCGCGGCACCTGGAACGGAGCGAGCAGCCGCCGCGCGTGGGCGAGCAGCGCCGGCTCGGTCAGCGCCGCGTCGCGCCGCCGCACGAAGGCGACCACCACTTCGCCGCACTCGGCGTCGGGCGCGCCGACGACGGCGACCTCGGCGACGCCCGGGTGCTCGGCGAGCGCCGCCTCGATCTCGAGCGCCCCGACGCGATGGCCCTTCACCTTGATCAGGTCGGTCGAGAGGCGGCCGAGGATCGCGAAGCTTCCGTCCGGCGCGCGCCGGACGAGGTCGCCGGTCCGGTACCAGCCGGAGCTCATGACCTGCGCAGTCGCCTCCTCGTCTTCGTGGTAACCGCGGAAAAGCGACGGCCCGCGCACCCACAGCTCGCCTGCCTCGGCGGAATCGGTCGCGTCGGCGCCGTCGTCGGGCCGCACGAGCCGCGTCTCGACGCCCGGCAGCGGCCGGCCGACCGAGCCGGCGGGCCGCGGCCCGTCGACCTCCTGCGACAGAGCGATCCCCATCTCCGTCGCGCCGTAGCGCTCGAGGATCGCCTGGCCGAAGCGCGCCTCGAACTCGCGCTTGAGCGCCGGCGCCAGCGGCGCCGAGCCGCAGACGAAGAGGCGCATCGACGGCATCGGAGCACGCGGCCCCGCCTGCACCAGCCGCGCGTACATCGCCGGCACGCCGAAGAAGAGGGTCGCGCGCGACGCGGCGAGCCGCTCGACGACGGCCGATTCGTCGAAGACCGCCACGAGCTCGACCGCCGCGCCGCTGAAGAGGCTGCCGAGCAGCCCGACCGCGATCCCGTGCAGATGGTGGAGCGGCAGGCAGTGAAGGAGTCGATCGCCGCGCGAGAGCCGCCACGCCTGCGCGAGCGCCGCGAGGTTGGCCGCGAGCGACCCCTGCGTGTGGACCGCTCCCTTCGGCTTCCCCGTCGTGCCCGACGTGTAGAGGATCAGCGCGGGATCGCCCTCGGCCGCCGTCACTCCGGCGTGGTCGTGGTAGAGCTCGACGCCGGCGTCCTCGAGCGGCTCGGCGAGCAGCGCCTCGGGATCGAGCAGGCGCACCGCCGACGCGGCGCTCCGCACGAGATCGGCGAGTGGCGCCTCGGCGCAGACGACGCGCGGCCCCGCGTCCCAGAGCAGATGGGCGAGCTCGCGCAGCTTTGCTTGCGGATGGACCGGCACGACGACCACGCCGAGCCGCAGCGCCGCGAGCAGCGTCGTCACGAAGCGGCGGTCGGGCGGCAGCCCGAGCAGCAGGCGGTCGCCGCGCCGCACGCCGTGGTTCAGCAGCGCGAAGGCGAGCCGCCCGCTCGTCGCCGAGAGCTCGCCGCCCGTGATCGCGCCGCGCTCGTCGCGCAGCGCTTCGGCGGCCGGCGCCTCGCGCAGCCGGGCGAGCACGCCATCGATGAGCGTCGACGGGTACATTCGTCGTCCTTCGAGTCTGCGCACGGAGCCTACCGCATGAGCGCCGACGTCCCGGCCGGCTCGAGCTCGGGGATCGAGCCGCAGCCGCTCTACGCGCCGGAGCTCGGCCGGCCCGGCGAGCCGCCGTTCCTGCGCGGTCCCTACGCGACGATGTACCGCGGGCGGCTCTGGACCATGCGGCAGTACGCCGGCTTCGGCACGGCCGCCGAGACGAACCGCCGCTTTCGTTGGCTGCTCGACCAGGGACAGCACGGCCTCTCGACCGCGTTCGACCTGCCGACGCAGATCGGCTTCGATCCCGACCAGGCGATGGCGAGCGGCGAGGTGGGGCGGGTCGGCGTCTCGATCGCCTCCGTGGACGACCTCGACCTGCTGCTGCACGGGATCCCGCTCGACCGCGTCTCGACGTCGATGACCATCAACTCGACGGCCGCGATCCTGCTTGGGCTATACGTCGCCGTCGCGCGGCGCCGCGGCATCGCGCCCGCGCAGCTCTCCGGCACCGTGCAGAACGACATCCTGAAGGAGTACGCGGCGCGCGGGACGTACCGCTTCCCGCCGGCGGCGTCGATGCGGCTCGTCACCGACGTGATCGGCTGGACGACGCACCACGCGCCGCGCTGGAACCCGATCTCGATCTCCGGCTACCACATGCGCGAGGCGGGCTGCACGGCGGTCCAGGAGGTCGCCTTCACCCTCGCGCACGGGATCGCCTACGTCGAGTCGGCGGTGAAGTCGGGGCTCGACGTCGACGCCTTCGCCGGCCGCCTCTCCTTCTTCTTCGCCGCCCACAACGACCTCTTCGAGGAGGTCGCCAAGTTCCGCGCCGCGCGGCGGCTCTGGGCGCGGCTGATGGACGAGCGCTTCCATCCGAAGAAGGACGAGTCGAAGGCGCTGCGCTTCCACACCCAGACCGGCGGCTCGACCCTGACGGCGCAGCAGCCCAGGGTGAACGTCGTGAGGGTGACGCTGCAGGCGCTCGCCGCCGTGTTCGGCGGGACGCAGTCGCTCCACACGAACGGCTGGGACGAGGCGCTCTCGCTGCCGAGCGAGAAGTCGGCGCTGCTGGCGCTCAGGACGCAGCAGGTGATCGCGGCGGAGAGCGGCGTGACGCGCGTGATCGACCCGCTCGGCGGGTGCCCGCTCATCGAAGAGCTCACCGACCGGATCGAGGCGGCGGCGCGCGAGCTCCTCGCCCGGATCGACTCGCTCGGCGGCGCCGTGGCGGCGCTCGAGGCCGGCTTCATCCAGCAGGAGATCCACCGCGCCGCCTGGGCCGAGCAGAAGGCGATCGAGCGCGGCGCGCGCGTCGTCGTCGGCGTGAACCAGCACGCGCTCGCCGACGAGCCGCCCCCGAAGGTCGAGTTCCGGCTCGACGGGACGCTCGAGGCGAAGCGGCGGGAGCAGGTCGCCCAGTTCCGCGCGCGGCGCGACGCCGCAAAGGTCGCCGCCGCGCGCGCCCGCGTCTCCGACGCCGCCGCGAGCTCGGCCAACCTCGTCCCGCCGCTGATCGACGCCGTCGACGCCGGCGCCACCCTCGGCGAGCTCTGCTCCGACCTCGAAGCCGTCTTCGGAGCCTACCGGGCTCCCGTCGTGTTCTGATAACTTCCGCCGCCTCGTCACGGGACCCAAGGAGGAGCATCGCGGCGTGACCGGCGTCGACCACATCGGCATCGCGGTTCGGAAGCTGACGGACGCGATTCCGTTCTGGCGCGATCAGCTCGGGCTTCAGTTCGTCGCCATCGAGGAGATCCCGACCGAGAAGGTCCGCGTCGCGATCTTGAAGGCGGGCGCCACCCGCGTCGAATTGATCGAGCCGACCTCGCCCGACAGCCCGATCGCGAAGTATCTCGAGAAGCGCGGACCGGGGATCCACCACCTGGCGCTCAAGGTCGACGACCTCTCCGCGAGGATGGCGGCGCTCCGCGACGCCGGCCGGCCGACGCTCGACGACGCGCCGCGTCCCGGTGCCGACGGGTCGGTGGTGACGTTCCTCCATCCGGGGAACGCGGGCGGCGTCCTGGTCGAGCTGACGCAGACGGCGGCGGGTCGCCCGAAGCACTGACGCCGGCGCCCTTGACGGGGTCGGCGAAGGAACCACGATGAGCTCCAAGCTCGACCGGATGCGGGCGTTGCGCGAGAAGACGCTCGAGGGCGGCGGGCCCGAGCGGATCGCGGCGCAGCACAAGCAGGGGAAGCTCACGGCGCGCGAGCGGCTCGACCTGCTGCTCGATGAAGGGTCGTTCGTCGAGCTCGACCGCTACGTCGAGCACCAGTGCGACTCCTTCGGAATGGAGAGCCGGAAGATCCCGGGCGACGGCGTGGTCACTGGCCACGGGACGATCGAAGGCCGGCCGGTCTTCGTCTTCTCGCAGGACTTCACCGTCTTCGGCGGCTCGCTCGGCGCAGCCCACGCCCAGAAGATCTGCAAGGTGATGGACCTCGCGCTCAAGGTCGGGGCGCCGGTCATCGGGTTGAACGACAGCGGCGGGGCTCGCATCCAGGAGGGGGTCGCTTCGCTGGGCGGCTACGCCGACATCTTCCTGCGCAACACTCTTGCGAGCGGCGTCGTGCCGCAGATCAGCGCGATCATGGGGCCGTGCGCCGGCGGCGCGGTCTACTCGCCGGCGATCACCGACTTCGTCGTGATGGTCGAGGGCACGAGCTACATGTTCGTGACCGGCCCCAACGTCGTGAAGACGGTCACGCACGAGCAGGTGACGAGCGAGGAGCTCGGCGGCGCGGCGGTCCACTCGAGCAAGTCGGGCGTCGCCCACTTCACCGCGCCGAGCGACGCCGACGCGCTCGCGCTGCTGCGGCGGCTCTTCGCGTTCCTGCCGCCGAACAACCGTGATGATCCACCTCGTCGATCGGGCGGCAAGGACGACCCCGACCGCGAGGCGCCGCAGCTCGACACGCTCGTGCCGGAGAATCCGAACAAGCCCTACGACATGCACGAGGTCGTGAAGGCGGTCGTCGACGACGGCGACTTCCTCGAGGTGCACGCGAAGTACGCGCGGAATCTCCTCGTCGGCTTCGCGCGGATCGACGCGCGGCCGGTCGGGATCGTCGCCAACCAGCCGGCCCACCTCGCCGGGGTGCTCGACATCGACGCCTCGCTCAAGGGGGCGCGCTTCGTCCGCTTCTGCGACTGCTTCAACGTGCCGCTCGTCGTCTTCGAGGACGTGCCCGGCTTCCTCCCCGGCGTCGCGCAGGAGCACGGCGGGATCATCAAGCACGGCGCGAAGCTGCTCTACGCCTTCTGCGAGGCGACCGTCCCGAAGGTGACGGTGATCACGCGCAAGGCGTACGGCGGCGCCTACGACGTCATGAACAGCAAGCACGTGCGCGGCGACTTCAACCTCGCCTGGCCGACCGCCGAGTGCGCCGTGATGGGGGCGGCCGGCGCCGTCGAGATCATCTTCAACAAGCAGATCCAGGCGGCCGGAACTCCCGAGGCGGCGAAGGCGGAGAAGGAGAAGCTCACGAGCGAGTACGTCGAGCGCTTCGCCAACCCTTACGAGGCGGCGCGCCGCGGCTACGTCGACGACGTGATCGAGCCGAGGAAGACGCGCTCCCACCTCGCGCGCGCCCTCTCGCTGCTGCGCACCAAGCGCGACGAGAACCCGCCGCGCAAGCACGGAAACCTGCCGCTGTGAGTCCGGCCGGTCCGCGCGCCGGCAGCGCGGCGCGGCCCTTCCGCCGCGTGCTCGTCGCCAACCGCGGCGAGATCGCGCTGCGGGTGATCCGGGCGTGCCGCGAGCGCGGCCTCGAGTCGGTCGCCGTCTTCAGCGACGCCGACGCCGCGGCGCTCCACGTGCGCACGGCCGGTTTCGCGCAGCGCCTTGGTCCGTCGCCGCCGCGCGAGAGCTACCTCGACGGCGCGAAGGTGCTCGCCGCCGCGAAGCAAAGCGGCGCCGACGCGATCCACCCCGGCTACGGCTTCCTTTCCGAGAACGGCGACTTCGCGCAGGCGGTCGAGGAGGCGGGCCTCGTCTGGATCGGCCCGCCCGCGTCGGCGATCCGCGCGATGGGGGAGAAGACCGCGGCGCGCCGCACGATGAAGAGCGCCGGCGTGCCGGTCGTTCCCGGCGTCGTCGAGCCGATCGAGGATCCGAAGGAGCTCGTCCGGATCGCGCGCGAGGTCGGCTACCCGGTGATGCTCAAGGCGGCGGGCGGCGGCGGCGGCAAGGGGATCCGCATCGTCCACGCCGAGGCCGAGCTGCTCTCGAGCTTCGAGCGCGCGCGCAGCGAAGCGCAGAACGCGTTCAAGAGCTCCGCCGTCTACCTCGAGAAGTTTCTCGCGAACGCGCACCACGTCGAGATCCAGATCCTCGCCGACGCGCACGGCAACGTGGTCCACCTCGGCGAGCGCGAGTGCTCGATGCAGCGCCGCCACCAGAAGGTGATCGAGGAGTCGCCCTCGCCGCTGATGACGCCGACGCTGCGCGCGGCGATGGGGAAGGCGGCGTGCGACGCGGCGCGCGCCGTCGGATACCGGAACGCCGGGACGATCGAGTGCCTCGTGACGGACGTCGACGAGCGGCGCGGCGCCGGAGCGGCTTCGCCGCGCCCCTTCTTCTTCCTCGAGATGAACACCCGCCTCCAGGTCGAGCACCCGGTCACCGAGCTCGTCACCGGACACGACCTGGTTCACCTGCAGCTCGCGATCGCCGCGGGAGAGAAGCTGCCCTTCACCCAGGAGGAGGTGGTCTCGCGCGGCCACGCCATCGAGGCGCGCATCTGCGCCGAGGAACCGGAACGCAACTTCGCGCCGGCGATCGGGACCGTGCAGAGCCTCGACCTGCCGGGCGGGCCGGGAGTGCGGCTCGACTCGGCGCTCTTCGATGGGCTCGAGATCGGGGTCCATTACGACTCGATGCTCGCCAAGCTCGTCGTCCACGCCGCGACGCGCGAGCAGGCGATCGAGCGCCTCCTGCGCGCGCTCGAAGAGGTGCGGATCGCCGGCGTGCCGAACAACGTCGCGTTCCTGCGCCGACTGGTCGGCTCGCCTGAGTTCCGTTCCGGCCGCTACCACACGAAGACGATCGAGGAGCGACTCCCGACGTTGCTCGGCCAACCGTCGCGCGCCGAGCTCGAGCGCGCCGCCCTCATCGCCGCGCTGCTCCATCGGGAGTCGCTGCGCCGGACGATGGAGGAGCGGGCGCTCCACGCGAACGGCGGCGAGCCGGCGAGCGCATGGCTCGCGGCCGGACGACGCCGCCAGCTCACGAGACGCCGTCCGTGAAGTACTTCGTCACGCTTGGCAACGAGTCGGAGTCGATCGAAGTCGAGCTCGGCCCCACGCGTGACGGGCGGACGGTCGCGCGCATCGTGCGCGGAGCCGAAGGGCCGGTGAGCGACCACGTGCTCGAGCTGCGCGCGATCCGCGGCCTCGACCGCGTCGCGCTCCAGGTCGACGGCGAGTGCCACGACGTGCTGCTCGCCGAGGATGGGCGCGGCATGCACGTGAGCGTCGACGGCGTCCGCCACGACGTCACGATCGAGGACGAGCGCGAGCGCGCCGCTCATCTCGCCGCAGCCCACGCGCCCAAGGGCCCCGTCACTCTGCGCGCCGCGATGCCCGGCATCGTCCGCGCCGTCCTCGTGAAGCCCGGCGACCTCGTCGCCGCCGGCCAGCCGCTCGTGATCCTCGAGGCGATGAAGATGGAGAACGAGCTGCGCGCCGACCACGCCGGGATCGTCCGCGAGGTCAGGGCCGCCGCGGGCACGCCGGTCGACAGCGGCGCGGAGCTCGTGGTGATCGATCCACCGGCGGATGGGGAGCGGCCGTCTCAGCCGCCGAGCCGGAGTTGACTGCGCGCGCTCACTCGGAAGGTGATCGTCAGTCGGCGAAGACCGCCGCGAGCGCGGACGCGACGACGACGCGCCGCAGCCAGGCGACGAGCTGCTCGTTCGTCGCGTGCTCGATCCGGCTCCTCGTTGGCGCGTCGACGGGCCCGAACTTGATCTCGAGCTGATCGAGCAGGCTCTCGCGGCGGGCCTCGAGATGGCCTTCGGCTCGCAGCATGTCGGCGGTGCTCATGACGGAACTCCGGATCCTTGGAGAGAGCGCGGCGGCAAAGGCCGAGCGGATCACCGCGGGCGACGCGTCGCCGACTTCGAGAACATAGCGCGCGAGGCGAGCGAGCGCAGACACGACGGCGGGCCCGCGCAGCTCGTTCTCGAGCTCCTGCATCACGCCGGCGACGTGCTCGAAGAGACGCGGATGAGCGCGGCCGTTGCGCAACGCGAGCAGCGTCAGCCGGACGACGGCGTCGCTCGCGCGACCGAGGATCTGCGCGTCGGTCTGGGTGGCGAGGTCGTCGAGCAGGAACTCGAAGTCGAGATGACGGCGCTCGAGCGCTGCGCGGAGCCGTTCGTGCACGGCGAGCATGGTTACGAATCGCGGCGGCGCAGGCCACGGCCGTGGCCCTTGATGCAGCATCAGGGCGAGGATCGGCGGCAGGGTCGATTCGTTCGGCTGCTCGGCGAGGTGTCGTTCCCAGATGCGAGCCTGATACTGGAGAAGCCGCCACGGCATCCTCGGATCAAGTGTGCTCTGATGCTCGAACAGCACGTAGACGAACCCCGTCCCGCCGCGCTTGAGCCCCACGGAGAAGAGCAGGTCGGCGCTCGACGCGCGCAGCCCTTCGTCGATGAACGATCCCTCGCGTGGACGGAGCGCGGCGAGATCGAGCTCGGCGAGCACTTCGCGCGGCACCACCGTCCGCAGCTCCTCCGCGGCGTAGCACGGCTGGCTGAAGATCGCGCGAAAGAGCGCGTCGTGCGGCGTCGGCGTCACGCCGGAGGAGACGCTCGCCGCGGAGGGTGGTGACGGAGCAGCTCGTGGTGATCGATCGACTTGCGGCGCAGGACTACCATTGCGTGAATGGGCGGGGGCCTTGGAGCCATTGCCGTGCGCCACGCATGGATCGCTCTCCTCGCGTTGATGGCGGGGACGCGCGGCTCCGTCGCCGCGCAGGAGGTCACGCCGCGGCGTGAGCTCGACGTCGCCACGCTCCGCGTTCTCGTGGTCGACCAGCAGAGCCACGAGCCGGTCGCCGGCGCTGAGCTCTTCTGCATGACGCTCGAGAAGCGCGCCGCCGAGCTGGAGCGACGTTGGGGGACGCTCGCTCAGGGCTTCGATCCGGTCGAGTACGACGACGTGATCCGCGGCGTCGGGATCCGCGTGACGAGCGGGAGCGACGGCGTGGCCGAGCTGCCGCGGATGGCGGGCACGCTGCGGCTCGTCGCGAGCGACGCGACGCGGTGGGCCGCGCTCGAAGTCGCCGCGGCGGAGCGCGGGCCGGTCACCCTCGAGCTCGCGGCGCAGGAGACGCTCGACGTCTTCGTCGTCGATGCGAAGGGCAAGGGCGTGGCGGGGATTCCCGTCGCGGCCGGCTGGCGGCCGGCACCGCCGGCCGAGCTCGCGACGAAGCTGCTCGCGGAAGCGGGAAAGGTCGCGGGGTTGCTGCCCGATTCGATCGACGATGCGTGGCCGGCCGGCTTCGACGGCGTGGTGACGACGCGCGGGACCGACGGACGCGCGCGCTTTCCTCATGCGAGCGACTGGTTCACGGCGGAGAACGGCACCACGCGCGTCGTCGTGCTCGCCTTCCCGGTCGCGGAGCGAGTCGAGCTGCGCTTCGGCGCGGACGCGAAGACGAAGCGGCACGAGCTCGTCCTGCCGCCGCTCGGCCGCGTCGTGCTGAAGTTCCCGGGCGTGGAGCGCGGCGTCGCGCAGCTGCGCCGCCGCACGGCGGGCCGATTCGGCAGCGAGCCCTTCTGGCGCGACTACGAGCCGGCGCGCGCCGCGATCGTCGACGGCGAGGCCGACTTCCGGTTCGTCGGCGTCGGGGTGCCGCTCCAGTACCGAGCGACCTGGCCGGGGCTCGCGGTGCCGATCGAAGGGACGCTCGAAGGTCCGCGAAGGGAGGAAGATCTCGTCGACTTCGAGGCCGACGGCGAGCTCTCGATCCCGCGGCTGTGCGGCCGGCTGCTCGACGAGGAGGGCGGCGTCATCGCCCGCCACGAGATGGACTTCTGGATTGGCCTCTCGAAGCGCGGCTCGGGCAGCAGCAGCGGCGCGGCGATCACGACGACGGCGGAGGGGCGGTTCGAGTGCAACCTGGTCGGCGCGCCGCCGAAGGAGACGCGCCGCACGCTGACGATCAAAGAGCCCTACTGGCACGAGCCGCAGCGGTTCGACGGGGCGGCGGCGATGTTCGACGTGACGGCGCCGCTCGCGCCGGGGCGTCACGAGCTCGGCGACGTGGTCCTCTGGCGGCCGGGCTCGCTCCGCCACGTGCGCCAGCTCGACGACGACGCGCTCGAGCGCCTCTACTTCGCGGCGAAGGAGGGCTGCGGCTTCAGCGGCGACCCGGCGCACGACGCCGACAGCTGCCTCGCTGTGATGGCCGAGCGCAGCGGCCCGCGCTGGATCGAGTTTTTCGAGAAGCAGCTGGAACCGCCTCCAGAGAGCGATCGGCAGGCCACGGCATCGTTCAAATTCGAGTCGAACATCACGCTCCTGACCGCGCTGCGGCGTGCGCAGCGCAAACGCGATCCTTGCACGATCGAAGTTGCGGCCGGACCGGTCGTCGAATCCGTCTTCCCGGATGCTCCGATCGTCGGCTACACGCTGAGGAACGTCGACGAGCTCCGGGTGACGCTGCGGCTGACGAGCTACGAGCTCGGCAAGCGCGGGATGAACAGGTATTGCCGGATCGAGGCGCGCGACGAGGAGGGCCGAGAAGTCCGGCGCTTCTCGTCGTCCTCGTTCAACGGCGGCGGCATGGGTTCCTCGAGGACGATCGAGCCGGAAGGGTCCGCGGAGAGCTCGATCGACCTCCGCTATTTCCTCGAGCGTCCACGCGCCGGCGAGTACCGCGCTCGGCTCCACCATCACCACGGACACGGCGGGTCCTACGCGTGGTCGAAGGGCCCGCTCGACGGCTGGATCGTCACGAGCTCGCCCGAGTTCACGCTTCGCGTGCTCCCGCGCGTGATCCGGCTGAACGCAAGCGAGCGAGCGCGGCTGCGCGCGCTCTTCGATTCGCTCGATCCGCACGCGACGCGACCGCTCGTTTGTGAGCCGTGGCATCCCGACCCTGTGTTCCAGGACGGCCCCCGGTCGCCCGCCGACGAACTCTTCGGCGCCGGCTGGACGTCGGTCCCCGTGCTGCTGGACGTGCTCGACGAACGCGATTCGACGCCTGAGGCGAAGGCGTGGGCGCTGGCACTGCTCGCATCGATCACGCCGCTTCGGCTCGACGCGCGCGGCGACCAGGATCAGGTCCGCAACGATGCGTCGGACGCCCTTGGTCGCCATCACGACTACATGTACTGGCCCACGCTGCAGAACCCTGACCATCGGGGCGGAGACCCATGGAGCTCCGAGATCCAAGGGCCGGAGGTGCCCGACTCGGCCGCGCAGGCGAAACTGATCGCCGCGTGGCACGACGTGAGGACAAGCCTCGCAATCTCCGAGTGAGCGGGCCGCCCAGGCGCTCGGCGGCGCCCCGCGCTAACCTCTCGCGCTTCCGCCTCGGCCGGGAACCGACGTTCCTGGAGGCGGTGGGACCCTGCGACGAAGGAACATGGACCCGACGACGACTGGCACGACGACGAGCGCTCCGACCGACCACGCGAAGGAGCTCGAGACGCTCCTCGGCCTCAAGAGCGTGACCTACAAGTACGGCCTCTCGAAAGAGCAGCTCTTCGACGAGGCGATCCGGAACGACCGCGGGCGCGTGAAGAAGGACGGGCCGACTCCGAATGCTGGTGAGCGAGGGGCGCAGAAGGCGTTCGCCACGAAGCTCGGGTTGAATGGGCCGCTCGTCTACTACACCGATCCCGATTGCACCGGCCGGCGCGTGAAGGACACCTACGCGGTGAAGTGGCCCGAGGTCGCCGACGTGATCTGGTGGAAGGACGACCTCCAGCCCTACGACCCCGACAAGTACCTCGGGCTGCTGAAGCGCGTCGTCCAGCACCTCAACGAAAAGAAGGCGTCGCTCTACGTGAAGGACGTCTTCGTCGGCGCCGATCCCGACTTTGCGCTGCCCTATCGCTTCGTCGGCGAGTACGCGGTCCACGCGATGTTCGCCCACAACATGTTCCCGAAGGACTTGAAGGGGGTGAAGGAGGTCGCGGCGCGGCGCTGGACCATGCTGAACGCGCCGTCGTTCACCTGCGAGCCGGCGCGCGACGGCTGCCGCGCCGAGGCGGCGATCGTCATCGACGTGAAGAACCGGATCTGCCTCGTCGCCGGCCGCGCCGACTACTGCGGCGTCGTGAAGAAGACCATCTTCACCGTCGGCAACTACCTGCTGCCGCTGCAGGGCCGCCTCTCGATGCACTGCTCGGCCAACGTCGGGATGAAGGGCGACGCGGCGATCCTCTTCGGCCTCTCCGGAACCGGCAAGACGACGCTCTCGGCCGACCCCGACCGCCGCCTGATCGGCGACGACGAGACGATCTGGAGCGACGGCGGGCTCTGCAACCTCGAGGACGGCTGCTACGCCAAGCTGATCGACCTCAACAAGCAGGCGGAGCCGGTGATCGCCGCCGCGCTCAGCAAGCCGGGCACGATCATCGAGAACGTCCCGCCGCTCCCCGGAAAGCGGATGGAGGAGTGCGACCCGCAGCAGCTCGATCTCGCCGACAAGTCGATCACCGAGAACACGCGCTTCAGCTACCCGCTCACCGCGAACCCGAACGTGATGCCGGGCGCGCGCGGGCCCCATCCCGAGACGATCGTGATGCTGACGGCCGACGCGTTCGGCGTCCTGCCGCCGATCGCGCTGCTCGACGCCGACCAGGCGATGTACCACTTCGTCTCGGGCTTCACCGCCAAGCTCGCCGGCACCGAGGTCGGCGTCACCGAGCCGAAGGCCGCCTTCTCGGCCTGCTTCGGCGCGCCCTTCATGGCGCACAAGCCTCCCGTCTACGCGAAGCTGCTCGCCGAGAAGATGAAGAAACACAAGGCGCGCTGCATCCTGCTCAACACCGGCTGGAGCGGCGGCCCCTTCGGCGTCGGCAAGCGCATGTCGATCGCCCACACGCGCGCGCTCCTGAACGCCGCGCTTGAAGGCAGGCTCGACTCGATCGAGTGCGAGGTCCACCCGACCTTCAACCTGCGCATCCCGAAGAGCTGCCCGGGCGTGCCAGCCGAGATCCTGAACCCGAAGAACACCTGGAAGGACCAGGCGGCCTACGACGCCTCCGCCGCGAGGCTGCGCGACATGTTCCGCAAGAACTTCGAGGACAAGGGCTTCGCCAAGCTCGGCATCAAACCGGCGATGTGAGCGGCGGGCCGCGGCGCGTCACGGACGCGGTGAAGTTTCGCCACGCCGGTGGTCGATCCCTCGGGGACCCCCGCGAAGGAGCGGGGCGAGGGAGCCGCCGGCCATGGAGATCCGTTCCCTGCTCGAGCTGATGTGCGCGAAGGGGGCGTCCGACCTTCACTTGAAGGCCGGCAGTCCTCCCGGTCTGCGCATCCACGGGGAGCTCGAGCCGATTCCGGGCGCGGCGATCCTCTCGCCGATGCACACGCGCGAGCTCTGCGACCAGCTCCTCTCGACCGACGGCCAGCGCGCCGCCTACGAGAAGAACCTCGAGATCGACTTCAGCTACGGCGTCGAGGGGCTGGCACGCTTCCGCGTGAACATCTTCCGGCAGCGCGGCTCGTGCGGCGCCGTGCTGCGTCGGATCCCCTACGAGATCCAGCCGATCGAGTCGATGGGCTTCCCGGCGGTGGTGAACGACCTCTGCCACAAGCCGCGCGGGCTCGTGCTCGTGACCGGCCCGACCGGGTCGGGCAAGTCGACGACGCTCGCCGCGATGATCGACCACATCAACCGCACCGAGCACGGCCACATCCTCACGCTCGAGGACCCGATCGAGTTCATCCACCAGGACAAGAACTGCTTCATCAACCAGCGCGAGATCGGGACCGACAGCCGCTCCTTCGCCAACGCTCTTCGCAGCGCGCTGCGCGAGGACCCCGACGTGATCCTGGTCGGCGAGATGCGCGACCTCGAGACGATCGGGCTGGCGATCACCGCGGCCGAGACGGGACACCTCGTCTTCGGGACGCTCCACACGACCGGCGCGATCCAGACGGTCGACCGCATCGTCGACGTCTTCCCGCACGAGGCGCAGCAGCAGATCCGGATGCAGCTCTCGGTCACGCTGCAGGGCGTGATCTCGCAGACGCTGCTCCCCAAGCTCGGCGGCGGCCGCACCTGCGCGCAGGAGATCATGATCGGGACCGACGCGGTGCGCAGCCTGATCCGCGAGGGCAAGACCGCCCAGCTCTTCAACGTGCTGCAGACCGGCTCGCAGTTCGGCATGCAGACGCTCGAGGCGCACCTGGCGAAGCTGGTACAGATCGGCCACATCACGCCCGACGAGGCGTGCTCCAAGGCGAACAACACGCAGACGGTGTTGTCGCTGCTCGGCGGGCGGCCGGCGGCGCCGGCGAGCGCCCCTGCCGCGGCGACTCCCGCGCAACCGGTCGGCGCCGCGGCGCCGGCGGCCGCCGCCGGAGCGCCGCGGCCCCCGTCGCGCGGCTCGCTCTCGCCCGAGGACTTCGAGAAGTTCCGCCAGACGCGCCGCCCCGACGCGCGTTAGCGAGCCGATCAGGTCCCGAGCTGCGCCCGGATCCGCGCCTGCAGCTCCTCGAGCGTCGCGGGCGCGTGGCCGGCGTAGTGGTTGTTGACGTAGACCCAGACGTCGCGCCCCTGGTCCAGCGCGCGGGCGATGAGCTCCGCCCACGACGCGATCCGAGCCGACTGGTCGAGGACGACCGCGCCCCAGCGCGTCGTCACCTTCTCCATGGCGACGCGGTCGCCGAGCAGCCGCACGTAGGTGAAGGGAGCGGGATGGATGTCCTCGCGGCGAGCGATCCGCTCGGGCGGGTCCATCCACGGATGGTCGATCAGCACGAGCCCGCGCCCCCGCTCGCGGAGCACGTCGAGCACCTGACGCGCCCACAGCGTCCGATTGCGCACCTCGAGCGCGACCGCCATCTCGCGCGGGAAGAGATCAAGGAACGCCGCGAGCCGCGCCGCGAAGCTCTCGGGAGCGATCCCCTCGGCTCGCCGGAAGTAGCGCAGCTGCGCGACGACGACGCCGAGCTTCTCGCCGAAGGCCGCGAGCGCCTCGACGAGCCTCCGGACCTCCTCCTCGACGCCGACGAGCAGCTTCTCGTGCGTGATCTCCTGCGGGACCTTCGGGCAGAAGCGGAATCCGGCCGGCGTTCGCGCCGCCCACCGCTGTGCGTCCCGCGCCGTGGGCATGCGGTAGAAGGTGCTGTCGATCTCGACGGTGTCGAACCGCTCGGCGTAGTGCATGAGGAAGTCGGAGCGCGCCGTGCCCGACGGATAGAACGGGCCGATCCAGTCGGGATAGTCCCACCCCGAGGTGCCGAGGCGCAGGCGGCCGCGCGCCTTGGAGGCGTCAGGGACGGGGAGGGGGCCGCTCATGCCCCCGAGCTTGCCCCGGCCCGGCCCGCCCGTCGATGATTCGCGGCGTGTCGACCGCGCCCGACGTCACCGCCACGGTGTGCAACTGGAACGGCCGCGCCTACCTGGGCGACTGCCTGCGATCGCTCCTCGCGCAGACGCTCCGTCCGGTACGGATCGTCGTCTACGACAACGCCTCGACCGACGACTCGGTCGAGCTGGTGCGGCGCGACTTCCCGCAGATCGAGCTGGTGCCCATGGGGAGCAACCTCGGGCCGGGCGCGCCGCGCAATCGAGGGCTCGAGGAGGCGAGCACCGACTACGTGCTGCAGGTCGACTCGGATGCGATCCTCGCTCCCGACTGCGTCGAGAGGCTGCGTGCCGACGCCGCCGCGACCGGCGCGGCGATCGTGATGCCGCGCGCGCTCTTCGACCGCGACCGCGGCCGCGTCCACTACGACGGCGGCTCGTTCCACTACGTCGGCGTCATGACGCTCCGGAACTTCTTCGCGCCGCTGCCGGCCGCCGAGCCGGCGCTCGACGTCGACGCCGTGATCGCGATGGCGCTGCTGCTCCGCCGCGAGAAGGTCTGCGCCGCCGGCGGCTACGACCTCGACTACTTCATCCTCTTCGAGGACCACGACCTCTCCTACCGGCTGCGCGCCCGCGGCGAGCGGCTGCGGCTCGTGCCCGACGCGCTCGTCTTCCACCGCGAGGGGACGGCCGGCCTCTCCTACCGCGAGGGCCCCGCCTACCCGGAGCGCCGCGCGTTCCTCCACAGCCGCAACCGCTGGCGGCTGCTGCTCCGGAACCACTCGGCCGCGGCGCTGCTGCTCGGGCTGCCGGGGCTTCTCGCCTACGAGCTCGTCTGGCTCGGCTTCGCCGTGGCGAAGGGGCTGCTCCGCCCTTACCTGCGCGGCAAGCGAGAGCTGCTCGTCGAGCTCCCGCGGCTATTCGCGCAGCGGCGAGCGATCCAGCGCTCGCGCGTCGTGAGCGACCGGCTCCTGCTCTGTGCGCAGAAGCTCACCCACGCGCCGATGGTGAAGCAGTCGGCCGTGGCGCGCGCCGCCGAGCGGCTGCTCGATGGGTGGCTGCGAAGCTGGTGGTGGCTCGTGCGGCCGCTGCTGCCATGACGATCGGACTCATCGTCAACTACAACGGCGGCGTATCGCTCGCCCGCTGCGTCGCGTCGCTGCGCCACTCCGATTTCGGAGCGCGGCCGCTGCTGATCGTCGACAACGGCTCGCGCGACGGCTCGGCGCGCGCGATCGCCGCGGTCGCCGGCGTCGAGCTCCTCGAGCTGCCGCGCAACGTCGGCTTCGCGACAGGAGCGAACGCCGGGCTGCGCCGTCTTCTCGAGCGCGAGGCCGGCTCGATCCTGTTGATCAATCCCGACACCGAGGTCGCGCCCGACTTCTTCGCGCCGCTTCAGCGCGCGCTCGAGGAAGGGGCGTCGATCGCCGGCCCGAAGCTCGTGCTTCCCGAGTTGCCCGAGGGTCGCCATCGGGCCAAAGTGCCGCCGCGGATCTGGAGCGCCGGCGGCAGGGTGACCTTCGGGCGCAACCTCGCGCGGCTCGACGGCCACCGCGAGCGCGACCGCGGCCAGCACGACGTGGCGCGCGACGTGAGCTTCCTGCCGGCGACCGTCTGGCTCGCGCGGCGCGACCTCTTCCGCGAGGTCGGCCTCTTCGACGAGGCCTTCTTCTGCTACGTCGAGGACGTCGACTTCTGCGTGCGCGCGGTCGAGCGCGGCTGCCGGCTGCGCTACGAGCCGCGCTCGCGCGTCGTCCACGAGGGTTCGGCCGCGAGCGGCGGCGGCTACACGCCGCTGCGCAAGTACCTGAACGCGGCCGGCGGCTTCCGCCTGCTGCGCAAGCACGGCACGGCGGCGCGCTGGTGCCGCTTCCTCGCCGGCGACGTGCTCACCCTTCCCTTCGCGCTCGTCTACGCCGCGCTGCGCGGCCGGCCCGACGCGGCGCTCTGGAAGGCGCGCGGGCTGGTCGACGGCTGGCGCGGCCGTCCTTTCGCCGGCGCGCGCCGCGCCGCGCTGCTGCCGGGAGACGGCGCGTGAGGATCCTGCACGCGCTCCACTTCTTCCTGCCCGCCCATTCGGGAGGGACGGAGGTCTACACGCTGCGGCTGGCGCGGGCGCAGGCCAAGCGGCACGACGTCGCGCTCTTCTTCAGCGAGAAGATCCACTCGCGTCAGAACTACGAGCTGCTGCACAAGACGATCGAGGGGCTCGACTGCCGCATCGTCGTCAACAACCTCCTCTACCCCGACTTCCGCGCGACCTTCGACAACCCGAGGATCGAGCAGCGGTTCCGCGAGGTGCTCGCCGACTTCCGGCCCGACGTCGTCCACGTTCAGCACCTGATGCTGCTCTCGATGGGGATCGTCGCGGCCGCGAAGCAGGCCGGCGCGCGCGTCGTCGTCACGTTGCAGGACTTCTGGCTCTGGTGCGCGCGCATGGGGCAGCTCGTCATGCCCGACGGCACGATCTGCTCGGGGCCGAAGCCGTCGAAGTGCGCCCACTGTCTCGCCGACTTCCCCTACACCCAGAAGCGCGGCGCCGGCCACGCCTTCCGCGGACTCGAGTTGATGCGCCGGATGTTCGGCGTCGACCTCTCGCCGCTCGTGGAACGGGTTCGCGGCTGGCAGCCGCTGCTGCCCGGCCGCGGGGCCCGCCGTCGCCACGCCCGGCTGCCGCGCTCGCCGCTGCCCGAGCCGCACCTCGAGCTGCGCGCCCGCCGCGCGACGGAGCTGCTCGGGCAGGTCGATCACTTCGTCGCGCCGTCGCAGTTCCTGCTCGAACGCGCGGTCGAGTGGGGGGCGCCGGCGGAGCGCGTCTCGCTCCTGCGCTACGGCGTCGACCTCGCGCCGCGACGCGGCCATCGCCGCTACGCGCCGGAAGGGCGGGTGCGCTTCGCCTTCATCGGGACGCCGGCGCCGCACAAGGGCGTCCACGTGTTGATCGACGGCTTCCGCGCCGCGGGGATCGAGAACGCCGAGCTCACGATCTTCGGCTCGAACCGCACCGACCCGGCCTACTTCGCCGACCTGAAGCGGCGGGCCGAGGGGCTGCCGGTCCGCTTCGCCGGCGCGATCCCGAATGCCGAGGTGCCGTCGGCCCTCGAGCAGATCGACGCGCTCGTGGTCCCGTCGCTCTGGCTCGAGAACTGGCCGGTCGTCGTCCAGGAGGCGCGAGTGATGCGCGTGCCGGTGATCGCCAGCCGGATCGGCGGGCTCGCGGAGGGCGTGCGACACGGGATCGACGGGCTCCACTTCGAGCCGGGCGACGCGGTCGGCCTCGCCACGGCGCTGCGAAGGGTTGCGCGCGAGCCGAAGCTGCTCGCGCGTTTCGCGGCGAAGGCGCAGCTCCCGCCGCGCATGCACGACCACGAGCTCGCGCTCGACTCGATCTACCGCGGCGAGAAGGGAGCGCGCGCGTGAGGATCCTCGTCGTCGCGCACGCCCTTCCGCCGGACGGAATCGGCGGCACCGAGCGCTACGCCGAGGCGGTCGCGACCGGACTGGCGGCACGAGGCCACGAGGTGGCGGCCTTCTGCGGGAGCCTGAAGTGGGGCGAGCGGTTCGAGGTCGATCGCGGCGAGTTCGGCGGACCGTCGGGTGGGCTGCCGCGCCTCCCGCTCCTGCGCGTCCACCGCAGCGACCTCTACTTTGACCACTGGGACAAGGTCCACGAGCCGCGCGTAGCGAAGGAGTTCGAGCAGGAGCTCGCCCGGTCCCGGCCGGACGTCGTCCACCTCCATCACTGGATCCGGCTCAGCGACGATCTCGTCCGCCGCGCTGCGGCGCGCGGCGTCCCGACCGTCGTCCACCTGCACGACCTCTTCGTCACCTGCCCGCGCGTCTTCCGGC
>Ga0247727_10005697_pt1 | contig 25042 bp, 20 predicted proteins | sample WisWelCaveWW1625_FD_202498 | JGI IMG/M metagenome (GOLD analysis project Ga0247727, IMG submission 202498) | Biofilm microbial communities from Wishing Well Cave, Virginia, United States - WW16-25 | ecosystem: Environmental > Aquatic > Deep subsurface > Groundwater > Cave microbial mat | place...
GCGAAGATGACGAAAACATCCGTTTGGAAGCCATTTATGCGCTGAGCCGGCACGGCGAGGACGATCCGGAAACGACGAAGTTGTTGATCGATTTGCTGCAAACCGAAAAAAGCGCGAATTTGCGGCGAAAGATCGTTTATGTGCTGGGCAATGTCGAAAGCCCCGAAGCGGTTGCGGCGCTGGAAAAATTGGCGTTCACCGATCCCGACCCTGCCGTCCAGAAAAATGCCGTGCATGCGCTTGGCAATCAAGGCGACGCCGCGAGTGTGAAAGCGTTGATGAAGATCGTCGAATCCGGCGCCAATCCGGAGGTAAAAAAAACGGCGCTGTACAGCATCGGCAACGCCGGAGAAAGCACGGGCTTGGAATTTTTGTTGAAGATTGCAAAAACCTCCGCCGATCAGGAATTGGGTAAAGCCGCAACCTACGCCATCGGAAATTACGGCTCATCCGCGGCCGTGCGCGCGCTCAGTGAAATTTTAACCGCCAGCACGGTGCGGGAAATGCGCAAAGCCGCTCTATACGCGCTCGGAAATACCGGCGAGCCTGCCGCGATTGCCGCGCTCGAAAAAACCGCGCTCGATCAAACCGACCCCGAGCTGCAAACCGCCGCGGTTTACGCGATTGGCAACCTTTCGGACGAGGTTGCGTTAAAGACTCTGCAAAACATTTTTGCCAAAAGCACGAACACCCGCGTGCGCAAAGCGACGGCTTATGCCATCGGCAATGCCGGCGGGCGTGAAGCCGCGGCGTTTCTCGGCAAAATGGCCGCGCAAGAGCAGGATGTGGAAGTCGCGAAAGCGCTGATCTACGCCATCGGCAACAGCGACGACGAAGAAACCGTCAACACGTTGGTCACTGTGATTAAAACGAATTCCAATGAAGAATTGAAAAAAACGGCGGTTTATGCGATCGGCAATTCATCGAAAGTCGCGGCCCGCGAGGCGCTGATGGCAGTGGTGCGCGGCGACGGCTCGGTGGAATTGCGAAAGGCAGCGCTGTATTCACTCGGCAACCGTGACGACGAGGCGACAGTGGCGGTGTTGCTCGAAATCGCGCAGAAGGATTCGAATCTGCAATTGCGCAAAGCGGCGGTCGCGGCCTTGTCGCAGGTTGATTCGCCGAAAGCGGCTGAGGCCTTGAAAAAAATAATGCGCGGGGAGAAATAACCAGGTTTTATTTTTGTAAATCCGCTATTAAATAATAAACCACGAGGTGCAACATGAAACGAGCATTACTCATTCTTGCGGCGGCCAGTGTCACGGCGCTGCCGGTTTTGGTTATCGCGCAGTCCAAGTCGCCTCGCGACAGCTCGGCAGCCAAATCATTGCAGCGCGCCCGCGTTTTACAACAGGAAACTGAAAAACAAAAAAAGGATGCCGAACGCGCCAAAATTTCGGCGGAGCAAGCCAAAAGCCGCGCTGAAGCAGAAAAACATAAAGCTCGCGTGAAAGCGCGCCTGGCGCCGGGAGAATGGGATTTTGATGAATTGGTTGATGTGGACCCAATCATCGAAGGCGCTTTGTGGGAAGTCGAACCGGCGATGGAACTGGCACGGGCTGCGCTCGAAAATATCGATTGGGGTGAAATCAACATGGCCATGCAAGAGGCTTCTGAAAATCTTGCTGCAATTGCGCCCTTTGCGCTTCTTCAGGATATTCCTCCCATGCCTGACCTTCCGCCAATTCCAGCTCTAGCGCCGATTCCGGATATTCCGCCGATGCCGGAGATTTGGTTGGGCGAAGGCATGCGCTTCGGGCACGAGTGGAGTTTTAACAGCAAAGCTTATGCGAAATTTTTAAGCGACGACGAGCAAGTGCATTTACAAGCTCTGGCGGCGCTGCTGGATCGCGATGAAAAAACGGCGCTGCCGGAGATTAAAACATTGGCGCGCCAACACGAAAACTGGGCGATGCGCGCCGCCGCGGTGGCGATGCTGGCCAATCCGGAAAGCGCGGAGGTGATCCCGATTCTCGAAGAAGTCTTGAACAAAGACACGGATCCGCGCGTGCGCAAAGCCGCCGTGCGCGCGCTTTCTCATCGCGACGAGCCGGCCGCGCGCGAGGTTTTGAAACGGATGCTCATGAAATAATTTTTCGTAGTAGCGCCTTCAGGCGCAGACCCTGAAGAATCTACGGCAAAAGTTGGTGTTAAATAAAGATTGTCAAAACAACTTGAGATTGTTCTGGCAAAATTTTATTTTTAAACATACCGAGGTTGAAATAAGATGCTAATCCTTTGAGCCATTGCGATGATCCTGAGCACAATTGAATATTTTTTATTGGCGTTTTATCTATTAGGCCTTTTTGTGCTCGGCTTCGTGCGTTCGCGGCGCGATAGCAGTTCGCTGGAGGAATATCTCGTCGCCGGGCGCCGGCTTTCTCTGCCGGCGTTTGTGGCGACGCTGGTTTCAACCTGGTACGGCGGCATTCTCGGCGTCGGGGAGTTCAGCTACAGACACGGCTTGTCGAATTGGCTCGTTTTTGGCGCGCCGTATTATCTTTACGCCGTTATCTTTGCGCTGTTTATCGCGGCGCGCGCGCGGCGAACACTTTTTTATACCATTCCGGATCAACTCGAAAAGGCTTACGGCCGCGGGACAAGCATGGCCGGCGCCTTTTTTATTTTCGTGCTGTCGACGCCGGCGCCTTACGTGCTGATGATCGGCGTGCTTTGCCGGATGCTGTTCGGCTGGCCGTTGTGGCTCGGCGTAACGCTCGGCGCGCTGCTGTCGATGATTTATGCGTTTCGCGGGGGCCTCGCCGCAATTGTACGCACCGAGATTTTGCAGTTTTTTCTCATGTACGCCGGCTTCATCGTGATGCTCTTTTTTGCGGCGAGCCAATTCGGGGGTTGGGAATTTCTCGAGAACAATCTCCCGCCGCCGCATCTCACCTGGCGTGGCGAAAATTCTCCGCAATATATTTTGGTGTGGTATTTCATCGCCATGAGCACGCTGGTCGATCCGACGTTTTACCAGCGCTGCTACGCGGCAAAAAACGAAAAAGTCGCGCGCAACGGCATTCTGGTTTCCGTGCTTTGCTGGATGCTCTTCGATTTCATGACGACGGCAACCGGCCTGTATGCCGCGGCGATTCTGCCCAATTTGGAAAACCCCGCCGAGTCCTATCCGCAGCTCGCCGTGAAACTCCTGCCGCCTTTGGCGCGCGGCTTGTTCTTCCTGTCTCTGCTCGCCACGATCATGTCGACGATTGACGGCTACGCTTTTCTCTCGGCGATCACGCTCGGCAAAGATTTGCTGTGGAAAATTTACGGGCGCGGCGAAGAAAAGCTCGCCACTTTTTTTTCGCGGCTGGGTTTGATCGTCACCTTCGCCGCCGCGGTTGTGATTGCCTTGTGGTCGCAGTCGGTTGTGGATATTTGGTACCAGCTCGGCTCGTTGGCGACACCGGCGCTGCTCGTGCCGCTGGCCGCGAGTTTTTCAGAGAAATGGAAAATGCCGAAAACATGGACGTTGTTCTCAATGTTTTTCAGCGCGGGTTTATCAGGACTGTGGATGTTGGCGGGCAAAAACGGAGCTTATTGGCTGGGACTGCAGCCGATTTATCCGGGGCTGGCGGCTTCGGCGGGGTGTTTTATTTTTTCATCTCTTTCAGCGTCATATCGCGGGTGGAAATAGGCAACGCTTCGCCGCTCTTTTTTGCCGACAAATAATATTCAAAGACTTCTTGTGAATTTTTGCGGGGAACATACCCGAACTCGGTTTTGAGTTTTTGATTCCACGGCACCGGTTCGAATACAGGCCGAAATAAGTGCCGTCGATGATGCCGAAAACTTTTTCCACCCCTTCGTCGGCCAGCATCCGGGCAATGATTTCGCCGCCGGTGGTTGATTTCACGTTCCTTTCCTTTCCAGATTTGCGGCTAAAGAATACAAAAATGTGTTTGCAATGTCAAGTTGATTTCGCGCCGTTTAAAAAATTTCCTTCGGGCATGGACTTCGCCGGCGGGCAGGAATTTCGCTTTCCCTGGGGCAAGGTCGTTCGCTCCGCCAATATCACGCCGGAACAAGACACCGGCATCGGCGCCTGGGACAAAGAGTATTTTGTCGGCCGTTTCAAAGAATACACCGATTCAACCGCGAGCCACATTCCGACGCCCGAAGGAGACGACAACACCGTGATGCCCTGGACGATGTACGCCAACATGACGGAGGAAGATTTGGCCGCTATCTTTGCGTATTTGCAAACAGTGAAGCCGCTGCGAAACGAAGTCATCAAACATCCGTAATCGCCGATTTGAAAAAACGAAGGGCGGATTGCCTGTCACGGCGACCCGCCCTTTCTTTTTTCTGTCATTGCCGGCACGTTCAATGCACATGCTTGAGGTATTCCGCATACACAAATTTCGGCGAATTTTCCTTGTTGTGGCAGCGCAAACATGTCGCTTCGGTCGTCTTGGGAAAATTATTGGTTTGATCGTCGGCGCGGACGTGAGAACCCGAACGGCCATGACACATTTCACAGCCCACCGCGGCTAAATACGATTGACTCTCTTTCATCGTGTAGCCGGTTGGCTCGCCGAAACCGACGGTGTGACACAGCAAACATTCCGGATTGGCCGATTGCTTTTTGGTCAGCAACGTTTCAAAAGCGTGGCTATGCTTGGTTTCTCGCCATTTGTTGTAAATATCTTCATGACAAAGCCGGCACACTTCGCTGCCGACGAAAGAACTGTCATGAGCCGCGAATCCGTTTCGCGCCGGCTCGGGCGGCGGCGGCGTCATCGACGATTGGCTGCGCTTGAGAAAACGCTCTTGAATCGGCGCGGCTTTGGGAGAGTCCGGAACGCGGTCGTCCAAAATAATTTGATGAAATTTTGCCGCGCGCGCCACGCCCTTGCGGTTTTTCTCCAACGTGATCAATCCGACTTCGCGGCCGCGATCGCCGGGGCCGACGACGAGCGCGCCGCCATCCGAGGTGGGCACTTGCACCATGGGCTGATAAACACCGTGAGAAATCAGCCAGAGGTCGACGCCGGGGAAGCTTGGCCGCAAAGCCAGCGCCTCGTTGGCCGGGCCATGATAGATGACCACCATCGCCTCCGCCTTCTGCTGCTGCATGGCCTCGAGTTGCTGCTGCAGAAAAGTTTTGGGATCTTCCGGCTCGAGGGATTGGCCTTGTTGAAAAAAAGATGACACAACTTCAACAACGCCAACGCGAAATGATTTTCGTTGAATCAAACGAAAAGGCGCCGCGCCGATGGCAACGGCGGGTTTGTAGTTGCCGCTCAGTAAAGTTTCCTTCGCGCCGCTTTGGCTGATTTCCTCGAAGAACGCCGGAGACAAATCGCGTTCGCCGAGGCCGATCGCGTCGTAACCGAGGCCGCGCATGGTTTTAAACAACTCGGCAGATTTCCAAACCGTGGGGCCATGGATGGATTCGCCCATGTCGCCGCCGTCGATCATGATCATGTCGGGATAAATCTTTCGCAGACTGTCGATAACTGTAATTCGCCTGGCCAGACCGCCACGCCTGCTGCCGCTTCAGCCACACGGATCGTGATAGCCCAGGGCGTCGCTCGAATAAAAAATTTGAACGGTAACGGGCTTGTCGTCCGCCGCCCACAACGCCGGTTGGCGAACGCTCCAGCTCATGACGATTGAAAAGGCGGCCAAACCAAGCAACTTGAAGAATCGTGGGGTTCTCATAAGCAATCCTTAATTTTTGATTGACGCAGTGCGAAATGTTTTGGCAGAGTTAGCCGAAGTTTTGCGCACCGTTTGCCGTAAAATGCGACAAAAATTTTACAAGCTGCGTTTTCAGAATTTAACGCCAGCGCTTAACTTTCTTATAGCTACTAAAATATGAAAAAGCGGAGATTTAATCAAGCACAGAATTGATAAAAAAAATGCGCCGGATTTTTCCCAGAGAAATTCGCCGCGAACCCGGCGAGAACATGCGCGCGCAAATGGTTTATCGTTTCGGCAAAATGGCCACAGAGCGCGACGCGCAGGTTTTAATCAGGGTTCTCGAAAAGGACGGTTCGACCCTCGTGCAAGGCGCTGCGGCTGAGGTCTTGTCCCAAATCCAGGCCGCCGAAGCCGTGCCGCCGTTGCTGCGAAAACTCCCCACCGCGCCGCCGGCCGTGCGTTTGTATGTCTGCCGGGCCTTGTCTTCATTTCCCCAGCCCGAAGTCACCACAGCGTTGGTTTCCCGCGTCGTCGATCGCCAGGAAACGTTCGAAGTGCGGCAGCAAGCGGCGCAATCGCTCGCGGAAATTTGCCGGCGCGAATTTGACGGCCGGGCCGCGCTCGTCGAACAATTTGAAGAATTGGTAAAGAACGAATCCCACCCGCTGCTGGCGCGTTTACTCGCGGCCTCGATTTTGGCGGCGGTTGGCCAAACGGCCGGCTATGACCTGGCCATGGCCGGCGTCGTTTCCAGCGATCCGTTCGTGCGCGGCGTCGCCATTATCACGCTCGGCTACATCGGCGATCAACACGCGCTGCCGCACCTCACTGCTGCCCTCGAATACGGCAACAAAGCGCTGCGGCTGCAAGCGGCGGAAGCGCTCGGCCGCCTGGGCAATGCCAAAGCCCTGCCGAGTTTATACAAAGCCCTCGACGATCCCAGCGAAGCCGTGCGGACAGCGGCGAATCAATCCATCACCAAAATCAAAGCGCAGGCGAAGAATGGGTGAGGCGAATTATTCGTAATTCGTAAAGATAAAAATTACGTTTTACGCTTTACGTTTTACTTTTCACTTCAAAACCGTCATCCTCTTCGTCAACACCTGCCCCTCAAATTTCAAACGATAATAATAAATTCCCGACGGCAAATCTTGCGCATAGAACGGCGCTTCGTGGCGTCCGGCGGCCAAAGGTTCATTGAGCAACCTCAACACTTCCTGGCCCAAGCCGTCGTAAATGACCAACAGCGGCGTTCCGGATTTGGGCAAATCAAACACAATCGTCGTAACGGGATTAAACGGATTCGGGTAGTTTTGATACAACGCAAACGTTGACGGCGCGCTTGGCGCTTCGACAACGGAAGTCACGTCGATGGTCTTGAACCGCCAAATCGTCGACCAGGCGCTGGCGCCGAGCGTATTCGTGGCGCGCACGCGCCAAAAGTAAAAGCGATTGCCTTCGAGTTGGCTGACCGCGAAACTGGTGTCGGCAATCTCTTTCATGTCGACGGCGATGGCGCCCGCCTCGAACGCCAGGCTGCGTGAAACTTGCAACTGGTAGTTTTGCGCGCTGCGGGCCGCATTCCATTTGAAGACGACGCTAACGGGAATGTTGGGCGTGTTGTTGGCCGGAGAGGCCAGCATCGGCGCGGTTGGGAAGCCGGTGGTGAAATGGCTGACGGTTGAAAAAACGCCCATCCCGCCGGCGTTGTCCGCCCGCACGCGCCAATAATATTTTTGCTGTCCTTCCAATCCCGCAATGACTTTGAACGTATCCGACAAGTTCGATTCATTGACCAGGAGTTGGCCGGCAAAAGTCGAGTCGGGTGAAACGTGCAGATGATACGCCGCCGCCACCGGCGGATAAAACCAGCGCAGCGTCACGCTCTCGGGCTGGTCGAGAGCGCCGCTTGCCGGGGAAGCCAACAACGGCCTGGCTGGAGGCGAAATCAGCAAGAGCTGGCTCGGCAAACTTTCATTGGCGTTGCGATCAAGCGCCGAGACCGCGTAATAATTGACCGCATTTGAGGCCGGCGGTGTTCGAGGTTTCGCCGCGACGCCACCAACGATCGCAACGATTTTGCTCGGATCATCATAATCCGTTGGCGTAATCGTGGACGAGTTAAATCGATAAACGACATATCGCGAGGCGGTGTTTCCATCGCTCGCTGCTGGCGGCGCTTGCCAGCGCAATTCCGCCGCGCCCGCGCCGGCGATGCGTTCGTATCTGAGATTCGTTGGAATATTCGGCGGAATCGAATCTTTCCACGCCATCACCGGCGGCAGCGCCGGATAGCGATACAAAGCCGTTTTCAAACTGTCGACAAACCCCTTGGGATTCTCGCGGAAATTGAGCGCGCGAAAAAAAACGCTGCCCGGGGCGCTGGGCGTCGTCGTGCGATTCAGACGAATTTGCCGCGGGATTTCATTGGCATTCCAGCTCGTCACGCGATACGCAGCCTGCCCGGGATAAAGATGCCGGCCATTGATCTGCGACGCCCACCACGGCATGAGCTTGCCGTAATCCTGGCCGCCGCCGAAGGGCCAATACAGTTGCGGCGTAAGATAATCGATTGTTTGCTGCTTGAGCCACGCCGGCGCATCGCAATAAATCGTATTGTAGGCATCGAGGCCGGTGATGCCGGACGGCACGCCGTTTTTCCAAATGCCGAACGGGCTGATGCCGAATTTCACAAAAGGCTTGACGGCTTGAATGCTGTCGTGAACCATTTTCACAAACAAGTTGACATTATCTCGGCGCCAATCGCCGATGTTGGCAAACCCGCGCGAATAGCTGGCAAAGGTTGCATTGTCCTGGTTGCTGATTTGATTCGGCGGATACGGATAGAAGTAATCGTCAAAATGAACGCCGTCCACGTCATAACGAGTGACCACGTCCATGACCACGCTGGTAATATAGCTGCGCACCATCGGCAAGCCGGGATTCAGAATTTTGGCATTGCCGGTTTGAATGATCCAGTCCGGATGTCGGACCGACACATGATTGGGAGCGTTGGGATAATTGCCGGCTTCGCGCACCGAGCGATACGGATTGAACCAGGCGTGCAGCTCCATGCCGCGTTTATGCGCTTCAGCGATGGCGAACTCAAGCGGATCATAAAACGGGCTTGGCGCCAGGCCCTGATTGCCAGTGAGCCAGTAAGACCACGGTTCGAGCGTCGAGGCATACATCGCATCGCACTCCGAGCGAACTTGAAACATCACCGCGTTGGCGCCGGCGCTTTTTAATTCATCCAAAATCGTGATCAGCTCCTGGCGCTGCGCCTCGGGAGCGAGGCCGCGCGAGGACGGCCAACCCAAATTGATCACCGTCGCGATCCAGGCCCCGCGAAATTCGCGTTTGGGGGAAAGATTTTGCGCAAAGACGTTGGTGAAAATGAAAAAAAAGAGAATGCCAGGATGCCGCAACAATTTTTTCATATCGTTCCAAACATAATTCATAAACTTGGCTATTTCGACTTACACCGTAGAATAAGTAAAAGGCCGGATTCATTCTTCAATTTTTGTTAATACAACAAATACTTCTCTCGTTTCTGCCGGTAAGTTGCCAAATCTTTTTCCCATTGCGCCATAAGATTTTCAGGAGGCATACCGCGCTGCAGCGCCAGTCGCACCTGATCCGTTCCCATGGCGCGATCGAAACTCGACACGCGCGCCGAATTGAAAATATCCTGATTCGGATACAATTTGAGAATCGCCGCGAGCAGATGCAACTGCGTCAGCATCGGCTGAAAAGCCCGAAGATCGGTCAAATGCAGTTGCACACCGGCAAGCTGTTGATCTTTGTTGGCAAAATAATACGGCCGAAAATACAGCGGACGAAACCGCACGCCGGGAAGCTGGCGCTGGTTCAATTCGTTCGCAAGTTTATCCGGCTCAATCCAAGTTTGGCCGAGGATTTCAAACGGCAGCGTGTAGCCGACGCCTTCGGAAAGCGACTGCAATTCGCCGATGCCGCCGGTAGCGGCGATATGAAAAGCGGTTTCCGGATGCGGCACGTGCGGCGAGGTGAGCACCCACGGCAAGCCGGTGTCGGTGAAAATCATGTCGCGCCGCCAGCCTGCCATGGGCACGACAATTAAATTTGCATGAATGCCAAATTCTTCATTAAAAAACTTTGCCAGCTCGCCGACAGTCAGGCCATAAATGTACGGAATCGGATAAAGGCCGATGCCGGATTTAAAACGTTCGTCCAAAACCGGGCCCTCGATTAAATTGCCGCCGAGGGGATTGGGCCGATCCAAAACGATGAATGGAATGCCGGCTTTCGCTGCGCCTTGCATCGCCAGCGCCATCGTGTAAATGTAGGTGTACGCGCGCGAGCCGATGTCTTGAATGTCGTAAATGAGCACCTCGACATTTTTCAACATCTCCGGCGTTGGCGGCATCATCGGGCCGTTGTACAGCGAGTAAATCGGCACGCCGGTTTTGCGGTCGACACTGTGGCCAACTTTTTCGCCGGCGAACGCATCCCCGCGCACGCCGTGCTCCGGGCCGAACAGCGCCACAAGCTTGACATCCGGGAGATTGTGGAGCACATCAATCGTCGAGGTCAAACCCGTAGTCACGCCCGTCGGGTTGGTGATGAGGCCGACGCGCCTGTTTTGGATGAGATTATGATGTTTTGTAATGAGAACTTCAATGCCGGATTTGACTTGGGGGATGATTGGATTTGGGAAAATTCCAACGGATAGAAACGCAACGGATAAGAAAATCGCCTTGAGAATTTTTAAATGGGCCATGTCTTTGTGCAGCCTGATTCATCTCCCAAAAAGCTTTTAAACACAGTCACAGAGCGCTCGGAGAATCACGGAGTCAAGAAGGTCTGTCAGAATGATCGACATGTCGGAATCGCTTTTCTCCGCGTCTCCGTGTTTAAATTATGTTTTGGGGATCTGTGTAGAGAAGACTGAGTTACGAAGCCGCTTCCTTTTTATACCGCCAAAACACGCGGCTGATGCGGGCGCCGGCGTAATGCGAATAAAACCGATACGGCCCCACCCACGGAATCACCGCGAAGCGATGGCCCTGGGTTTTGATGTCCTGCAAACAGCGCAAGAGCAAAACGCCGCCGATGCCTTTGCCCTGCAGCGCCGGATCGGTTCCCATTGGCCCGAACCAGCCGGTGTTGAAGTTGTTGCTGTCATAAGCCGAAAAACCGACGACGCGATTTTGCTGCACCGCCACGTGCAGCGAGATCGGATAATTGAGCAGCGTGCGGTCGACTTCCGGAATCCACGCCTGCCAATAGCGTTCCAGCAGGCGCATCAAATCGTCGCGGTCGCCCATGATGGCGCGGCGAATCTCGATGCCCTTGGCGCGCAATTGCTCTTCTATCGTTGTGGTGTTGATATCGCGGCTCGTCAAATCGACTTCCAGATTCATCGTCTCGGCAAAACGCTTGTAGCCGTGATACTCGAAGAAGATGACGGCCTCGGTATACCGCGGATCGAGGCCGGGTTGCAAGTAATTCGGATTGCTGTCGAGCGCGCGAATATGCGACACGCCGGCATGCCACAACGCCGATTCGACGCGCTGCAGCAATTGCGTGCCGATGCCGCTCCGATGCCGGGCGGGATCAACCGCGAGCAATTTCACAAACCCGACTTTGTCATCGTGAAAATTCCGAGCGAGGCCCATGACGAACCCGATGACGCGATTTTGCTCTTCCGCCACCAAAGCCCACTCCCGCCGGAAATCGGGATCGTCGAAGACTTTTTCCTCGAACAATTCCGGCGTCATCGGATCAAATTTGGCGCTGCGATTCCACAGCGCCAGCGCCATCTCAATATCGCTGTCAGCCAGTTGCCGTATCGTCATTGCCTGTCCTCGCGCTGAAAATTCCTTGTCTCAATTTCCGTGTAAGAACCGGTCCGGCGCAACAGTGTTCGCGAGCGCTCGTTAAAAACAAGCTTGACCGGAAAATTTATCGCTTTGATGAACGGCGCCAGCCCAATCTCCGATTTCTCGCCGGAAGAGCTTAAGCCAATCGATTTGCCGTAAGCCCATTCGACGCGCTCCAGCGCAAAGGTTTGGGCATTGATCCAAAAACTGCCGGCGCGGTCATTCGCAAGAAAACGCATGATATAATTTTTGACGCCGCCGCGGCCTACGGTTTCGCCGTCAATCAACACCTGGGACTTGGAATCTTTTTTTATTCGCTGCAACAAATCCCAGATCGTCGCCATCAACGGATCGTCCCCCGGCCGGCGCGGGTCGCGTTTGACCGATAGGATTTTCACCGGCGGCGCATATTGTTTGCCCAGCTCAGCCTCGCCGGTGATTTGGCGCGAAACCAGCCGCGCGCGAATGCTGTCCTGATTTTGGGAGATCTGCCAGTCTTCAACCACTTGCGCCGAATCATCTTTGTGATAAAAAGTGCCGGTTAAATGAAGGTCGTACGAATAGGAAAACGTTTGGCGAATCGAATCATCCTTGGCCAGGCGCGCCGACATCAAAGCAAAAAGCCGCTGTGAAGCCGTTTGGCAGAATGCCGATGAGGCAAAGAGACTTCCCGCCGTTAAAGCCGTGGCGGTCAAAATGATTCGGCGCCCGGCCGTGAAATGGGTGTGAAGAAAACGATTTTGCAAAGTTGCGTCGTGTAATTTTAAGAGTGAATAATTGAAAAACTTAAATTGTTTTGTCCAGGCCTGTTTTCCATTATTTTCGCCGCGCGTTGCTCAGTCGTCATCGCAATATCCCGGGGCCGGCTCCACGACGGCGCTCATCGAGCCTTTGCAGTGCGGAATGCGCCAATCCCGCCCGTAAGCGTGAATCTGATCGCGCTTCAATTCGGCGCGTTCCTGGGAAGTGGTATCGACGATCACGCGCCCAACGCCGTCGACTTCACAGGCCATGAGAAAGGCGCGCTCGCGGCTGTGGCCGAACAGCTTGATCAACATTTCGATGACGTAATCATAAGTATGATCGTCATCATCCAGCAAAATTACGTGATAGCGCGGGATGATGACGGCGCGAGGGCGTTGCCGAACCTGTGACCGGCGCCTTCGAACGGGAATGACGACTTCGGACATAACCACTAAACTCTTTACGCTTGCAAAAGGTTACTTGAGAATCTCAGTTTCCCAATGATATTTCTGATTCTTCAATTAGAAGATCTTTGATATAAAGAAACGGAGCGAATCCCCGCTCTTTGGCAATTCGATAAACCTCTTTCTTCGTGGGCAATTTTTCAAAACTAGAAGACGATTTGACAACTTTCCCCCCCACAATCAAAATCCATTCGGCTTTTCTTTTAGATTTTTTAATCATGGTTTTCATGAATAACGCGACTCAGTGAAAAATAAAAACTCGTTCTTTATCGGCGGTCCGATCATAACAAATGCCGACGGCGAGCCGATAAAACATACGGCTAACATACTAAAAGATTCGGGAAATTACAACGAGAAAATTATAACGCAACAATGGCGCACTGTTCCGGCTTGCCGCGAAAGTGCTCGAAAATGCGCTCGTCTTTGGTGAAATAAAAAATTTGCTGCGACTCGGCAAGCGCATCGACGATGCCGAGGGCATTGCTCATCCGGCGCGTATCGGCATGAACCAGCGGGTCGTCCAGCAGAAGCGGAATGGCCTCGCCGTTTTGCGCGAAAATTTTCACCACGGCGGCGCGCAGCAACAAGTAAACTTGTTCGATGGTTCCCAGGCTGAGCCGTATCAATTCGACCGGCGCAGCCAGCGCCGGTCCTTGCAGCCGAACCGAGAAATCCGACGGATCAACCAGCGCGCTGGTGTAGCGGCCGCCGGTGAGTTTGCCGAGATGCCGTCCCAGAAACTCGTTCAAACGCGGCGCAAAATCGCGATGCAAGCGTTGCGCGGCCTGCGCCATGAAATCGCGCGCCATTTCCAGGGCTTGCCGGGCGTTCTCCAGGCTGGCGACTTCGGCTTCGACGAGCGCGATATCCTCTTCGATTTCGGCCAAGGGCGGCAAACCCTGCAAGCGCGCCGCCACCCGCTCCTGCAAAATGGCGAGGGTTTGTTCCTTCGCATGAATTTCCTGCTGCAGCGTTTCGCGCTGGCGCTGCAATTCGACGCGCGAGATTTCATTCAACGGCTTGGTCCGGTCCGAGCGCGCAGCGTCCGGCGCTTTGGCCTCGAAGGCGCGCAATTGTTCGTGCAGGCGCGCCATGGCCGCGGCAATCGCCTCAGGCGTTTCACCGGCGAGAATTTCGGCCTGCAGCGCTTCGGCCTGCTGCAACTGCATGTGCTGCCCTTCCAGATATTCGCGTTTTTGGCAGCCGTTTAAAAAACTCTGAAACGCTTTTTCGCCCGCCGGTTCTGCAATGCCGGCTTGGCGCAGAATCTTCTCCAGCTCTTCCGCCAGCCGCGCCAGGTTTTGCTCGATCTGCGCCTGCTTCTCGTCGATTTGCGCCAGCCGTTGCTGCGCCGCTTTTTTCTCGCTCCAAAGCTGATGGCTTTCACGCAGACGCTTTTCGGCGTCTTGCAAAGTTTCCGGGGCGATATGGCCGATGCCCAGCGCCGTCATCCAATTCATCAGCGGCTGCTCGATTTTGCGCATTTTCTCCTGAAGCTGATTTTCCGCCTGAATGACGCTGCCGAGCTTTTCAAAATGCAGCCGGTATTCCCCCAATTCGTGAACCGAGGCGATTTGATAGCGCAAGTGCACCTCGCGCAATTGCTGGCGTTCCTCCATGTAGCGATTTTCAACTTCCAGCAGCTTCGCTCCCAGCTCGCGGCTCTGCGCGCCCCAGCGAACGTACAAGAAGAAGACGCCCAGCAAAGCCGCCAGACAGGTCGGCAGGATGAAGCCGAGCGCGTCGCTGCCGGTGATCCGCGTCACCAAATCTATGACCAGCGACACGATCAAGACCAGAGCGCCAAGCGTGGCGTAGCTCTGCCAGCGTTCCCGATTTTTTTGAAAGCGGTCGTAGACTTCGCGCGCTTCCTCCACCTCCTCTTCAGTGGCTTTCACCGTTGCTTCGAGGGTTTTATACTGCTCGATCTGCCGCCAGTCCAATCCGGCGAGACCGGCGCGTTCGGCGTCGTTGACGCCGGCTTTTTTCAAGGCCTCTTCAACGTCGTGCCTGGCGTTTTCATTGTCGATGACTTCTTGAAACGTGGTTTGCCAGCGGCTGTGCAGCAGCAAAAAATCCTCGAACTGCATTTGGTTCCAAATATTTTCCGGCACGTGCAGGTTTTTGGTTTTTTCGGCTAACGCCAGCAATTCGACATCGAGCGTCGTCGCACGCTCATCCTGCAGCATGGCATACAATCTATCGTGATGATTGTAATCGTGCATCAATTGAAAAAAAAGCTCTTTTTGCTCGACGGAGAAATTTTTGAACGGCTGCAAGTCCGCAATTTCCTGCTCCAATTTTTCGCGCTGGCGTTGGTTTTCCTGCGCCCGCTCGAACCGGGCTTCGAGCTGAGCCAACTGCGTGCGGAGAATTTTGTGCTCGAGCCCGGCGAGCTGCACGCGCAGCTCTTCCATCTCGATTTTTAAGAACTCGGCTTTTTCAATGTCGCTTTGCGCTTCACGCTGCGTGGCCAGGCGCAAAGCGTACGAGGCACGCAATTCCTCCAATTTGAGGCGTGCCTGCGGCAGCAACGCGCGCTGCGAGCGGTCGCTGCCCAGCTCGCGCATTTTTTTTTCAAGACGGTCGAGGGCCTGTTCGGCGGAATGATCGGCGCCGGCGGCGTCGAGCAGCCGGAGAATGGCGTCGGAAACGGCGCTGGCCTCGCGTTCGGCCAACGGTTTGAGCGCGCCCTGCTGCAAACAGGCGGTCGCCAGAAAAACCTGGCGCGACATGCCGATCTGCTTTTCCATGAAGTCCGCCTTGCCGTGACGGCCGCGGCGATATTTCACCAGCCAATCTTCGCCGGTGAGCGCGTCAAGAAGCTGCGTCGGCACCTCGTCGCGGCTGAAATCACGATGAAGAAGAAGCGTCGCGCCGCTGTCGAGTGAATAGGTGAGCCGGCCGCTGTAATCGCTTTCCATCATCTCGCCCTGGCCATCGCCATTGTCGCTGGGGCGCGATGATTCAACCAGCGTCTCCGCCGCCGAGCCTGACGGCGCAATGGCTATGGCCTCGTATTCAGGCGAGGTGACGATTTTTGGTTCATGCAAAACCGCCGGTTGCGTATTCGTGGCGCGGGGATTGATCGCCAGATCATTATCCGCCATCACCGGCGTGGACGAAGCTCCGGAAGAAAAAACCGGCTCCACGCGGCGAGCGTTCGACGAATGATAGTCCCACGGACGATAGCGCGCGTGCAAATCCTGCTCGCGCGGCTGGGCGCGGCTGCTGTCGTAAAACCCATACAACAACGCGATCAGAGCGTGCTGCAGCGTCGATTTGCCGGCTTCGTTCGGCCCGTAAATGATGTTGATCCTGGGATGAAAGGTGAAATGAGCCTCGCGCAAGCGCCCAAATCCCTTCAGCGTCATTTCCAGCAGCTTCATCGCAGCGCAATATCCTCCTGAGTGAAAGCTTGCAATCCATAACTCAACGCCTCCGTGCAGCGGTGCCGGTTTTGGGGTTCGGCGTCCATGGCCGCCAAAACTTCGCGCACAAAGGCGCCGCGCACCGTCGGCTCTTGCGCCAGTTGCTCCAGATCGGCCGAGGGCTGCGTCAAATTTTCGAGATGCACAAAAGCAAAATGGTCTTGCAGGCGATGGGTGATCGCCGGCAGGTCGAGAAAAAGCGAAGGCGCCGCGCTGCCGACCAACCACAGCCGCACGAAGGCTTTGCTGAAATCCCGCGCTTGCTGCAGCGCCACAATTTTGTCGAACAGTTGCTCGCGATGCGCGCAGTCATCGACGCTGATCTCGACGGTTTCAAACCGCAGCTCCGCCAGCGGGATCGTTTCGATTTGGGGCGGCTGTCCCGGTTCTATTTGAATCCACGTCACGCCGTGCTGTCCAGGCTCGTCGAAACCCAGCGGCTCGGGACTGCCGGGATAGACCGCCGCCATGTTGCCGGCGCGCGAAACCTGCGCGGTGTGATAATGGCCGAGCAACGCCAGCGGAAATCCGGCTTGGCGAATGTCTTCCAACGTCAGCGGCGTGTGATTGTTTTTGGCCTGGGCAGGCGAAGCAATCAGCGTGGCATGCAAAAGCAGAATTGGAAAACGCGAGGTATCGGCGCGGGGCAATTCAAAATGAAGCAAAAAATTCTGCCGTTCGCTGGGCGAAAGATGCGCCGCCGACCACAACGAGATTTCCCTGGTCAAGGGCCGCTCGCTCAAGCGATTGCTCACAAAGATGTTGACGTTTTCCGGCCAGCGGCCGCGTTGATACAGCGAGCCGGCATCGGCGGCATCGTGATTGCCCGGCGCGATAAACGCCGGAATCGGCGCCAAACGCTCGAATTCGCTGATCAAAAACGCCGCGGTGTCGGGAGAAAGCCGCGCCCGCTCGAACAGATCGCCGGCCACGGTCACGGCGTGAGCGCCGCGCTCTTTGGCGAGATCGATGATGCGGCGCAGAGTTTGGCGCATTTGTTCGCGGCAGCGGCGCGCCAATTTTGCCGGCAAGCGGCTGCCGGTAAATGCGCCGTCCAAATGCAAATCGGCAAAATGCAGTATCGAAAACGGCAATGAAAACTCCGAAAAGCTTTATGCTTTAATCCAGATTGGTGCAGGCGAGTTGCGCTGTTTTAATTCATGAACACACAGAAAGATAACAGAAATTGGGGAAAAATGCAAATTGTATTTGCCTGATTTGCATTTTCGCAGTAAATTCCCCTTGCTTTTCAAGGCAATTTATGCTAACATAAATTTGCCATCTGAGGAGGAGGGATAGTCATCGAACAGTCCGAAACCGGGAAGTGGAAGCCGCTTACACGCGAGCAAGCGTTGGCCGCAAGGGATTTTTCACGTGCAGGTGAGACGTTTATCGACCACAAAGGCCTGCGACATGAAATCTTGTACTCTGTTTTGACGCCTTTGGGTTATCCGGCTCATGTTTCGGCGCAAGCGCTTCAGCATGTGGAAAAACACGCGACTGCTGCGCGATACAAGGCTGCACTGCCGCATTTGCTTAACAATCCGGATTTGATTGTTCCAAGTTATGAGTTTCCAACAGTGCATCTATATTACAAAGCATTCGACAAGATTCTCCTGGTTATTGCCGTTCATCAAAAAACTGATTTTCGTTTTGTCGCGACAATGCATAAAACTTATACCATTAAAGGCATGAAAGAAAAATTGATTTCTCAAACTGATTTTCTTTACATGCGAGGTGGATTCAAATGGAAAAAATGGAAATAAGATTAATCGATACGGTTGTGGAATTTATCTTTGGTCCATCGAAAGACATTGTCTTCAGCGACGAGGGACAGCCCGGTCTCGAAACAGGTCGCGACGATAGAAGCGGTAAGGTGGTGGCGTACATGAGTTACAGTTTGCCCCATCTCTATAAACAAATTTTAGCCGGCCTCAAAGCAAAGCCAATCCCCGGAAGATTTTCGGTGGAGTCTGTTGACGAAGTCGATAAAGTCACGCCCATTTGCGATCCGCGCGTGAAAAATGCTACGTTGGCGGAAATCGTGCAATGGGTATGGGAGAAATATTATGCCCATCTCAATCAAGAGGTGGAGGCAACAGTAGAAGCGCGATAACGTAACGAAGCGGCTCTCAACGCCGCCGGCAATCCGCAGCCAAGACTCAATGTGAATCCATTCGTCATTCTCCAAAAATATTACGATCCCCAAAGCGAGCTTTACCGCATTCTGGTCACGCACAGTGTTTTGGTGACAAAAAAAGCGCTCGATCTCGCGGCCGGTTTGCAAGCGCGCCAGCCGCCGGTCGAAGCCGATTTGAATTTCATTTACGAAGCGGCGATGCTGCACGACATCGGGATCTTTCGCTGCGAGGCGCCGGAGATTTTTTGCGCCGGCCGCGAGCCTTACATCTGTCACGGCGTGATTGGCCGCAAGATTTTGGAAGACGAAGGCTTGCCGCGGCACGCGTTGGTTTGCGAGCGGCACACCGGCGCCGGGCTATCGCAGCAGGACGTGATCCGACAAAAACTGCCTCTGCCGCTGCGGGATTATTTGCCCGTCAGCCTGGAAGAGAAAATCATCTGCTTCGCGGACCGGTTTTATTCTAAAACGCCGCACAAAATTTTTCGCGAAAAAAAGCTGCGCAAAATTAACCAAAAAATGCGCAACTGGGGGCCGGAAATATTATCGCGCTTCGAAAACTTATGCGATTTGCTGGCACCGGATTGGCGCGGCGAGTTGGTTGAAGCCAAGATGCAAGAATGATTATAAAATCAAGATGAGTTTTGTTTTAAAAACATGTTTCTCGACACGATAAAAAAACAACTGTATTCAGCCTCGTTTTTTCAGAAAATTCTCGACTGTACGGCGGTCGACAAAGAAGTCGTGATCCGCAACGCCCCGGGTTCGCTGCCGGCGGCGTTGGTGGCGTTGCTGTTTGAGAAAACGCAAAAGCCCTTTCTCTGCCTCTTTCCTTTTATAGACCAGGCCGAGCGCTTCAAAGACGAGCTTGAGGCGCTGTTGCCGGAAGGCGCGGCGACACTTTTCCCGCCGCCAAAAGTTCTGCCGTGGGGACATCACGAGGCCCATGCCACTTCGCAGCAGCTTGAAGTTTTGGAGCGGCTGTTGGATTTGAAAAACGCCCAACCCAACAACGGCGACCTGGCCGGTCAGGCCGGCGCTTTCATCATCGCCGGCAACGTTCATTCCATCGAAGCCGAACTGCGGCCGCCGGAAGCGATGCGCATTCAAAAGCTGCATCTGCAGCGCGGGGCCGAAGCGCCGTTTTCCACGGTCGTCGAGCAACTGGCCGGCATGGATTTCGAGCGCCAGCCGATGATCGAAATGCCGGGCGAAATGAGCGTGCGCGGCGGCATCATCGATATCTACCCGTTCTCGCGCGCCTTGCCGATCCGCGTCGAATTTTGGGGCGATACGATCGAGTCGATTCGCGAGTTCGATCCCGCGACGCAGCGCTCACAGCGTGAGCTGCAGGATTTTGTCGTCTATCCGCAGCGCTTTCAACCCGACGGCCGCCGCCCAAATGAAAAAGAGCAGGCCACCGCCTCGTTGCTGGATTATCTTCCCGACGACACCCGCGTTTGCTTTTTTCAAACCGAACAGATGGCGATTGCGTTGGCGGCCTCGGCGGAAACCTCGGCGAATGGCCGCGACGAGGAGTGGCTGCCGCCGGAGGAGGGCGACACGTTCGAGAACGAGGCCCTGGAAGAATTTTTTGCGCCGTTCAAGCGCTTCACGCGAATTTCTTTTCCGGCCGTTCAGGCCGAGGCCGCCAAAACCGTGATCGACTGCCAGGCGCAGCCCCAACCTTCCTTTCATGGCGATCTCGTCCCCTTGCGGCGCGACATGGAAAAGTTTGTCGAGCAGCATGCACCGGCCCAGCTTTACTTTCTTTGCGAATCGCCGGCGCACGGTGAGCGGCTCAAAGATTTGTTTGAAGAGCGCGATTTCGATTTTTCCGAATTGCAGGTCATCGCCGCCGGATTGCACGGCGGCTTTCAATTGCCGCAGCTCGGCCTGGCGGTTTACACCGATCACGAGTTTTACGGCCGCGTCCGGCGTGTGCGGCAGCGCCGGCGATACAAGGAAGGCCTGACGTTCCGCCAGCTCAAAACACTGATGCGCGGCGATTACGTCGTGCACGTCGATCACGGCATCGGGGTTTATCAGGGCTTGCAAAAGATCACCACCGGCGGCTTCGAGCGCGAATGTCTGGTGATTCAGTATCAGGAGGCCGACAAGCTTTTCGTGCCGCTCGATAAAATGGATCGCGTGCAAAAATACAGCTCGCGCGACGGCATGGCGCCGCGCGTTCACAAGCTCGGCGCGCCGGATTGGGATCGCCTGAAGAGGCGCACCAAGAGCCGCATCAAAGACATCGCGCGCGATCTGATCAAGCTCTATGCGGCGCGCAAAGCGCAAAAGGGCATCGCTTTTCCGGCGGATACGTATTGGCAAAAAGAGCTTGAAGCCGCGTTCATTTACGAAGACACGCCCGATCAAGCTCGCGCCGTCGATGAAGTCAAGCGCGATATGGAAAACGAAAATCCGATGGATCGCCTGGTTTGCGGCGACGTCGGCTATGGCAAAACCGAGGTCGCGATTCGCGCGGCGTTCAAAGCCGTGCAGAACAGCAAGCAAGTCGCGGTGCTGGTGCCGACGACGATTTTGGCGCAGCAGCATTACCAGACTTTTCGCGAACGCCTGCGCAAATATCCGGTGCAGGTCGAAGCGCTTTCGCGTTTTCGTTCCGCCGGCGAGCAAAAGCAGATCGTCGCGAAGCTCAAGTCCGGCGAAGTGGACGTCGTCATCGGCACGCATCGTTTGCTCTCCAAAGACGTCGCGTTCAAAGATCTCGGCTTGCTGGTCGTCGATGAAGAGCAGCGTTTCGGCGTGCGGCACAAAGAGTTGTTGAAGCAGCTTCGCGTCAACGTCGATGTGCTGACGCTTTCCGCCACGCCGATTCCGCGCACGCTGCACATGTCGCTGCTCGGCGTGCGCGACATGTCCAACATCAACACCCCGCCCAAGGATCGTTTGCCGGTGCATACGGAGATTACGCAGTTCGATCGCGATTTGATCCGGCAGGTAATTCTGCGCGAGGTGCATCGCGGCGGCCAGGTGTTCTTCGTGCACAACCGCGTCAGCTCGATTTATCGCATGGCGGATTTGCTGCTGCGCGTCGTGCCCGAGGTTGAATTTGGCGTCGCGCACGGCCAGATGAACGAGCGCGAGCTGGAGCAGGCGATTTTGGATTTTATGGAGCGCAAGTTTCACGTGCTGGTCGCCACGATGATCATCGAATCCGGCATCGACATGCCCAACGTGAATACGATGGTCATCAACCGCGCCGATCGTTTTGGCCTGGCGCAATTGTACCAGTTGCGCGGCCGCGTCGGGCGCAGCCATTACAAAGCCCATTGTTATCTGGTGATTCCTCCCATTCGCAATCTCACGACCGAGGCGATCAAGCGTTTGGAGACCATCGAGCAATTCACCGAGCTGGGCAGCGGCTTTCAAATCGCCATGCGCGATTTGGAGATTCGCGGCGCCGGCAACATGCTGGGCGCGGAGCAGAGCGGCTTCATCGACGCGCTCGGCTTCGATCTGTATTGCAAAATTCTCGACGAGGCCGTGCAAGAAGCGCGGCTGGAGGAATTTCCGCAGGAGGCCGTCGCCGCGGTTTCAGAGAAAAAAGAGGAATGCCGCGTCGAATTGGACGGCGACGCCTACCTGCCGGACGATTACGTCGAGATACCGGCCGAGCGCGTCGCGATCTATCGCCGTCTCGCCGAAGCCAAAAAAATTTCCGAGATCGAAGCGGTGCGGGAGGAATTGGCCGACCGCTTTGGCCGCCTGCCGGAAGCCGCGGAAAACTTGCTGGGCATGGCGAGCTTGAAACTGATCGGCACCGCGCTCGGCTTGCGCAGCTTGCAAATCACGGCGCGGCAGAGTTTGGGAATTTTTGGCGAAAATGGGCGTCCTTTGAAAGGGGAACCCATGAAGCAATGGCTCGGTTCAATGGTGCACCGCGCCGCTCTGCCGTTCGAGTTCGTGCAGCGGCCGGGTTTGGGCGTGCGCTTGCCGATTCCCAAACCGGAGCGCGCCTTGCCGGTGACATTGAAATTTTTGAAAAGCTTGTTGCAGGAAAATCAATGATGTTTGCATAAGTAAAAGGAAAATGTCATGCTGGAAGACCTTTTTTCAAATTGAGCACTGTGCTGAATTGAAAAGGATTCCTCCTGAATGACATCAAACCAAGGATCGCGTTCCTGTTTCATTTTATTTATGCAAAGCTCAAAAAGTAGGAGAGTCAAAACCCCATGAGGCAAAAAGGCGTCTTAAATAAAGTGACGAAGAATCAAAAAGCATTGTCGAATTTCTTGACGATCATTTTGAGCTTTTTTCTTTTCGCCGCCTGCGAAAAGCCGCAACCGCAGCCGGAGGCGGCTGTGGCGCGCGTCGGTTCGGAGGCGTTAACCGTTTCCGATATTCTCAAAGATATTCCGGGCGAGTTTCGTCATCGCCTCGGCAAAAACGAATTGCAAGATTACGCCGTGCGTTGGATCGACTCGCAGATTCTTTATCAGGAAGGCCAAAAGCGCCAGTTGGACCAGGCCGCCTACGTGCGCCGCGAAATACGCCGGCTCGAGCGCGAGCTGGTGGTGAACGCGCTGCTGGATCAGGAATTGAACAAACCGTTTGCGGCAACCGAGCCGGAAATTGAAAAATATTACAATGACAATCGCCAGACGTTCATCCGCGACGTGAGTGAAGTGCACGTGCAGCATCTGAAAGTCAACAACCAACAAACAGCGGATTCGCTGGTGGCGGCTTTGCGCCAGGGCGGCGATTTTTTGCGGGCGGCGCGCCAATACGCCGGCGACGACGACAGCCTGGAGACCGATCTTTACTTGACGGAAGCGGAAACGCCGCCGGCGGTAGCGAGCGCGGTTTTTACGATCATGATCGGCGCGGTTTCACGCCCCATCGAGCTTGACAACGGCTTTAACATTTTCAAGATGATCGAAAAATTTCCCGCCGGCTCGCAGCGCGCGCCGGCGCTGGTTCGCGACGAAATTACCGCGAAAATTCAATCGGAAAAACGCCAGGAACGTTACAGGCAATTGTTGGCGCAGCTCAAAAACAGCGCGTTGGTCGAGAAAAACTTTCGCTTATTGGATAATGTCGCCGTTGATTCTTTTTCTACGGCAGTCGAACAAAAATAATCGAGGCATAGAATGCAAAAAATTCATCAGCTTTTCTTTTTGGCGGTTGTTCTTTTTATGGCGGGCGCTTTTTTGTCGCCGCCGCGCCCGGCCCGTTCGCAGGAAGTGTTGGATCGAGTCGTTGCCGTTGTCGACGATCAAATCATCCTGCAATCGGAATTGCTGCAATACACCTACTCGGTGGCCATGCAGTTCGGCATCGACCCGCGCAAGCAGCCGGAGAAGTTCAGCGAATTGCAGAGCGGCGCGCTCGAGAGCTTGATCGCGCAAAAGGTTTTGCTCATCAAGGCCAAAGAAGACAGCGTGACGGTCGAGGCGCGCCAGGTCGATCAGGTTTTGGATGAGCGTCTCAAGACGATGACGGAGCAGTTGGGTTCGGAGCAAAAGCTGGAGGAGTATTTCGGCCAGCCGCTGCGCAAAGTCCGCCGGACGCTGCGGGAAAATATCGAAGAAGGCTTGTTGGTGCGAAAACTCCAGCAAACCAAGTTCGGCGAAATGAAAATGTCGCGCCGCGAGGTGGAGGAGTTTTATCAGGCCTTGAAAGACAGCCTGCCGGGCGTCAAAGCCGCGGTGCATCTGCGGCATGTTTTATTGAATATCACCGCCGGCGAGGCCGCGGTCAAGGCGGCGCAAACGAAGATCGACACGCTTTTAAAGCGCGTGCGAGGCGGCGAGGATTTTGCCGGGCTGGCGCGAATGTATTCCGAAGATCCGGGTTCGGCGGCCAAGGGCGGCGAGCTGGCCTTTATTCAGCGCGGCGACTTTGTGCGCGAGTTTGAAGAAACGGCGTTTGCCCTACAGCCGGGCGAGATTTCCGGTGTGGTGCGCAGCCAATTCGGCTTTCACGTCATTCAGCTCATCGAGCGCCGCGGCGAGAAAATCAATGCGCGGCATATTCTCATTCGCCTGGCGACCTCGGCAAACGATGAAAAAGAAACCGCCGCGTTCGCCGGCCGCTTGCGCGAGGACATTCTCAGCGGCACGATCAGCTTCGAAGACGCCGCGAAAAAATATTCATCGGATCAAACCACCAACGATAAAGGCGGGGACCTCGGCTGGTTTGAAGCGGATCAATTGCAAGTGCCGGCCTTTCGCGAAGCCGCCCGAACCTTGCAGCCGGGCGAAATCTCGCCGCCGCTCAAAACGCAGTACGGCTTTCATCTCGTCCGTCTCGAAGAACGCCGCGACCCGCGCCAATTTACCCTTGAACAGGATTGGCAGCAGATTCATGAGCTGGCCATGAACGCCAAAGGCGAAAAGGTGTTTCAAAGTTGGGTGAATACGCTGAAGAAGCAAATGTATATTCGGGTGGCGGCAGTGGAGTGAGGGGAAGCGGTGAGTGAGGTGGTGCGGCTAACGATGCTGTGTGGCGCGGACTCGAAGGTAGGACGTTCGGAATGCCACAAAACATTGTACGAGCACAGCCGTTCAAATCATGCTCGCGTTGTCCGCGTCCACCACCAGCACGGTGTTATGCCGCGAGTAGTCGTCTACCCTCACGTTACCGGTTCCTTTGCGGGATTGACTGCGTCTCGAACAAGCGTGAGGACGCAGGCGAAGAAGACGTCGCGGAGCCGCATCGGTTGCTTTGATTCGCGACGCTCTGCCTTGCGGGCGATAGCTACCAACGCCATGGCAA
>Ga0247727_10005699_pt1 | contig 25033 bp, 25 predicted proteins | sample WisWelCaveWW1625_FD_202498 | JGI IMG/M metagenome (GOLD analysis project Ga0247727, IMG submission 202498) | Biofilm microbial communities from Wishing Well Cave, Virginia, United States - WW16-25 | ecosystem: Environmental > Aquatic > Deep subsurface > Groundwater > Cave microbial mat | place...
TGGTCGCCGGTCTGGAGGTCGGGATGGAATTGGCGGGCGAGCTTGCGGTAGGCCTTTTTCAGCTCGTCATCGGACGCGCTCCGGTCCACGCCGAGGGTTTCGTAATAGTCGCGTTTAGCCACGTGTGTCATTACCACTAGCGACTAGCAAATAGCGGGTAGCTAACAGCTTTCAGCAAGGAGGTCGAAGCTATTGGCTACCCGCTACTGGCTACCGGCTACTTCTTATCTTTGTCCACTTCTTCAAATTCGGCGTCCACGACTTTTTCATCGCTTTTGGCCGATTCACCGGTGGTCTGGCCGTTCGGCCCGCTTCCGGCGTCGCCTGCTCCGGGACTTTCCGCCGTTTTCTTGTACATTTCCTCGGCCAGCTTGTGCGAGGCCAGCGTCAGGGTCTTGACGGCTTCGTCGATCGCGTCCGGGTTGTCGCCTTCCATGGCCTTGCGCGCCGCAGCGACCGCATCCTTGATTTTGTTCTTGTCGTCTTCGCTGACCTTGTCGCCGTGTTCGGTCAGGTTCTTTTCCGTCCCGTAGATGAGGCTGTCGGCCTGATTGCGCGCCTCCGCCAGCTTCTTCCGTTGCTTGTCGTCTTCCGTGTGGGACTGGGCTTCCTTCACCATCTTCTCGATTTCGTCCTTGCTCAATCCGCTGGAGGCCGTGATCTTGATGGACTGTTCCTTGCCGGTGCCCAGATCCTTCGCGTTGACGTGCACGATGCCGTTGGCATCGATGTCGAAGGCGACTTCGATCTGCGGCATGCCGCGCGGAGCCGGTGGAATGCCGACCAGGTCGAACTGGCCGAGCAGCTTGTTGTCGTTGGCCATCTCGCGCTCGCCCTGGAAGACCCGGATCGTCACCGCGCTCTGGTTGTCCGAGGCGGTCGAGAAGACCTGGCTCTTTTTCGTCGGAATCGTCGTGTTCCGCTCGATCAGATGCGTGAAGATGCCGCCCAGCGTCTCGATGCCGAGGGTGAGGGGCGTGACGTCCAGAAGCAGCACGTCCTTGACCTCGCCCTTGAGCACGCCGCCCTGGACGCCGGCGCCGATGGCCACCACTTCGTCCGGGTTCACGCCCTTGTGCGGTTCCTTCCCGAAGAAGTCGCGCACGACCTGAATCACTTTGGGCATCCGGGTCATGCCGCCCACGAGCACCACTTCGTTGATGTCCTTGGCCGTGACGCCGGCATCCGCCAGCGCCTTTTTGCAGGGTTCGACGGTCCTCTGGATCAGGTCGTCCACCAGTTGTTCGAACTTGGCGCGGGTCAGCTTGATGACCAGGTGCTTCGGCCCGCTCTGGTCGGCCGTAATGAAGGGAAGGTTGATCTCGCTGTCCTGCGAGGACGACAACTCGATCTTTGCACGCTCCGCCGCTTCCTTGAGCCGCTGCAGCGCCATCCGGTCCTTGCGCAGGTCGATGCCCTGGTCCTTTTTGAACTCGTCCACCAGCCAGTCCATGACGCGCTGGTCGAAGTCGTCGCCGCCCAGGAACGTATCGCCGTTGGTGGACTTGACCTCGAAGACCCCTTCGCCGATTTCCAGGACGGAAATGTCGAAGGTGCCGCCGCCCAGGTCGTACACCGCGATCCGCTCGTCCTTCTTTTTATCGAGCCCGTAGGCCAGCGAGGCCGCCGTCGGCTCGTTGATGATGCGCAACACGTTCAGCCCGGCAATCTGCCCGGCATCCTTGGTGGCCTGCCGCTGGCTGTCGTCGAAGTAGGCCGGGACGGTGATGACCGCCTCGGTGACTTTTTCGCCGAGAAAGTCCTCCGCCGTCTGCCGCATCTTCTGGAGGATCATCGCGGAGACTTCCGGAGGGCTGTACTGCTTGCCTCGGATTTCGACGTGCGCGTCGCCGTTGCTGCCCCTGATCACCTTGTAGGGGAGGCGCTTCATGGCGTCCTGCACCTGGCGGCTGTCGAATTTCCGGCCCATCAGCCGCTTGACGGAGAAGATCGTATTTTCAGGATTGGTAATCGCCTGGCGTTTGGCGATCTGTCCCACCAGCCGTTCGTTCTTGTCCGTGATGCCGACCACCGACGGCGTCGTGCGGCCGCCTTCCGCGTTGGCGATGACGACGGGGTCGCCGCCGCTCATGATGGCGACGCACGAGTTGGTCGTCCCAAGATCAATGCCGATCACTTTTCCCATGTCGCTGCTCCTTCCTTACTCGCCGTATTCCATAAGCCAATGATTCACGATTCCGTCGTGTCGCTGTTCGCGCCTGCGGCCACGACGACCATGGCGGCCCGCAGGATGCGGTCGTGCAGTTGATACCCTTTTTGATATTCCTCGATGACGCTGTTCTCCGCTGCCGTCTTCGACTCCTGCTGCGCCACCGCTTGATGGCGGGTCGGATCGAAGGGGGCTCCCAGGCTGACGATCGGCCTGACGCCGAATCGCGCCAGGGCTTCCGTAAATTGTTTCAACGTCAGTTCGACTCCCTGGACCAGCCCATCGGTGGTGCGGCCCTCCTGCACGCATTTCAAGGCGCGCTCCAAATTATCCACGATAGGAAGCAATTCCTTCAGCAGACTTTCATTGGCGAACTGCGAGTACTCCTGCTTCTGTTTCTGCGCCAGGCGCTTGAAATTTTCAAACTCGGCTGCCAGCCGGAGGTACTTGTCCTGGAAGGTTTTTGCCTCCTCGGCTTTGGCAGCCAGGGCCTGTTCAAGATCGGCTCCTGTCGCTGGCGGATCGGTTTGGGATTTCCCATTCTCCGTATCTTCCAAGTCGCTGAAAGTATTTAAGTTTTCTTGGTTCTGGCTCACCATTGCACCTTTGTAGGGGGGTAGATAGTCATGAGGCGCCTAAAGTCAACCAGTTACGAGGGTTTTCTTTTTGAGGAGGAGCGGGGAGGGTGCGAAGGGACGGAGCTTGCCGGGCGGGCGTTTATTCCTCGCCGCGGGTCTTGCGATAGATCAGTTCCAGACCTTCGAGCGTCAGGAACGGCCGGACTTCCTGAATCGTGCGGGATTCGGGAGCAATCAGGGAGGCTAAGCCCCCGGTGGCGATCACAGTGGCCTTCTGCCCCAGCTCGATTTGCATGCGGGACACGAGTTCGTCCACGAGCCCGGCATAGCCGAAGATCAACCCGGACTGCATGCTGCCTGCCGTGTCCTTGCCGATCACGGTTTTCGGTCTGGTCAAATCCACCTTGGGAAGCTTTGCCGTGCGGGTGAACAGCGCCTCGCTTGCGATACCCAAGCCCGGCGCGATGGCGCCGCCCAGGTAATCGCCGTGCTGGCTGATGGCGCAGAACGTGGTCGCCGTGCCGAAATCCACGATGATGAGACAGGTCTTGTAGCGGGCGTAGGCAGCAGCGGCGTTGACCAGCCGGTCGCTTCCAATCTCACCCGGGTTCTGGTAGGCGATCTGGAGGCCCATATCGAGGTCGGACGATACGATCAATGGAGTGCGTTTGAAATAGGTCTCGACCATCTCGTCGAAGACGCCCGTGAGCGACGGCACGACGCTGGAGACGATGGCGTCGGAAATCTGTTCCGTGCCGATGCCGGCCTGCTCGAGGATGTTGACGAACAGAATGCCGTACTCGTCGGCAGTTTTGGCCGCGTCAGTTGCCAGTCGCCAATGGCCCCTGAGGGTCCGTCCCTCGTAGATGCCCCAGACGACGTTGGTGTTGCCGATATCAATGGCTAGCAGCATGGAACCCCCGTGACCCGTGACCCGTGATCCGTTATACGTAATGGGTGGAAGCGTCGGAGCGAATTTTTTCCCCTAACCGATCACGCATTACGGATTACGCATCACGCTCTTCAGCGCAAGTGAATAACGTCGCCGGTCCGAATGTCGGCGGTGGTACGATCGCCGCGGATGACCCGGAGCGAACCGTCCGCCTGGATGGATTCGGCCGTGCCGTCCATCTGTTCTCCGTGAGCCAGTTCGATCCGCACCCGCCGGCCGATTGTCGAGCAGCGTAGCATATATTCTTTGAGAATGTCGCCGTGGTTGCCGGCGAGAAACGACTCGCACCGGGTTTCCAATTCCACGAGCAGGGCGGCGAGGAGCGCAGTCCGGTCGCATGGGTGCTGGGTTTCGATCGCCAGCGAGGTGGCGATCTCGCGCAGCTCATCTGGGAATTCATCGCGGCGGACATTCACATTCAAGCCGATTCCAACGGTGACGGTCGCGTGTGCGGTTCCGACTCCGCTGCTCTCACAGAGGATGCCACCGAGCTTCCGGTCTCCGATCAGGATATCGTTCGGCCATTTCACAGACGGCTTCAGGCTGGTTGTCACCTGCACGGCCCGGCTGGCGGCCAGGGCGGCGATCAAGGGAATCCACGACAGCCAGAGAGGCTGCTGCTCGCGTGCGGGCAGCGCGCGCAGGAGGATCGAACAGTAGAGATTCCTGCTGGACGGGGAGTGCCAGTGGCGGCCCAGCCGTCCGCGGCCCGCCGTCTGGGACTCCGCCACGACAACAGTGCCGTGGGGAGCGTTGTCCTGGGCCAGCGTGGCCGCGTGGGTATTGGTTGAGGGGACTTCCTCCAGCACATGGAGCGTACGTCCGAATGTTGTGGTGGAGAGGGCGCGCTGAATATGTTGTGCGTTGAGAGGCTGGAAAGCCGCTGGCGTAGGCATTGTCTTGTTACCGGCTCGTACGTCAATGAATCGGCACGATATCCATGCTCAGGTCGGTGGCCGGCGCAGAATGAGTCAGGGCGCCGATTGAAATTCTGTCGGGTCCTGCCGCGGCAATCTTCCGGACATTTGCCAGCGTTACGCCGCCTGAGACTTCTACGATTGCGCGATGCCTGATCAACTTGATGGCCCGCTTGATGGCCGGCACGGGCATGTTGTCCAATAGAACGATATCGGCCTTGCCGTCGAGTGCGGCGCGGACTTCGCCGAGAGTCCTGGCTTCTACTTCGATCTTCAGGCTGCGCGGGGCGTGCGTTCTGACGCGACGGCAGGCGGACGCCACGTCGTGGCCGGCCAGTTCAAGGTGGTTGTCCTTGATCAGCACGCCATCGCCCAACGAGTGACGGTGGTTGTGCCCGCCTCCGAGCACGACAGCCCATTTTTCCAAAGCACGCAGTCCCGGCGTGGTCTTCCGCGTATCGAGGATCTTTACGCGGCGGCCTCGCACCGCTTTGCAAAACCTGGCGGTGAGAGTGGCGATGCCGGAGAGATGTTGCAGAAAATTCAGCGCGACCCGCTCGGCCATCAGCAGCGAACGAGCATTGCCTTCAATGACCATGACCGGACGGTTTCGTTGAACGGTTGCGCCGTCCTTGACAGCGCGGATAATGCGAAGCGAGGCATCCACGGCATGAAAAGCCTGTTTGGCGGCGGCCACGCCGGCAACCGTGATCGCCTGATGGGCGATGATCGTGCCGCGTGCTCTCAGAGGTTTCGGAAAAAGTGCCGACGTCGTCACATCACCGCGACTGAGATCTTCGTCGAGAGCGGTTTTGACGACTGCGCGAATCTGCCGGGCAAGGGCAGGAGTCATGTCATCATCTCTTGCAGTTGCCGCTCGCTATTGGTCAATAGATACAGCTCGCGTTTGAGCGCCACGAGGCGTTGGCGCCATTCCACGACGACATCTTCCGGTGCCTTGGCCATGAATTCGGAGTTGGACAGTTTGGCCTCCATCCGGTCGCATTCCTTTGAAAGCTCCTGTTTCTGTTTTGAAATCCGGATCAATGCTTCCCGAAGGTCAACGTCGTTTTCGACGAGAATGCCCACGATGAGATCTTCGGCAGGCAAACGCAAGACACGTGCGCCCCACTTGTCCGGCATCTTATCGACAGTGACGGTTCCTTTGCTCAGGTGGGCAGCAGAGGACTGACGGTTCAATAACGTGTTCCAGTGTTCCGGGTCGCTCGCCGTGACAAAGAGGGTGAGAGCCTTTCCAGGCATGACATTCAGCAAGGACCGCCCGGTTCTCGCTGTGCTTACGAACCGCTCCAGGGTATCAAATTCGGTCTCTATTTCCTTCGAGTCCCAGTCCGATTTTGAAGCGGGGTATCGCTGCGTGACGATGCTCTCTCCTTCGTGTGGCAGCGTCTGCCAGATTTCTTCGCTGATGAAGGGCATGAAGGGATGCAGCAATCGTTGCACGGTTTCGAATGTTTCCACGATGGTCTGTCTGGTCCGCTTGGCTTCGGCGGAGTCCTTGTTGTAGGGGGCCGGCCCTTCGACACGGCTCAGGGCAGGCTTGATCATTTCCAGGTACCAGTCGCAGTACTCGTGCCAGACGAACTGATAGAGATGGCTTGAGGCCTGATCGAACCGGTACTGATCGAGCGCTGCGTTCACGTCACGAATCGTCTTGTTCAGACGGCTCAGAATCCATCGGTCGGCAAAGGGGCGATCTTTCGGCGCAACTACTTCACACGGACCGTCGAGGTTCATGAGGATGAACCTCGCCGCGTTCCAAATCTTGTTGGCGAAGTTGCGATAGCCTTCGATGCGCTCTTCCGCCAGTTTGATATCCCTGCCAGGCGAGGCCATCGAGGCCAGCGTGAAACGCAGCGCGTCGGTTCCGTATTGCTCCATGACGTGGAGGGGGTCGACCACGTTGCCCTTGGACTTGCTCATCTTCTGGCCTTCTGTGTCGCGGACCAGGGCGTGGATGTAGACGTCGCGGAACGGCACGTCGCCCATGAACTTGAGTCCCATCATGATCATGCGGGCGACCCAGAAAAAAAGAATGTCGAGGCCGGTGACGAGCGTCGAGGTCGGGTAGAACTTTTTCAAGTCAGGCGTCTGTTCCGGCCAGCCGAGCGTGGAGAAGGGCCAGAGGGCGGACGAGAACCAGGTATCGAGAACATCCGGTTCTTGGATGAAGTCCTTTTGCTGGCAGGTCGGGCACTGGGCCGGCGCAGTCCGTCCGACCAGTGGTTTCGCCGTGGCGAGAAAGGTGTAGGCGCGCTGTGCTGGAGTCGAGGTGGCGGTTTCTGCCATCGCCGCCTGGTTGCACGTGGTGCAGTACCAGGCCGGGATTCGATGGCCCCACCAGATCTGGCGTGAAATGCACCAGTCCTTGATGTCCCGCATCCAGCCGAGATAATTATTGGTCCAGCCTTCGGGGACAATGCGAATTCGCCCGTCCTCGACGGCTTTGATGGCCGGCTCAGCCAGTGGTTTGATTTTGACGAACCATTGGGGAGAGAGATAGGGCTCGACAATAGTTTTACAACGGTAGCATTTGCCGAGCGCCATCTTGTGATCTTCTGTTTTGACCAGGAGATCGCGCGATTTGAGGGCCTGTTCGACTTTCGATCTGGCCTTGCCGACCGGCAGACCCTGAATCGCGTTTGCGACGGCCTCTTCGACTGCGGCGGCCTTGAGGCCCTTTGGATCGAGCTGTGCCAGATGATTGAAGATGGCCAGGCGCGGCAGCTTGTGCCGTTCGCCTGCTTCAAAATCGTTGAAGTCGTGCGCCGGAGTAATTTTGACCGCGCCGGTGCCGAACTCCAGGTCCACCAGGATCGAATCACCCACGACGGGAATCTCGCGCGTGGTCAACGGCAGACGGACCTTCTTGCCTATTAGATGACGATAGCGGGGATCGTCCGGATGGACGGCCACGGCTGTGTCGCCCAGCATCGTCTCGGGCCTGGTCGTGGCGACAATCAAAGCGGTATTCGGATCGTCGGCGAGTGGATAGCGGATGTGGTACATTTTGCCCTTGGTGTCTTCATGCTCGACTTCGATATCTGAAAGAGCCGTGAGGCAACGCGGGCACCAGTTGATCAGCCGCTCGCCGCGATAGATGAGCCCGTCTTCATAGAGGCGGACGAAGACTTCGCGGACAGCCTTCGACAGCCCTTCGTCCATCGTGAAACGCTCGCGGGACCAATCGCACGATGCCCCGAGCCGCTTGAGCTGCTGAATAATCGTGCCGCCGGACTGCTTTTTCCACTCCCAGACCCGCTCGACGAATTTTTCACGGCCCAGTTGCTCGCGCGAAGAATTTTCAGTTGCCAGTTGCCGCTCCACGACGTTTTGCGTAGCGATGCCGGCATGGTCCATGCCGGGAATCCAGAGAGCATTGCGGCCCTGCATCCGGCGCCAACGAATGAGGATGTCCTGGATGGTGTTGTTCAGCGCATGGCCGATGTGGAGCGAGCCGGTGACGTTCGGCGGCGGGATGACGATGGTATAGGGCTCGCCGGAATGGGCGAGGGGCGCATGAAAGTAGCCCTTCTCGACCCACACCCGGTACCACCGGTCTTCGACCTGTTTCGGCTCGTAGGTTTTTTCGAGTTGCTTGCCGGACATGTTTTCCTGAGGTGAAGTTGGCGCGCATCGTAACATGCGATGTGGTGGCTCGCAAGGAGCCGGCAGCGTGACGATGTGAATGGTTTTATGTTATACAACGTGCAGTTCTGCCCCAACTGTATAGAGAAAGGACAACGAGCTATGCCGCGGAGTCACATGAAGCGACGCAAGTTGAAGTTGAAACACCGCAAGAACATCCGGCGCTTGAAGGCGCGGGACAAAAAGCGGCGGATGGACGCGAAGGCCGCTGCAGCAAAAACAAAGCGCAAATAGTCAGTTCAGTCAGTAAACGCCTGATCGTCCATCCTTCTTCCAGTCGGGATGGCCTATGAGTGATACCCGTCCACCAGCACCCATTCGATTGCGCGGGCATACGTTGCTGTGCCTGCAGGGCTTCCGAGGGGAAGGCTACAACCGGGACTTTACCGACAACCTGGCCGTCATTCACCGTCGACTGAGCGAAAATCACGATCATCCTGTCGAGTTGGTCGAGGAACCGGACACGGTCTGCGGGGCCTGTCCGCATCGGGCGCCTGTCGGTTGTACGCTGAACGGCAATGGATCGGAAGCGGGGATGCAGGCACAGGATCGACATGTGCTGAAACGGCTGGGGCTGGCGAGCGGCAGCGTGGTGCGCTGGCGCGACGTGCTGGAGCGTATCCGCGTCTCGATCACGGGGGGCGACCTGCCGAACATCTGCGGGAGTTGCCGCTGGCTGCCGCTCGGTTATTGCAAAGAGGGGATCGATCGGTTGCGGTCATGAGCAGGATCAAGGTCATCTTTTTCGACGCGGCCGGCACGCTGTTTCACGTCAAGGGTTCGGTGGCGGATATCTACCTGACCCATGCGGAGAAGTATGGCGTGAGACGGACGCCGGACCTGGTGGACTCGCTCAGGAGCGCCTTCGCGCGCGCTTTTGCCGATGCGCCTCCACCGGTGTTTGCCGTGAGCGATCCGACAGAGATCAAGCGGTGCGAACGGCTTTGGTGGTTCGATGTCGTCCATAACGTCTGGTACCGCATCGGGATGTTCGATCAATTCGATGACTACTTCGAGGATGTGTTCGAGGCGTTCGGCGGACCGTCGTACTGGGCCATGTATCCGGACACGCCGGGAGTCTTGAAGGGGTTGAAGGAGCAGGGCTACGAACTTGGGATCATTTCGAACTTCGACACACGGCTGTTCAATGTATTGCGTGGATTGGGCATTGCCGACCTGTTCGATACGATTACGATTTCAAGCCTGGCCCATGCCGCCAAGCCGGCGCCCAAGATCTTTCAGTGTGCGCTCGACAAGCATGCGATGGATCCGGGCGATGCCGTGCACGTGGGGGACAGCCGCCGCGATGACGTGGACGGGGCCCGCAAGGCCGGCCTGCAGGCTGTGCTGATCGAGCGGGAGTCACAGCTTTCTTCGTCGGCTTCAAACATTCCTACTATTCAGTCACTCGAACAACTGCCCGCACTCCTCGCCGCGCTATAGCTCGATCAGGATAAGAGGAGGGGGATGATATCCTTGGCGCGGCCCTGTAGCGCGACGTCCACAAGATCGGAGTTCGGCGTGGCATCCAGGTTGATCTCGACGACGAAAGCGCCGGCCGACTTGGCAACCGGGGCGAAGGATGCGGCGGGATAGACGAGACCGGATGTGCCGATGATCAGCAGTACGTCGCATGATTCGAGTGATTCATAACTCCTGGCAATATCCTCCGCCGCCAGTGATTCTCCGAACCAGACGATGTGCGGCCGCACCATCTTATGACAGGCGGTGCAGGAGGGCGGGATCGGAATCGGCACCTGGCGGTTGTCTTCCACCAGGCCGCAGGCCGTGCAACGGACTTTCCAGATGTTGCCGTGAATCTCGGACAATCTGGTGGAGCCGGCATCGCGATGCAGACCGTCCACGTTCTGTGTGATGAGCCAGAAGCGGGAGAACCGCCGCTCCATTGCGGCAACCGCATCGTGCGCCGGATTCGGCTTCCTGGTTGCGATCAACTCGCGCCGCCAGTTGTACCATTCCCATACGAGGCGGGGATCTCGTTCGAACGCTTCGGGCGTGGCCAGGTCCTCCGCTCGGAAATTCCGCCACAGGCCGTCTGCGCCGCGAAACGTCGGCACGCCGCTGTCGGCTGAAATGCCTGCGCCGGTCAACACCGTCACAGAATGTGCGGCCTGCAATCGTGCGGTGACTTCAAGAATGCCGGCCATCGAGACCTCGTTTTTCAAGAAGGCGTGATATAGTAGCGCACAACGATGAGGTCATACAGTCTCCTGTCATCAAGTCGTCACGTCGGGACTTTGTGACTTTCGGACTTTCGACAGCGCGGTCAAGGTGGTTATGCAACAGATCATGATCGTCGGCGCCGGATCGGTCGGCGGGTTTTTCGGCGCCCATCTGGCCAAAGGCAATCCGAACGTGTCGTTCCTGCTTCGGCCTCGTACTCTACAGGCGGTCAAGGAGCGAGGACTGATCCTCCGCAGCGCGAACGGGACCTTGACGGTTCGGCCGCCGGCTGCGTCCGATCCGCGTGAATTGGTGCGCCCCGATCTCGTGATCCTGGCTGTCAAAGCCTATGACCTCGATGAGGTCATTGATCAGCTTGAGCCGGTCCTGACCGAGAGAACAGTCATTCTGACCCTGCAGAACGGGGTGGATGTGGAGGACCGCATCCACGCACGACTGCATCGCGATTGCGTGGTGGGCGGCGTGGCCTTTATCTATTCGAAGATCGTCGAACCGGGCGTGATCGAACATTACAAGCGGGGATCGGTGGCGATCGGCGAAATGATGGGGCACAAGAGTGAACGGCTTGGGATGATCGCCGATCTGTTCACGCAGGCGGGCATTCAGTGCCGTATCTCGGATGACGTCCGTCGCAGCAAATGGGAGAAGATGTGCTGGAACTGCGTCTTCAATCCAATCACGGTCCTGATCAACGACCGGGTCGCGAAGGCGCTGGACCATCCGGAGATGATGGGGGTGATCCGGCAGATCGTGGGTGAGGTGGCGGCGGTGTCCGCAACGCTGAAAGTGCCGCTCGCGCCGGATATAGCCGAAAAAACCATTCACGCTGCCCAGGCCATTCGAGATATCCATACTTCCATGTATGACGACTGGAAGGCCGGACGCCGGACGGAGATTGATTTCCTCAATGGTTATATTGTCCGGAAGGGGCAGGAGCTGGGGATTCCAACGCCGGTGAACGAAGCGATGACGGCCCTGGTCAAGGCCATCACGGAACGGGAGAAAGCCGGTCCGGGGACGTTGCGCATCGAAGGAGCGGTCGTCCAACCGGTGACGCTCGACCGGGAGGCGCTAGCCAGGCTTCCAGCCGAGCATCAGGTATCAGACCTCGGTACAATCATGCCGAATGTGAAAGGGAAAGCCATCAGAGTGAAAGGGATTCTTGAAGTGCCGGCATTGGCGATCGGTGCCGACTACATTACCTTCCATTCGCAAGACGGCCAGTTTGCCGCCAGCCTCACGGTCAAGCAAGCGATGGAGTATGGCGTGCTGGTTTATGAACTGGATGGGCAACCGATGCCTGAATCCAAAGGGGGACCGTTCAGGCTGGTGGCCCCCGGGCTGGGCGATCTGTGCGCCAATGTAAAGGGAGTCGCCCGCATCGAACTGACGAAGGGTCCTGGGAAGGATACCCGGCCCTCGAGAAAGGCCACATGAGCCAGACAGACGAACAGGAGCAGTTCGACGAAGAGCCCAGCGCGCCTCCGCCTAAAACAGGCCCCGCGATTCGTCCGATCTATATCGTGGTGCTGGCGGTTCTCGTACTCGGCATCGGAGGCTTTGCCATGACCGGACCGGTCTGTAACACGAAAGAACCTGGCAAGGATCTGAAAGATTTGACTCAGCAGGAAATCATGGAGCAGGCCATCAACCGACTCAAGGATATTGGCGCGCTCCTGACGTTTACGGATACGACACATGTGCTGGCCAGGCCGACTCCCGTCGATCCCTCGTCTCCCGGTGTGGTGATCAACAACGTCCTGGCGGTGAAGAAAAAGGACGATACAAGCGAGGTGGTGACCCATCACATCACGAAAGGCGTGACTGCCTACAAGCTTCATCTCCCGGGCGGCGCCTGCGGCTATGTGTTCTCGACCGATCCGATCCGTCTGACATCGCGCTAGGCACGCGGCTGTCCATGCGTCGTCAACACGCCTAGCTATTTGCGCGGGCCTTGTGTATTCTGCTTCGGCAAGATGCTGATCTCGCCGGAACGCCTGTCCCAATCCGAAACCGTCTCCTATCGCCTGTCCAAATCCAAGTTTCTCTCCGGCCTCCAGTGCCACAAGCGGCTCTTCCTTGAGATTTATCAGCCGGCGCTGGCCACCAAGCCGGATGAAATCACGCAGGCCATCCTCGACATGGGCACCGAGATCGGGGAACTGGCCCGGAAGCGGTATCCCGGCGGCGTGCTGGTCGAAGCCGACCGCAAGCATGCAACCGAGGCGATCGCCCATACGAAGGCGCTGTTGGCCGATCCGAACGTTCCGGCCATTTTCGAAGCGGCCTTCATGTTCGAAAACGTCTTCATCCGCGTAGATGTGCTCGAACGGCTGTCGACGGCTGAGAGCGGCGAGTCGGTCTGGCGGCTGATCGAAGTCAAATCCTCCACGCGCGTCAAGGAGGTGCATCTCGACGACCTCGCCGTCCAGACCTATGTCATCAACGGCGCCGGAACAATCCTGGCGGCATCCTGCCTCATGCACATCAGCACGCGATATGTGTACCCCGGCGGCGAGCTTAATCTACAAGAGTTCTTCGGGATTCAGGATTGCACCGAGCCGGTGCAGGCGCGGCTGGCCGACGTGCCGGGCAAGCTGAATGAAATGAAAGCCATGCTGGCCGAGCCGACGCCGCCGGCCGTCGAGCCGGATGGACATTGTTTCTCGCCCTATGAATGCCAGTTCTGGGACCATTGCACGAAGGGCAAGCCCGAACGTTGGATTTACCATCTTCCGGGAGCGGACAAGACGTATCGACAGCTTGCGCGGCTGGGCATTCAGACGATCGACGAGATTCCGGCCGACTTCAATTTGACGATTGTGCAGCGCCGCGTGAAAGACAATGTCGAATGGGTGAGCCCCAAGCTGCCCATCGTGCTCAACACGGTTCGCTATCCGGTTCACCATCTGGATTTCGAGACCTTCATGCCGGCGATCCCTCGATTTCCGCAGACGAGGCCCTATCAGGTGATTCCCACCCAGTGGTCCAATCATGTGGAGTATGACGACGGCCGGATCGACCATGACCAGTACCTCTGTCTGGAGCAGAAGGACCCGCGCGAGGAACTGGCTGTGCGGCTACTGGAATCGCTGGGGCGGGAAGGTAGTATTTGCGTGTATTCAGACTATGAGAGATCGGTCATTGGGCGTCTGGCTGAGGCCCTGCCGTCATTACGGCAGGAACTCCAGCGATTGTTGAACAGGCTGTGGGATCTGTTTGATGTGGTCAAGGACCATTACTACCATCCGGCATTCAAAGGATCCTACTCGATCAAGGCGGTGCTGCCGGCAGTCGTGCCGGCGCTCGGTTACGGCGATCTGGAGATTCAGGACGGCGAGATCGCAGCGCGGGCCTATTACCGCATGCTATTCGAGGAGACGGACTGGGTCGAAAAGGCTCGCGTTTCAGAAGCGTTGCGGAAATACTGCGCACGAGACACGCTGGCGATGGTGGAGTTGAGGAAGGCGCTGAGGGGAAAAGGAGAAAGCCTTTAATCCCCTCGACAGTCATTGGTCAATCGGAAACCCTGTGCTAAGATGTCGGCGTCATGAACAACTGCGATATCAAATATATGAACCTGGCACTGGAGCAGGCGCGAAAGGCAGCTGCGCAAGGCGAAGTTCCGATCGGAACGGTGCTCGTGCGGGATGACCGGGTCCTGACGCAGGCCCATAACTTCCGGGAGACCTGGCAGGACCCGACCGCCCACGCGGAAATTGTCGCCATCCGGGAAGCGGCAACGCAGTCCGGTTCCTGGCGCCTGATCGACACGACGCTCTACGTGACGCTCGAACCCTGCGCCATGTGCATCGGGGCGATCATCCTGGCGCGGATTCCGCGGCTGGTCTTCGGCGCGCTGGATCCCAAGGCCGGCGCCTGCGGATCAGTCTTGAACGTGCCGGCCGAGCGGCGGCTGAATCACAGGGTTGAAGTCATTGGCGGGATGCTGGAGCAGGAAAGCCAGGAACTCCTGCAGACGTTCTTCAAAAATCTGCGTGTAACGATTCACGATTAACACCTCGCGCGGAGAGGTGACTGAGTGGCCTAAAGTGCCGGTCTCGAAAACCGGTGTCGGGGTAACTCGACCGTGGGTTCGACTCCCACCCTCTCCGCCACCCTTCACCACCCCACCAATACAGTGCAGGCTTTCTGCAGCCAGCGGGCTACTTCTGCCACTCGAATTCGTAACGCAATTGAATGGCGGTGTAGCGCTGGATCAATCCGCCGCGATCAAGCGGCATGTCCCGTTCGTGTAAGACGGCCAGTTCGTAATCCTTCCACCGCAGGGCCAGCCCGATGATCCAGTCCAGTTCGGTCGGCGTGATCTTGTCGCTTTTTGACCGATCGGAAAACCAGTTGGTGTCCGCGAACAACACGACACGGTTCTTGTAGAGGTCCAGATCGGCATGGGCGACGTAGCGAAGCAGCGCGCGGCCGGTGTTATCCGGTCGGGCGAAGTAACTGTCGTTGTGAAAGAGCCAGCCGCCGCCCATGTAGAAGGTGAGGTTCTGGTGGGGAAAGCGGTTTTGCCACCAGGCATACTGATTGGCCTGGCTGAAACTGTAGTTGATCAGGGCATCGGCGTAGACCTGCTTGATCCCGCTCTTGTCGAGCGGGGAGTCCCGCTCATATTGCAGCCGCCAGCTCCATTGATTGATTGCGCCGGTCAAGGCAAAGGTGGCATCCCATTCCGAGAGCTCAAGCCAGCCCTTTCGGCGATCCGAGAAAAAATTCTGATCTGTGTAGAACTGCAGGTATTCCTTGTAGAGGTCGGTCTCCAGATGAATCATGTGCCGGAGGCCTGCCAGCCCCGTGTTGTCCGGCCGCGCCGCGAAGGTCGGGTTTTCGGCGAAGGTCGAAGTGAGGAGATAGCCTTTCAGCCAGTGGCGTTCTTCCTGCTCGTGAGAATCCCTTTTTTGTTCTCCTGACACCTCGCCCATGGCCGGCAGCGGGCGGCCGTATTTTTCGAGCGCGTGTCCTGGAGTGGTGGATAGCGTCAGCGCGCACAGTAGCAGTCCTGCGCTGATCGACGGCCAGCCCGTCTTCCGATGAGCGGCGGGCAACTCGCCCGCATTATTCATGACGGCTTCTACTGCAACCGGCGAGACGCCGCTCCGACAAGCCTGGCCGCCGGCTTTGCACGGCCAGGCGGGCGGGCTCGCCGCTCGGTCGGTCAACAGCCTGCTCAAGGCTGCCTCCCTTCCTCGCGGCTCCACGCGCCCGTCTCGCCAGGCGTCTTGGCGGTTTCGTCACGAACCCTCATGAACAATGCGGGCTAGAGGGAACCGTGCAGGTAGATGGCGCCGGTCGGTTGTGGTTTGCCGCCTTCCGGCTCCACGCTGACGGCGAATTTCGTGATGCCGGACTTGGCCGGGAGACTGTGGGCGAGGTGGCGGCACTTGCGGCCGGTGTCGGCGTGGAATGTCCCGGCGCTGACCGGCTTCGTGGTGATGGTCCAGAGCTGATAGACCTTGCCGCGCGGGAGCGCCGGCATGTTGAAGGCGTAGAGGAAGGCCTTGCCCCGTTCCGCATCGTAGAGGACCAGCCCGCCCGCCGACTTGGCGGCGTCCGTCCCGGCGAGCGAAAGGACGCGGACGTTGGCCGATTGCAGCATGGCCAGCATCTCATCCTTCGGCGACGCGGTCTTGTAGAGCCCGACAAGTTCCTGCTCCTTCTGCGCAAGCTGGGTACGCAGTCGTTCGAGGTCCATCTCGCGCTGGGCCACCATGTCTTGCAGCGGGGCCAGCACGCTGAGGCGTTGCGTGGACTCGTTCAGTTCCTGTTGGGCCTGTGCCAGCTCCTGCCGCAGGGCCGCTGTCTGGATGGTTTGCTGTTGCAAAGCCGTTTCGGCTTGCTGGCGCTGAGCCGTTTCCAGGGCGACTTTTGAATTCAAGAAGAACGAGTAGGCGCCGATGCCCAGCACGAGCGCGACGGATGCGGCCGCGAAGGCCGGCGTGGCAGCCCAGGCCCACCAGGGCGATTGAGTCGGGATGGCTTTCACCGGAGGAGCCGTACGGGTTGCCGGCTGGCTCGGCATGCGGACTGTGGCCTCAGCATCCGGTGCGCCTGTCGGCTGATTCGGCAGACGGATCGTCACGTCGCCTGGCGGCTGGCTCGGCAGGCGGACGGTGACATCGCCGGCCGGCGTCACGACCGGCGGGCCCGGTGTGCGAATCGTGACGTCGCCATCAGGGGTTCTGAGCGTGGCATCGGCATCGGCGCCTGTTGTTTGGGCCAGCACCTGCGCCAATGCGGCGGTCTCGATTTTGCCTTTCAGATTCGGCGGCAGGGCCGTGATCGGCAGGCCGTGTGGCAGCAGGCCGGTCGTCTCGCGATAGTCCTTCAGCGCCGACCAGCACATCTGACAACCCTCCGTGAGATGGGTTTCCAGGGCCTGGCACTCCAGCGGATCCAGTGCGCCGACGGCGTAGAGGGCGAGATTCTGTTCGAATTCTTCGTGGGCCATGGTCGTGGTTACTGTCCCCAGCAGGGGCGCAACACCGTTCTCAACTTGTCCATGCCGAGCTTGATTCGTGTTTTGACTGTTCCCAACGGCTCATTGAGCCTGGCTGCAATTTCAGAATGCGAGAGCCCATGATAGAAGGCCAGTTCGATGGCCTTTCGTTGGGCCTCCGGCAATTCGGCCAACGCCTTGCCGACCAGACTTCTGGCTTCGTTCCCAGCGCTGGCTTCCAAGGGGCTCGGGTTCCCATCCGCCAGTTGCACCGCGGGCGAATTATCGATGGAGTCAGTCACGCCGTGTCCCTTCGCGGTACGCGAGCGCACACGATCGATGGCGCGACTTCGGGTCATGGTCACCAGCCAGGCCATCGGCGAGCCTCGGGCGGCGTCGTAGCTGACCCGTTTGCGCCAGACTTCCAGATAGACGTCCTGCAACAGGTCGGCGGCCGATTCCCGGTCGCCGAGGATGCGAAGAGCGAGTGCAAAGAGCAGGGTGCTGGATTGCTCGTAGAGCCGGCCAAATGCGCCCCGGTCGCCCCTGGCCACACGGGCCAGCAAGTCGGGATCGAGACCGGATGCGGCTGGCTTTGACGATAAGTCCATGCGTGATGTCTATACGACGTCGTGCAGTGCCTGGAACCGGTGCGGGGCGCATCATACCATTTCTACGGGCGGAGTCGGCAAGAGGATGGGTGAATCGCTCAGATCGAATGACGGGTCAGGGAAGGGACGGTCGGCGGGCGGGAACGAACAGATTGACCAGCCCCTTCAGACTTTCCCGGACGCATGTGAGCACGCGCCTGGCGTATTGGAGATAGAGCCGGGCAGGGCTTGCAGGGGCATAGTGCATCATCATGAACTCGCGAGACGGCACCAGCAGGGCCCAGGCGTAAGCGGCTCTGGCCCGCAGGCCTTTGATGGCAAAGAACTGCGCGAGGCTTTCGGCGCCGTCCACGGCCAGCGGACCAGTGAAGAGGCGGGTGGAGTGAGGGGTCGGAAGCGATGCGGACATAGTTAGCCCGGCGATGACCTGATCCGGGATCGGTGAGTGGAATTCACGGACCAGTGTCGTCAGGACATTGGCAAGCACTCCGGCCGGCACTCCCTGGCCGATCGTCAAGATGAAGCGAGGCCAGTCGATAGCTGCTGCGCTCCGGCGAACCAGCAGGTCCAGTTCGTGCCACCAGAGCATGGGCGCATCGGCGTCCTTATGGTGCAGATGCCAGCACAGATTGACGAGGAGGTCCTCCCGGCTCACGAGCCATGTCTCGACGCCGGCGACCGTGCTGCGCCGGCACCGTTCCCAGACTCCATTCATATCGATGCTGCCCATGAACGGTGGGTAGGCGAGCGTCCAGTGCGGCTCCACGGTGATCCACCCGTGCCGATCTTTCACGAACTCGAGCGTATAGGAATAGATTTCCGCGAACCCTGGCCGGCGGTCCGTCTCGACGTAGCCGAGTTGCTGGAGCGCATTTCTCACGCTGGAATACTCCTCCTGCTTGACGAGGAGGTCGAGATCACCCATCGGGCGAACCGATGGTGTGTCAGGGAGATAGTGGACAAGTGAGAATCCTCGCAGCGGCGCACAGGCAATTCCGCGGCGCCCGAGCTCGCGCAGGATTGCAGCAAGTTCGTCGGCAAGGATGAGGTTCTTGCCGGCCACTGCCGCCACGTGTGCTTTCAAGCGGTCGTGCACGTGCGAGGGGATGGCAGAGGGGTGGTCACAACTCCACCGGTGAAGCCAGGGTGCGAGCCCGTGATTTTCCGCATCGCATGCAAGCTGATCCCATGCAGAACGATCGAGTGCCGGCAGCGGTGCAGGCCGCTCGCGCTCGTTGATCAGCGTCAGGAGCGCGGGATGAATACGGGGGAAGGTCATTGCGCCAGGTCCTTGTGAATCGCGGCAACCACCGCGGGGATATGGGCGAGACGGCGCGGATAGGAGAGGGACTTCACTGGCACTGCACTTGCCAACTGAGCAGCCCACGCGAATTGCCGCGCCAGTCTGGCCGGCTCGGTGATGATCGTGTTGAAGGTGTTGGCGATGAGTTCCAGACACGCCTGGCGGGGTGAGAGCGGGCCGATCGTCACCTGGGTCGGACCGCGACGGGTGATGGGCGGCTGCAGAACGTAACAGGCGCGCAGTGGAACCGCGTTCGTGCAATGCTCGTGATGTGCAAGGGGAAGGATCATCTTCCTCGTGTGGGGATTCATCTGCGCCCCGGATCGGCCGGCGCCAAACAGGCGTGCGGCAATTTTTGGAAAAAGTTTGATCCGTGGGGGACCGGGATGGGCCAGGATTACGTTCGGCCGGCCGGGAACATGGCTGGTGACAAGCAGATCGTCGGTCAGCAGCCGGCTGCCGGCCTGCAGAAACGCGGCACCCAGACTGGACTTGCCGCGTCCGCAGGTGCCTAGCAATGCGACAGCCTGTTCCTCGACCATGACCACCGTCGCGTGCAACGGTTCAAGGCCCTGCTTGATCAGGGCAAAGGACAGTGCTTGCGAGACCAGATAGGTCTGAAATGTCTCCTGGGACGCGTGCTTCAGAGCTCGATAGGCGATATTCCTTCCGTCAGGTGATACAAGGAATTCAAACAGTCCGGCCCAGCGGAGATAGTCCGAGCCATCGGAGAGTGCAATTCTATGGAACCAGTCTTCGGCTGTACGTTCCTTCGGGTGTTGCCGGACGGCGTGGGTAAAGTAGTCGGGCGGGGCCTCGTGGATTGCGACGTCCGTCACGCCTGGCGCGATGCCGATGGGGCATGCCAGGGGGATGGAACTCTGTACGTGCACGCCATAGAGCTGGTATGGGATGGAGCCCGGTCGAAATGATCGCTGAGGACTGATTGCGCCGATCATGTGTCCTGCTTGATCGTGGCTGTGCTAGGCATTGGGAAGGGCCATTCTGGTCGCGGGTTTGCCCGCACCGTCACAGTTCATGCCTCCCTTTGACTGCGTGAGGCGACGAAGGTCGCCGTAGATTGTGAGAGCAGGAGGTGTGTACCGTTTTTTGCCTGAGGGCCGTTTGGCAGATTTGCGCTTCGGTGTTTTCATGGGATCCTCCTTACATGGGTCTCGCGTGGATGGGCCGTCGTTGTTCGATAAATTTTCCCTGCGTCATGACACCAGTATAGCAGGATGCGGTTCACGCACAGGTTCGCTGAGCGCCCGGTTATCCGCCGGAAAGAATGTGCGCAGCCAGAGTTCCAGGCCGAGAAGATCGGACAAGGTCCAGGCAGCTTCAGCCGTGCGGTTGTGAAGCTGTTGACGGAATTTCGGCAACAGGGTTTGCATGACGCCGCTATCCAGATAGCCCCATCGCACTGCCGCCGGATCTGATTCCAGATGGGCGATCAGTTGCGGATAATCGAGCAGCATGCCTTCGTTCACAATTTGCGTAAAGTCGGCCTTCCATGTCCGGTTGACGATCGGGCCAGGCAGGATACCGCGCATCGCTTCGCGGAGCAATCCTTTCGGGACGCCGTTCAGGGTCAGGATTTCTCCAGGAATGCTCATGAGGAACGAAAGCAGGTCGCGGTCCAGGAACGGGAAGGTCATCTCCAGGCCGTGCATGGCAGCGACTTTATTGTTCCATTCCATGCAACGCACTTGGTAGGACGAGCGGACTTCTTCATAGAGCGAGCGGGCATGGGCGGTCGGTAAGTGCGTGCCCAGGATCGGCTGCCGGGGAACGTGCCGGCGAGCCAGCCGGCGGAGCGACCCGGTATACCAGGCCGGCGGCCGGCCTGCGCGCAGTCGGCGAAGGTGCGGCACGAACGCCTGCGGCACATGATATTTGACCAGGTCCAGCCAGAAGCGCCGCTTGAAAAAGCGAGGGTCCGTGTCCGTCATCCAGCGCCCGAATTCCCCAAGGTGTGAGGCAGCCTCACGCCATCGGAGTTGCCGGAACAGATCGACGAGATAAGCCTGGGGAAAGAGCACCTGGTCGGCCCAGTGGCCGGTGAGCATCACGCGTGCGCCTCGCTGCCGAGCCGTGTAAAAAAACTGTCTCATCAAGTTCCACTGCTGATCAAGAAAGGGAGCTTCAATGTGCCAGACCGCTTCCAGACAGCCGTCCATCATGCCGGGCCGGCCCGCTGGAACCCGTTCAATGGCGATGTCATGGCGATGCTCGATGTCGACGAGGAACGCTTTTTCATCTGAGGGCGATCCCTCCGGCGACAGGTAGGAGAGACCCAGTATTGCCGGAACAGCTGCCGGGGCAGACCGGCGTAGCGTTTCTGCGAGGCATAGGATGGAGGAGGAGTCCAGTCCGCCACTGACGGACACCGCCACCGGGTGTGTGCTGCGCATCCGGCGCCGGATGGCCTGCGTCAAATAATGACGAAAGGCATCGGCATAGTCCGGAAAAGAACGGCACTGCAGCGTCGTGACGGCAAAGTCCCAATACTGTCTGATCGTGCATCCCTCCGGGGTAATGCTGGCGAGATGGGCCGGCGGAAGGGTGGCAATGTTCTGGAAACAGGTCATGCCTGTATCTTCCGGTCTGCTGCCGAGCAGGTAACAGGCCAGCATGTCGTCGTTGGGCCGCGCGGCAACTTGCGGATGGGCCAGGAGCGTTTTGATTTCAGATGCAAACAGAACGCTGTGTCGGGTGAAGGTGTAGTAGAGCGGGCGGATGCCGAGCGCATCGCGGACGAGCCACAGCGTCCGGCGGGTCGGATCGTGCAGCGCCAGCGCGAAATCCCCGGTCAGATGTTCGGCGAATCGTTCGCCACAGCGCCGATAGAGCGCCAGAATCAGATCGGGATCCGAGGAGCGTGTCGTGAGGGCCGGCTCCTCGCGGAGTTGTGCCAGAATGTCCTCGCGATTATCGAGGCGCCCGTCAAAGACGAGGGCCAGGCCGGAGGGGTGAACAGTGGGCTGGATTTCGGCGACCGATTCCGGCGTGACGCGGGAGAGTTGACACGCCAGACCGATGGGGCCATCGATCCATTGGTGGGCTCCGTCGGGACCTCGATGGGCCAGAGTCCTGTTCAACGCTGCCAGGAGGGCGGGGGAAACCGGCGCTCCGTCACGGTTCCAAATGCCGACAATCCCGCTCATTGGTGAACGGCCTCGCGTGAGAGGGGCAGGAGAGGCACATAGGCATCGACGTCCGCTTCCCCAAGAATGATCCGGCCGTTATATTCCAGCCAGGCATGTGCGGCGAGATCGCCATGTCGGTGCGTCACACCGATTTGAAGGTTGGCGGCGATTCCCCGTCGGCTCAGGAGCCAGGAAAGCGCTAGAGCTTCCTGGAGACACGTCGTTTTGATTGGACTGAATCGACCTGCGACGGTGACCAACCAGGCCAGTTGTGTGACCGGCGGGGGTGAGGCTGCGTCTCCGTCATCCCCGGTCTCGCGAAGGCGCCGGCAAAAGGATGCAATGCAAGTAAACGGCAGGCATCGCAGGGCAAGGTCGAGGCCGAGCAGCATGCACCAGACCTCGAAGAGGAGCCAGCGCTCCCGCATCGGGAGCCGGCACAATTTTAGCAGGCGTTCACCCCAGCAGTTCAATCAGCTTGTTCTCCTCAAGACGCCCAGCCAGCGCAAGCACGTCTTTCGCGCACCGGTCCCGATCGACGTCGTATTCGGCGATCATGGTTTCCACAATGTGCTGTAGCGAGCATGAAGGCTGAGCTTGCATCAATTGCCAGATTCGGGTCCCGACGTGGTCCAGCCCGCAGTACACGCCGGTGTCGAGGTGGAGGAGAATCAGCTCGCTCTGAAGAAGATGGGACAGGATGCCGTCTGGAATGCGTACGCGAGAGGTCAGGGAGACGGTCTGTTTCATTGCTGCACTCTCTCCTGCATGACCAGAGCGACCGGCTGCGAGAGCGTATCGTCAGGGCACCGATCTGTCAAGCAACCGGAGAGGCATTGGCGGCCTCGTCGAAGGTCAGCACCACGTAGCCGCGTGCGGGATTCAAGTCGTGGATCGTGGCGCCGGCTTCCGCCAGTTCCGTCCGTAATTCGTCTTCCGTCTGAAACAAATGCATGAAATGTCCGGCCAAGGACTCATCGCCCGGCTGGTAGGCAGGATTGGCGCCCGGCAGTTTGCTGACGGCGATGCTCAGGCTCGTGCGTGCGGTTTTGAAGCCGGTTCGGGGGGATAGTTCCAATGCGAAGCTGAGAATCGCATGGCCGTCGGGCTTCAGTTGTCGGCGCAGGGTGCGCAGCCAGGATTGCCTTCCGGATCGTCCCGGGATGGTGCTGTACATGGAACTGGAGAGCAGCACGTAGTCGAAACTGTGCGGCTTGTAGGGGAGGTCGAGGAAGCTTGCCTGATGAAAATGGGCCGGAATACCGGTTTCACGCGCCCGGGCCTGCGCGGTTGTGATGGCCAGGAAGCTGGTGTCGATACCCACGACCGTCAGGCCTTTGCGCGCCAGAGCCAGAGCTTCGCGTCCCCATCCGGACCCCATCACGAGCATGCGGCCGGACCGGATCTGATACCGTTCGACTACGACGGCTTCCCAGGGATCCAGCATTTCATCTCCACGATCATACGCGAGTGGTTCCGTTTCATAGGCGGTCTGATAGTTGCGGATCACGCGCGTGCTGAGCTGTGCGGAAGTGAGCAATGCGGGAAGCAATCCGCTGAATAGATTGGCGAGGCGGTATAACGTGACCGCCGCCAACTCGCAGCAGCGAGCACAGAGATAGACCGGCATGCTGGCAAGGCGCATACGCATAGAACGCGGGCGCATCCTACTCAAGGTTGCGGGGTAAGAGTCAAGCGGCCAAGCCCGTAGTCATCAGTGACGCTCGAGATATCGGGACAAAATGCGGGCTGCTTCAGCGGCGCCTGCGGCAGGTGGCGCGTGTTCCGTCGGATGTGGGGCCGACCAGGCAGCGTCGAGGGCGGCTTCCCATCTGCCGGCTGAAAAATCCTGCGCCGACAATTCCACCGCGCGTCCGTAACGATGGAGGTAGTCGACCAGTGATTGTTCGTCGGCGAAGTTGTAGCGGCGGACATAGATGACCGGTTTCCTCAGCGCGACAGCCTCGACGACCGTGCTGTAGCCGGGCTTGGTGACAATTGCGTCGGCGGAGGCGAGGAGGGTTCCAAAGGACATGGGCAGCCCTGAAGCCGGGTGAATTCGTACGCAGCCGTCCGGCACCGGCCCGCTGACGACGAAGCGATAGCCGGCGAGCTGTTCCATCTGCTCGAACGGGAGTGTATCGAGGGCGATTCCGCCGAACCCCACCACTACAATCTTTTCATCCGGTGCAGCTCCAATGGCGTTTCGCAGCGCAGCCTGATCGGAGGCAAGCGGGCAGGCAATGGGACCGATGTCCGTTACCTTCTTGAATGCGCTGAGCGGCATGCCCGGTGCCGGTTTGAGCATGAGATCTGCCTGGGCATAGGCGTGTCGGATGTGGCTGACGATTTTGCGATGGCCAGGCTGCTTCGGATCGGATAGCGGTTCTAGGATTTGATCCCAGGACAGGTTGCAGAGTCCGACGGTTGGTACGCGGGCGCGTGCGCCGGCTTCAATCGCCAAGTAGGAAATATCGGAGAGGACCAGTGCCGGTGTGGCGCTCTGCATGGCGAGGGTTTCGCTCTGGATTTTCTGCTCCCACTCGGCGTGAAACCGGGCGTGGGCGTTCCAGGTCGCCGCGACGTCAATCTGCAAGGGGCCCTCCTGGATGCAGCCGATGTCCTGCTGAGACGGGGAGAGGGTCCAGTGAATGATCATCCGATCCTGGAAAAACCACGAAGGGACTTGCGTGCGCAGGATGGCCTGAAGATCGGGAATCACTCGTCCCAGCTCGTTCAGCACGGGTACGACCTGGGCGGCATGCCCCAATCCATGACTGGAAATGGCGCACCAAATCAATACCATTTAGAGCGTCCAATTCGTCAACATGACGAGAGAGACTGATTGCGCTGCAGGTGAGTGGATAGCACAAGTGGGGGGAGCCGGCCAAGCTCAGAATTTCCTCGTAACCCGTTGCAATGAAAGGGTGGGCGTGGTACACATACTGCCTCGGCCAGGTCCCGGTTGACCTGGTAGATACCTCGCACGACATAAAGTTAGGAACCATATGGCCACCAATGT
>Ga0247727_10005700_pt1 | contig 25027 bp, 25 predicted proteins | sample WisWelCaveWW1625_FD_202498 | JGI IMG/M metagenome (GOLD analysis project Ga0247727, IMG submission 202498) | Biofilm microbial communities from Wishing Well Cave, Virginia, United States - WW16-25 | ecosystem: Environmental > Aquatic > Deep subsurface > Groundwater > Cave microbial mat | place...
TTGGCCGAACCAGGGTGGACTTGCTTGGCCGAACTGCTCCGGACCCGCTTCGCCGAACCGCCCTGGACCAGGTTGGCCGAACTACTGGTGGACTTCATACCCCGGTCTGTGACACCAGACCGAGGGGATCACCACCTACAGCCGGAACGATCACTACCAGGTGACGTCCGGGCCGGCCGCGATGACTTGGAACAACAACGGGCACATGACGGACCGGGCGAGCGACGACTTCGCGTGGACGGCGCTGGGCCAACTGCGCCAGGCGGCGATCTCGGGCCAGACTGCACGGGATTACACCTACGACGCCTTCGGCAGAAGGGTGAAGATCGTGGTTGGCTCCCAGACCAACCGCTTCCTATACAATGAATGGCACATGATCGGGGAGTACGACTCGACCGCCGGTCACTGGCTGTGGCAGGAGGGGCCGTGGAATGAAGGCGAGCAGATGCTCGAGCATATCGCGCGCGACACGAACGACCTCGACTCCGACTCGAACGTGACCGAGTACCGCCAGTACGCGATCCACGAGGACCTCCAGGACACGCTGTGGGGGCTGACGGATACTGCGGCGGCGGTGGTGGAGAGATACTTCTACACGGACCCGTACGGGAAGAGCGAAACGAAGAATGGTGCTGGGACGAACATTGGCGCCTTCGCCAGCAACGTCTTCCACCGAAAGCGGCTGCACGGGGGATTCGTCGAGGCGGTGAGTGGCCTGTATGACTATCGTGAGAGATGGAACGATTGTATTTCTGCAGCCTGGCTCATTCGCGACGGAGTATTTCAGGAACGCGGGAATCAGTACGCCTCACTCGGAATCAATCCACTCACATTCACAGACCCCTATGGCCTAACGCCAATGGTCTCCTCGGAAAAATGTAACGCGTGCTTTAAGGCGAGTGAAACCTGTCCAGCCCTATCATGCTGGCAAACCCTTGTCAACTCCTGGGCTCCAGCACCAACGGAGAATATTTTTCTATGGTCTTTCATCAGAAGCCTGAGTAGAATGCGGGTTGAGTGCAACTGCTCCGGCTGCATAGGTGCGAAGGGCGGGTATCGCGCTGGCAGGAATCCGAAGCCTGGGCCTGGCATCAATAATCAGATCAAGATTTTCTACTCAGAGAATCTTGGCCCAGAGTGGGAGCAATCTAAGGCCACGATGGAGAGACTAGGATATCCTCCGCCTCCCAACTATCCTAACTCCCCGGATGATGAATGCTGTCCGTGTGGAGATGTAATGGATGTGCTTCTCCACGAGGCTTCCCATTCCTGGTGTCGGATGGCTGGTGGCAAGGATTGCCAGGATCCAGACGGTGGTGAGTACGACCCGATTGGGGATCAACTCCACGATTGTATTAACTCCGGCTCTGCAGACAGTGCTGCGTGCAAGGAGGCTACGAAGGAGCTTAGGAGCGATTACCTTGGATCCTGACCCATGTGCGTCGGCCTCCAAGGTGCATTCGCATGCCGGCGCTTGCCCCAGTTTCTTGCAGTTGTTCTGCTAGGGGTAAGTTGCCAGGATTTGCCGACTTCGCCACCTACTATGAATGCCAGTGGCGAAGACAAAGTGGCTAATATTTCAGCAATTTTAGCCATTGTTCAGAATATAGCAGATTACTACGGCAAGCAGCACAATTACGCATGGCGTGTTTGCTCACTTGACGATGTGTATCCCGAGGGTGAATACTCCATTGATCTAAGCCCTCATCTCCGTCTTGTCCAAACTGTGAATAGAGTCGGTAATTTGAGTGTTCATGACATTGCTGATGCGATTGCGCTGGGTTACCCAGCAGAGGTCGTTGAGTATTCTAACCAAGACGTAGTCATTTGTGGGAATAGTGGTGGTGGCTTAGCGGAATGTTACATAGATATTCTTGAGCGATATCACTCCATAGCAGTCTTCTATGTTTACGTGGATTGGTCGGTCGTCGATCGTGTCTCATGGATTTTTATCGTTCAAGCCAGCGTTGCAGGGCCCCAAATACTGTGGGAGGGCATGGTGGAGTACTGACCTCCTGTGCCCTGTACTGAAGTTAGGATATGCCATGGGGACATGGAGGTAGTTTCTGAAGGTGTGTAAACGTGGATCAGGGCAGCGTAGCCTCGGGGCTACGACACCACCAGAGAACACCACACCACCCATGATCCGTCAAGAGCATAACGCCCCGTCCATCGTAACCCTTCGGCGAAAAGCCCCCTTCCCTGCAGCGCGGCGCTTCGGGCATTTTGGCGGCCCGCATGCCTCGCCACCGCCCCCTTCGCCGTCCGCTGCGTGAAGTCGCAGCCCGGCGGCTTCTCGCCGAATCCCAACGCCCCGGCTCATCCCTCGCCGCAGTCGCGCGACACCACGGCCTGAATTACTCGACGCTGCACTCCTGGAAGCGGAAGCTGACCGGCGCTGCGCGGCGTACTGCCGAGACGAAGCCGTCCTTCGCCGAAGTCAAAGTGACGGCCGGCCCCGCGGCCGTCCTCGAGCTCCAGACTCCGCAAGGCTTCACTCTGCGTCTGGCACCCGGATTCGCGGCGGAAGACCTGCGTCGAATCCTCGAATCCCTGCGCGCCTCGTGATCGCGCTGCCGCACGCAGCCCGGATCTTCCTGGCACTGGGCGCCACGGACATGCGGAAGTCCTACGACACGCTGGCGCAGGTGACGCGGGAGAAGATTGGGGAAGAGCCGCTCAGCGGCCACCTCTTCGTCTTCTGCAACGGCGGCCGCAACCGCATGAAGATCCTGTACTGGGACGGCAGCGGCTACTGGCTGTTTGCGAAGCGGCTGGAGCGCGGCACCTTCTCGTGGCCGGGGCGGCTCGCGAGCGGCGAGTCCTCGCTGGAGATGAAAAGCCATGAGCTGATGGCGCTGGTCGGTGGAATTGATCTGCGGCGTGCGGTGCAGCGGCCGCGCTACGCGCATCCGTCGCAGATGCATCGAGAGAATAGGGAAATAATCACGCTCAGCACTTGACATTTGCCACGCGTGCTCCGTAGGATGCACGCGTGGCGATGGGGACTCTGGAGCGAGAGAATGAGCGATTGCAGGCCCGCGTCGCTGAGCTCGGCGACCTGGTCGACGCCAAGTCCCTCCGGATCCGGGACATGGCGGCGCGGATCGACTACCTGGAGAAGCGGGTGTACGGTCCGCGGCGCGAGACGATCTCGCCGGACCAACTGCGGCTGGCCTTCGCGGAGGAGGAAGTCCCGGTGCCGCCCCATGTGCACGAGGCGCCGGACGAGGAAGAGACGCGGCCCCGGCAGGAGCGCAAGAAACACCCCGGACGTACGCCGCTGCCTGACTCCCTGCCGCGCGAGCGCATCGAGTACGCGCTCGCGGACTGCGCCTGCCAGCACTGCGGCGCAGTGATGGAGCGCATCGGCGAGGAGATCACCGAGGAATTGGAGTACGTGCCGGCATCGCTCTTGGTGCGCGAACACGCGCGGCTGAAGTACGGCTGCAAGGCCTGTACGCAGGGCATTGCCCTGGCGCCGGGACCGGTGCGGCCGGTGCATAAGGGCCGGCCCGGCCCGGGCCTGCTGGCCCACGTGATCGTGTCGAAGTACGGGGACCACCTGCCGCTGCACCGCCAGGAGGGGATTCTGCAGCGCCACGGCGTGGAGATACCGAAGGCCACCCTGTGCGACTGGGTGCGAGACGTGGCTGACCAAGTGATGCCGCTCTACGACGCGCTGAAGCAAGGCGTCCTGGCACAGGACATCATCCAGAGCGACGACACGCCGGTGCAGGTGCAGGAGAACTACCGAAGCGGCGGCAGCAAGCGCTGCTTTTTGTGGGAGTACCGCGGATTGGACGGTCTGGTGGTCTTCGACTTCACGAGCTCGCGCTCGCGCGCGGGGCCGTCGGCTTTTCTTGCCGGCTGGAAAGGCAAGCTGCAGGCTGACGCGTACGCGGGCTACCACGAGGTTTACGCGACGGGCGACGTCGTGGAGGTGGGCTGCTGGGCGCACGCGCGGCGCTACTTCTTCGAGGCTCTGAACACGGAGCCGAAACTGGCGGTGCCGTTCTTGGCGGACATCCGCCGGCTGTACGCGGTGGAGGCAGAGGCGCGCGGGAAGACCGCGGCGGAGCGCCAGGCGCTGCGCGCGCAGAAGTCAGTACCGCTGCTGGCAGAGATTGCGCAGCTCCTCGAAGCGGGCCAGGAACAGACGCTGCCGCAGAGCGGGGTCGGCAAGGCGATTCGCTACGCGCGGTCGAACTGGGGTATCCGCACGCTCCATCTCTGGAGCGCGCGTGGAGGACGGCCGCCTCGAGATGGACAACAACGCCTGCGAGCGGCAAATGCGCGCGGTGGCGGTCGGCAGGAAGAATTGGCTCTTCGCGGGCAGCAAGGACGGCGGGCGGCGCGCCGCGGTGCTGTATTCGGTGCTGCAGAGTGCGAAGGCGGCGGGCGTCGAGCCCTTCGCTTATCTCCGCGACGTGCTGGAGCGCATCGGGACGATGCCGACGGATCGGGTCGTGGACCTGCTGCCGGCGAACTGGAAGGCCGAGCACGAACGGCGCTAGAAGAACGAACGGATCAGGCCGCGAGGGCGGTATCTAGAGGGCGTTTAGCCGGACGGATACCTTGGGAGTTCCACGCTCTTGCGCATGGATGACGGTCAGAGTCGTTGCGGAGTATCTCTTCCGCTTCCCGAGCGGGGGAAGCACCCGAATCTGGCGGTAACGAATCTCCAAGACGGCTTGCGAGCGAACGCCCATTGAGTCCCGCACTTCGATGGAGTGCAGGCCTTTCACTCGGACTTCGTCCATCTCGTCGGCGACCGTGTGCCCGCCGTCTCCGGCCAGACGATCCGCACACGTCCGGACAAGAAAGTGCGTCCCGATGTCCTTGGCCGCGCAGAAGAGTTCATAGATGTCACTTTCCCGGTCCCCGACGTGGACGCAGCGCTTCGGGCCATTCAGTAGGGCGGTGGACTGTTTGAGATTGTCGATCCAGCGCATGCTCTCCTTCTCTTCGATCGGGACTCGCGTCGGATTGATGCTCTTCTTCAGCGCATTGCAGCCCTTGAACTTCTTCCTCGTCCAGGCCTTTGCCGCAGAGATTCCCAGCGGCAGCCCCTCGAGGGTCACCACGAGACTGGAATGCAGGAGTATCCCGCAGACCGTGTGCAGCCGCGGCCGGCCGTCCTTTCCTTTTCCCCCGTACGATTTGCAGGTCACTCCGATCGCCTGCTTCTTCTCCCGCCGGAAGGGAAAGTCCGTCGTATCGTGAAGGACGAGAACCGTTCCCGACGTCGCCTGAAAGCGGTCGCGGGTAGCCTGGGAATGACTCGCGAGGATCTCCTTCTCGCTCACCCGGTCATTGGAGAAGAAGCGATAGGCGGCCTTGGTGGCCGCCCAGTCCTGACACGCCATCGGCAGGCTCTCCCCGACCCCTTCGGAAAGCCGCTCCACGATGGTCCTGAACCGCCTCCCCAGGCGGACGTCCGTAAATTCGCATCCCGCCAGCTCGCGATCGATCCAGGATGCCTTCCGGTCGTCCTGTCCTGTGCGTGTTCTCATCGCCCCCTCCCTCATGAACGTGGTTTGTAGACTCGCCGTGAGTCCTGATGTATATATACATTAGGGAAGTAACATGCAACAATACCTAGCCTTCGATGGACCGGTCTTGCCGGGCAGCGTCTCTACGGCCCGGAGCCGATGTGGGAAACCGAGGTGCGCCTGCAGAGGCAAGCCGCCCCGCTTGCGCGGAGTTTATTACCGCTGGGCGGGCTTCATCGGCGGGGAGAGAACCACCAAAACGATCAGTAGGGAGGCGGCGCTGGAATGTCAGCGGCGAATTCAGAAGTTCCGGAAGCTACAGCGGAAAATGAAGAAACTGTTGCGCGAATCACTCGCCCATGCTCCCTGGGCGTCAGGAGCCGAGGTTCCCAAGAAAGGGAGGAAACGGCAAGCTACTTGTGGGTAATTGAAAGCCGACGAAAAGCCCTGTAGACACCGCCCGTCGCGCTCGGCCCTCCAGACTGCAGCAACCACGCCTCGCGCCCTTTCTACAACGCCTAAGCCCTCCGCACCCCCAGCCGCTCCCGCCGGTACGAGCCATCCTGCACGCCGCGGCACCACGGCTGATTGTCAAGATACCAGCAGATCGTCCGGCGCAAGCCGCCGGCGAAGGTCTCGCGCGGCGCCCAGCCGAGTTCGGCGCGCGCCTTCGCAGTGTCCATCGCGTAGCGCCGGTCGTGACCGGGGCGGTCCGCGACGTAGCGTATGAGGCGCTCGCGCGCGCCGGCCGCGGGGTCCGGCCGCATCTCGTCGAGCAGCGCGCAGATCGCGCGCACTACTGCGATGTTCTCCATCTCGACATCGCCGCCGAGGTTGTACACCTCCCCGGCGCGTCCGCGCGCCAGCGCCGCTAGCAGCCCCTCGCAGTGATCGCGCACGTACAGCCAGTCGCGCACCTGACGGCCGTCGCCGTAGACCGGGAGTTCGCGCCCTTCCAACGCGTTGAGGATCATCAGCGGGATCAACTTTTCGGGGAACTGGAACGGCCCGTAGTTGTTCGAACAGTTGGTGGTGACGACCGGCAGCCCGTAGGTGTGGTGCCACGCGCGCGCCAAGTGGTCGCTCGCCGCCTTCGACGCGGAGTAGGGCGAGTTCGGCGCGTATTTCGTGGTCTCGGTGAAGCGGCCCTCGGCGCCGAGCGAGCCGTAGACCTCGTCGGTGCTGACGTGCAGGAAGCGGAACGCGGCGCGCGCGCCGGGCGGCAGCGCGCGCCAGTGCTCGAGCACGGCCTCCAGCAGCGTGAACGTCCCGGTCACGTTGGTGCGCAGGAATTCGGCGGGCCCGTCTATCGAACGGTCCACGTGGCTCTCCGCCGCGAGGTGCATCACCGCCGCCGGCCGGTGCTCCGCCAGCGTCCGGCCGACGAGCGCCCCGTCGCAGATGTCGCCGTGAACGAAGGCATAGCGCGGGTTGCGCCCGGCCTCGGCCAGGGTTTCAGGATTCCCGGCGTAGGTCAGCGCGTCGAAATTGACGACGCGCGCGTCCTCGTCCTCGAGGAGCCGGTAGATTAGGTTGGAGCCGATGAAGCCAGCGCCCCCCGTGACGAGGATGGTTCGCATTCCGCTGCATCCATGATACGCAAGGGCATTCTCCTGGCCGGCGGCTCCGGCACGCGGCTCTACCCGCTGACAAAAGCGGTGAGCAAGCAACTCGTGCCGGTATACGACAAGCCGATGGTCTATTACCCGCTGTGCACGCTGATGCTCGCGGGGATCCGCGAGATTCTGATGATCACGACGCCGCAGGATCGCGACGCCTTCGAGCGCCTCCTCGGCGACGGCGCGCAGTGGGGCCTGCGAATCTCCTACGCGGTGCAGCCTGCGCCGGGGGGTCTTGCGCAGGCCATTCTGATCGGCGAGAAATTTCTCGCCGGCGAGGGCGGCGCGCTGATTCTCGGCGACAACCTCTTCTACGGCAGCGGCTTCGGCGCGCAGTTGCAGTCCGCGGCGCAGCACGAGGGCGGCGCGACGGTGTTCGCGACGCAGGTGCGCGATCCGCAGGCCTACGGTGTCGTCGAGGTGGACGAGTCGGGCGCGGCGATCAGCATCGAGGAGAAACCGGCGCGGCCGAAGTCGCACTGGGCCGTCACCGGGCTCTACTTCTACGACGCGAGCGTCGTCGCGCGCGCGCGGCGGCTCGTGCTGAGTCCGCGCGGCGAACTCGAGATCACCGACCTGAACCGCACCTATCTGGAGGATGGCGCGCTGCGCGTCGAGCGCATGGGCCGCGGATTCGCGTGGCTCGACACCGGCACCTTCGACGCGCTGCTGCAGGCGGGCAACTTCATCGAGACCATCGAGAAGCGGCAGGGGTTGAAGATCTCCTGCCCGGAGGAGGTCGCGTGGCGCAGGGGTTTCATTGGCACCGAGCAGTTGCTGCGCCTCGCCGACGCCCACGCCAAGAGCGGCTACGGCCAGTACCTGCGCGACATCGCCGGCGACCCCCGTCCCGCGCGCGCCCGCGCATGAACGTCCGCGCTACCGGCCTGCCGGGCGTGCTGGTGATCGAGCCGCGGGTCTTCCGCGACGAGCGCGGCGAGTTCTGGGAAGGATTTCACGAGACCCGCTACGCCGCGGCTGGAATTCCCGGGCCCTTCGTGCAGACGAATTATTCACGCTCGCGGCGCGGCGTGCTGCGCGGACTCCACTTCCAGGAACCGCGGCCGCAGGGCAAACTGTGCGCGGTGCTGGAAGGAAAAGTGTTCGACGTCGCCGCCGACATCCGGCCCGGCTCGCCGACCCGCAGCCGCTGGGCCGGGGTGGAACTTTCAGCCGAGAACGGCTTGCAGTTGTGGATTCCGCCCGGATTCGCGCACGGCTACCTGGTGCTCTCGGATTCCGCCCTTTTTGCCTATCAATGCACCGATGCGTACGTGCCGGAGGCCGACGCCGGGATCCGCTGGGACGATCCCGATCTCGCGATCTCCTGGCCGGACCGCGCGCCGATTCTCTCCGCCAAGGACGCCGCGCTGCCGACCCTGGCGCAATGGGCCGCGCGTCGGGGACGATAGGGGGGTGCGCGTTCTCCTCGTCGGCTGCGATGGCCAGGTCGGCACCGAACTGCGGCGCACCGCGCCCGCGGCGGCGCAGATCGCCGCGCCGGGGATGGACGAACTCGACTTGACGAAGCCTGAGCAAGTGCGCGCCGCGGTGCGCGCGGCGAACCCGACGCTGGTGATCAACGCGGCGGCCTACACCGCGGTGGACGGTGCCGAGAGCGAGCCGGCGCTGGCGCGCGCGCTGAACGCCGACGCGCCTGCGCTGCTCGCTGCCGAGGCGGCGCGCCTGGGCGCAGGAATCATTCATTATTCAACGGATTACGTCTACGACGGCGCGAGGCCTGCGCCCTGGCGCGAGGACGACGCGCCCGCGCCGCTCGGCGTGTACGGCGCCACGAAACTCGCCGGCGATCGTGCCGTGCTCGAATCGGGCGCGCGCGCGGTCGTGCTGCGCACTTCCTGGGTCTACGCCTCCCACGGGCAGAATTTCGTCCGCACCATGCTGCGGCTCGGGCGCGAGCAGGAGCGCCTGCGCGTCGTCGCGGACCAGTACGGCAGTCCGACCTGGGCGCGCGATCTCGCGCGCGCCACCTGGACCGTCGCGGCTCACGGCCTGGTGCCGGCCGGACTGTTCCACTGCGCTGGCGCGGGTCGCGTCTCCTGGCACGGCTTCGCGCAGCGCATTTTCGACCTCGCGCGCGCTCGCGGACTCGAACTGAAGGTGCGCGAGGTCGAGCCGATCCCGACCTCGGCCTGGCCGACAGTCGCGCGCCGCCCAGCGAACTCCGTCCTCGACGCCTCGCGCCTCGCGCGCGAGCACGGCTTCAGCCCTCCGCCGTGGGAGGAGTCTCTCGCCGCGTGCCTTGACGAGATTCTCGCCGCTGCGGAGGCTGCGCCGTGCTGAAAAGAACCCGCACGCTGTGGCAGAAGGCGCGCCACTTCAGCCGCGACCTCAAGGAACAGGGTGCCTCGCGCGGCCAGCGGATCGCGCTGCTCGCCGGCAAGGCGCGCGCGGTGCTGCTGCCCGCCGGCACGCGCCGTCTCGCCTTCTACGAGTCCGTCGGCCGGCCTCTGACGCGGCCATTTCTGCTCTGGGCGCACCGGCAGCGCCACGGCAAGAACGCGGTCTGGGGCCGCTGGAAGGAATTCCTGCCCGCGCGCGGCGAGATCGGCGAGCAGTCGGTGCTGGAATTCCCGCGCCAGGAGCGTCCGCGCTGCTCGATCCTCGTGCCGGTGTATGGCAAGTGGCGCCATACCTACACCTGCCTGCGCTCGATCCTGAAGAACACGGACGGCGTCGCCTACGAGGTGATCGTGCTCGACGATTGCTCGCCCGACGAGACGCCGCGGATGGCGGAAATAGTCAAGAACGTCCGCTTTCTGCGCCACCCGCAGAACCTCGGCTTCCTGCGCAACTGCAACGCCGGAGCGCAGCACGCGCGCGGCGAGACGATCCTCCTGCTCAACAATGACACGTCCGTCGAGCCTGGATGGCTCGCCGCGCTGCATGCGGTGCTCGACGAGGATCCCGCCGCTGGCCTGGTCGGCGCGAAACTTCTCGATCCTCACGGACGGCTGCAAGAGGCCGGCGGCATCGTCTGGCACGACGGCAGCGGCTGGAACTACGGCCGCGGCGACGATCCCGGCAAGCCGGAATACGGATACCGCAAGGAGACCGATTACTGCTCGGGCGCGTGCATCCTGATGCCCGCGGATCTCTGGCGCGCGCTCGGCGGGTTCGACGAACGCTACGTTCCTGCCTACTACGAGGAGACCGACCTCGCCTTCCGCGTGCGCGCCGCCGGACGCAAGGTGATCTATCAGCCGCGCGCCGTCGTCGTGCACCTCGAAGGCGTGTCGCACGGTACGGACACGAGCGGCGGACTCAAGCGCCACCAGGAGATCAACCGTGAGACCTTCGCTGCGCGTTGGCGCGAGACTCTCGCGCGCGAGCAGAGCCCGGGCCCCGTCGACCTCTTCCGTGCGCGCGACCGCACGCAGCGCCGTGCGCACGTCGCCGTCGTGGATCACCAGGTTCCGGTCTGGGACGCCGACGCCGGCTCGCGCCTCACGTGGATGTACCTGCAGTTGCTGGTAAAAGAAGGGTTCCGCGTCACGCTGCTGCCGATGAATTGCTTCGCGTCGCAGCCGTACACGCAGCGCCTGCAGGATCTGGGAGTGGAGGTCCTGCACGGCCACCACCAGGGCGCGCAGCACCGCGAGTGGCTCGTGCGCAACGGCCGCGCGCTCCACGCCGTGTACCTGCACCGCCCGCACGTCGCCGACGCGTACCTGCCGCACGTCCAGGAGCACGCGCCGCAGGCGCGCATCGTCTACCAGTGCCACGACCTGCATCACCTGCGCGAGCGGCGCCGGCACGAGGCAGAGGGGGGGGGAGGACCGGGGGCCGAGTCCGAGCGCTGGCGCGCCATCGAGGAGCGCGTTTTGGCGGCCGCGCACGCGATTCACACCCCGAGTTCCTTCGAGCGCGAGTGGATCGCGCGCCGCTTCCCCGGCAAGACCGTGCGCGATGTGCCGATCTACTTTTGGGAGAGCGCGCCGCTCGACAACGCGCCGGCCGACGGCGGCGACCTGCGCGGCCGCTCCGCTGCGGACCTGCTTTTCGTGGGCGGCTTCCGCCACCCGCCGAACGAGGACGCAGTGCAGTGGTGCGCGCGCGAGATCCTGCCGCTCGTGCGCGAGCAGGTCCCGTCCGCCCGCCTGATCGTCGTCGGCGGCAACCCTCCGTCGGCCGTGCAGGCGCTGGCCTCGGACGCGGTCGTGCTGTGCGGCCGTCTCCGCGACGAGGAACTCGGCGCGGCCTACCGCTCCGCGCGCGTGACCGTCGTGCCGCTGCGCTGGGGGGCCGGCGTCAAAGGAAAATTGGTGGAGGCGCTGGCGTGGGGCGTCCCGGTGGTGACGACGCCGGTCGGCGCGGAAGGAATCAACGGCATCGAGGGAGCCGCGGAAATCGCCGCCGAGCCGCGGGCGTTCGCCGCCGAAGTCCTGCGGATGATCCGCGACGACGGCGCCTGGCGCGCGCGCCGCCGCGCGGGCCTCGACCTGGTCGCGCGCGAGTTCTCCGTGGAACGCGCGCGTGCTATCATCCGCGCCGATTTCGCGCGCCAGGAAGCGGCCTGCCGGATTCCGGTCGGCGCGCAGGGCGCGTGAGGAGAATGGTCGCCCGCTGATGACTCCGAACGCGCGCCCGGTCTGCGTCCATTTTCACATTTTCAAGAACGCCGGGACCACTCTCGACGGCGCGCTCAAGCGCGAGTTCGGCATCGGTTGGACGGAATTTGACGGGCCGCGGCCGAATTATCTGCTGGAGCCGGAGGAGACCCGCGCCTTCGTCGAAACCCGGCCGGTGCTGCGGGCTCTCTCCAGCCACCAGGTGCGCTTCCCGCTGCCCGAGATCTACGACGTGCGCTGGCTGCCGCTGATCCTGGTGCGCCACCCGCTGGATCGCGCACTCTCGGCGTACAAGTTCCACCGCCGCGCGCGCACGCGCAGCGCGGCGTCGCTGCAGGCGAAGCGCAGCGACCTGCGCGGCTACGTCGCGTGGCTGCTCGATCGCTCCGAGGTCAACCTCGTGTGCAATTTTCAGGCTGCGCTCCTCTCCACCAACACGAACCGTGCGCAGCGGCCCGGCATCGCGGCGGCGGTCGCGCGGCTGCGCGAGGCTGCGCTGGCCGGAACCGTCGAGCGCTTCGGCGAAACGCTGATCTGCGCGGAGCGAGCACTTGCGCGCGATTTCCCCGGCCTGGACCTGTCGTGCGTGTCCCGCAACGTCACCAGCGAGCGCCGCGGGCGTCTCGACGAGCGGCTGCAGGAACTGCGCGACGGCATCGGCTCGGATCTGTACGTCGAACTCGAGCGGCGCAATGAAATGGACTTCGCACTGCACGTCGAGGCCGGGCGAGAACTCGACGGGCGGCTGGTCCGCATGGGCGAGGATGTCAGAACCGTGTTCGAGGGTTTCCGCGCGCGTTGCGCCGCGCGCGAGGCGGCCGGCGTCCGATGAGCGATGCGCGCCCGGTGGTCGTCTGCGTGGTGGGGATGCACCGCAGCGGCACTTCGCTGCTGGCGCGCCTCCTGAACCTCGCGGGAGTGGACCTGGGCGAGAACGGGCGCCTCGCGCGCGCGGCGGATGACAACCCGCGCGGCTTCTGGGAACACGAGGGCCTGCGCGAGATCAACGAAGCGCTGCTCACCGCCTTCGGCGGATCCTGGATGCACCCTCCCGATCTGCCGGCCGACTGGACGCGCGACCCGCGGGCCGCGCCGCTGCGCGAGCGGGCGCGTGCGCTGATCGCGAGCGAATTCGCGGACCGCGCGCTGTGGGGCTTCAAGGATCCGCGCACCACGCTGCTCGCGGAGTTCTGGCGCGAGGTGCTGCCCGGCCGCAGCGCGTGGATTGTCGCGGTCCGCAACCCGCTGGAGGTCGCCGACTCGCTGAAGCGACGCAACGGCTTCCCGTCGGTGCTCGCCGAGGATCTGTGGAACGCCTACACCCGCGCCGCGCTGCGCCAGACGCCCGTCGCCGACCGCGCGATCGTGCACTTCGAGCGGCTGCTCGCCGAGCCGGCGGCCGAAATCCAGCGCCTGATCCGCACGCTGCGGCTGCCGGTCACTCCCCCCGGCGCCGACGCGGCGATCCGGATGCGGGAAGAATCCTCGCGCGGGTTGCGTCACCATTCTCACGGACTGGACGAGGTCCGCGGATCCCGCGATCTGCGTCCCGGCACCGTCGAGTTGTACCTGCGGCTCTGGAACGACGAGGACGCCGGCGCGCTCGCGGATCAGCCGGACGCCGGCTTCGGTCGGGCCTTCACGGATCTGCGCGGCGACTTCGCCCGGCTCGTGGACGAGCAGGACCGCATGCGCAGCACCATCACCGACCGCGAGCGCGAGATCGAGCGCGAACAGCGCGAGGCCGCGGAATGGCGCGATCAGGCGCTGCAACTTCAGGGTGAAGTGTCGTCGTTGAAGCGCCGCACCGAGTACTGGATGGGCGAGGGCCTGCGCCGCGCGTGGCGGCGCCTGCGCGGGCGAGCGGCGCACTCCTAGAATCCGGCCCGATGCGGATCGGCGAGCAAGTCGTCGGGATCCTGCGCCGGCGCGCCTTGGTGGGCGCGTTCCTCGGCGTGGATCTGCGGCTGAAATACCGGCGCTCCTCGCTCGGATTCCTGTGGTCGCTGCTGAATCCGCTGCTGATGCTGACGGTCATGGCGTTGGCCTTCAGTTTCCTCTTCGACCGGGGCACCGGCCGCGGCTCCTTCGCGCTGCATCTCTTTGCCTGTCTGCTGCCTTGGCAGGCGCTCGCGGCCTCGGTCGAGCAGGGGGGGCGCTCGCTGGTGCGTGGCGAGGCGCTGCTGCTGCAGTACCCGCTGCCGAAACTGCTGCTGCCGCTGCGCCGCACGCTGTTTGCCTTCGTCGAGTACCTGATCGCGCTGCTGGCGCTGGGCCTGGTCGCGGGCTTCGTGGGATTCCGGCCTTCGTGGGCGCTGTTGTGGCTGCCGGTCGGCGTGGCGCTGCTGTTCTGCTTCGCGCTGGGCCTCGCGGCGGTGAGCGCGGTTGCCACGGTGTATTTTCGCGACGCGGTGCACCTGGTCGGCATCGCGATGCGCGCGTGGTTCTATCTGACGCCGATTATCGTTCCCTACGACCGCATTCCGGAGCAGATCGCCCGCTACGCCGAGTGGAACCCGGCTTATCACCTGATCCGCATCTTCGACGACGTGATCAACCTCGGCGCGGCACCTGCACCGCGTACCCTGCTGATCGCCGCGAGCGCCGCGGCGATCTCGCTGCTGCTCGGCCTCGCGGTGACGGCGCGTCACGAGCACAAATTGCTGTTCCGACTGTGATCGCCCCCCCCTCGATCGCGCTCGACGGCGTCGGCCTGGTGTACCGCCTCTACACCAACAAGCGTCCGAGCCTGAAGGCTTCGCTGCTCTCGCCGCTGCGCGGCGGGATCCAGGAGCATCGCGACCTGCACGCGCTGCGCGGCGTCACGCTGCACGTGCGACCCGGCGAGCGCGTGGGCCTCATCGGCCCGAACGGCGCGGGCAAGACCACGCTGCTGCGGCTTCTCGCCGGCATCTTCCCGCCGACCACCGGCAGCGTGGCAGTCGGCGGATTCGTGGTCCCGTTGTTCCGCCTCGGCCTCGGCTTCGAGCCGGAACTCACCGGCGAGGAGAACGCGGTACAGGCCGGCGCGCTGCTCGGCATCCCGGCGGCGCGCATGCGCGGGCGCTGCGACGCGATTTTCGACTTCGCCGAACTCGAGCGTTTCCGCCACGTGCCGATCAAGTACTACTCGCGCGGCATGGCGACGCGCCTGTCCTTTGCTACGGCCTGCGAGGTGAACCCCGAAGTGCTGATCCTCGACGAGGTGTTCGGCGGCGGCGACATGTCCTTCCGCGAGAAGGCGGTCAGGCGAATGCAGGACCTGATCCTGCGCACGCCGATCGTGGTGCTGGTCTCGCACGCGATGGAGACGGTGCGCGAGGTGACGAACCGGGTGGTGTGGCTGGAGGAAGGCCAGGTAAGGATGGACGGCACGCCGGAGGCGGTGATCGCGGCCTATGAAGCCTCCGGCTCCTGACCTCGCGGTCTCGGTCGTCGTCTTCGCCCCCGACTTTCCCGTGCTGGAACGCACGCTGACGGCGCTGGGGCGCGCGGCCGAACGCGCCGCGATCCGGAGTGACTTGACAATAACCGACAACGGACCGGGCGGGGGGAACGCGGAGCGGCTGCGCGCGACCGGCGCGCGCGTGCTGACGCCCGGCCGCAACCTCGGCTTCGGCGCCGGCCACAATCTGGCGCTGCAGGACGCGCGCGCCGAGTTTGCGCTGGTGCTGAATCCCGACGCGGAGATGGAGGAGGACGCGCTGGTCGAGGGCCTCGCGTTTCTGCGCGCGCACCCGGAGGCCGCGCTGCTCGCGCCGCAGGTGGACACCGGCCCGGGCGGACCGCACCACCTGTGCAAGCGCGACCCTGACCCTTGGACGCTCTGCGTGCGCGGCTTCGGCCCGGCGTGGCTGAAGCGGCGCTGCCGCGCGCGCCTGGAGCGCTACGCGATGGCCGACCTCGATCCCGCGCGCGAGCATCTTGACATTCCGCACGCGAGCGGCTGCTTCATGCTGCTGCGCACCGCGGCCTTCCGCGCCGCCGGCGGCTTCGACGAGCGATTCTTTCTCTATTTCGAGGACCTCGATCTGTGCCGCGCGCTGCGCACATCGGGCAGCCGCGTTGCCTACGCGCCGTGCGTGCGCATCCGCCACTACGAAGGCGGCGCGGCGCGCAAGGGCGCCCGCCACGTGCGTCTCTTCGCGGTCTCGGCCTGGAAGTTCTTCCGCAAGCACGGTTTCCGCTCTGCGCGGTAGACTGTGCGCGTGATCGCCCTCCGCCTCGCCAACGGCCGCACGCTGGCCGATCTCGCTGCCACCGCGGATGCGCTGCTCGCGCGCGGCGTGCCGATCCTCTTCTTGGCCTTGCCCATGTGGGATCCCCAGGACCGCGAGGATCCGCTGCGCAATGAGTGTTCGGAAGCCTGCTGGAAGATCGCCGAGACGATGCCCGACTCCCTCATTCCCGTCTCCCGGCAGCCGCGGTGATTCCCCGCGCCACCCTCGCGTTAGCCCTGCTGCTGCTCGCAGCCTGCGCGCGGTCCGCGGAGGCGGAGGACGCGATTATGGACCTGAACGGCGCCGCGGCGGCGCTGCAGGAGCCGGCGCGCGCTTTCATGCAGGTGGTCAGCGACGAGATCATGGAAGGCGATCTCGATCCGGATCGGATCCGGACCAGCGCCGCATTCCCCGCGCTGCTCGAGGCGTCGCGGCGGATCCTTCCCGCATTCGAGATCGCCCCGGCGGACCACGAGGATTTGGCGGCCTTCGCCTTGAGCCTGGGCTTCAGCGAGATCGAAACCGGGTCATGGCAGATCGGCCTTCACCTCGACCAGGGGCGCGAGAGCGTGGACTTCGCGAGTTTCCGACTGCCATCGGACGTCCTCGACACGCCCACCTACTACGTGCGTCTCGAAGAGGGCCAACGAGGCGCGTGGCGCTTGGCCTCCTGGCCGCCCAAGGCCCGTGATGCGCTCCAGGTTTCACGCGGTCCGAGGATCCACCTGAATGCCTGGAGCGCGGGGCAAATTCCCGAACTGCATCGGCAGCGCGTGTTGAAGGAATTCTCCATCGAGATCCCCGCGGAAATGTCCTGGCAGCAGGTCGAATGGAGAAGTGCGATCCTCTATCACTCCTTGTTCCTCGCCCCGGATGGAACCGATCCGTGGTGGAGGTTCGAGGAGGTGGCGCGCGACATCATTCTCCCTTCGGTACGGGTCGAGGATCCTGAACCTTTTCTCATCCTCTCCGGTCCGGCGGTCCCGGCCTCGCTGCTGCTCGGCGCGCTCGAGGTCCTCGCACGCCCCGGCATCCGCTGGCCGGCGGTCTGGGTCGGAACTCCCGGCGAGATCCTGGACGACTACCAGCCGCTCGATCAGCGTCTCGCGTGGGAACCCCGCGCGCAGGATCTCGTTCTCGCGGCCGGCGCCGCCGACGCCGAGTGGGATGCTGCGCTGAAGGCCGCCGCCGGCGGCGCCGGAGTGGGCCTCCGACTCGCCCCGCCAGATCCCGTCTCCCTCGCCGTCTCCGACTTCGCGCGGCTGCGCAGCCGCGGCATCGTCAGCATCTTCCTGGCGCTGCCCGGCGACACGCGATGAATCCCTGCCGCGCCGGCCTCGCCGCGATGCTGCTCCTCGCGCTTCCCGCCTGCGCGCGTCAGCCCGAGATCCGCACCGACGACCCCGCGCACCTGGTCTTCGACCTGGCCGACGCTCTCCGCCCCGCCGCGCGCGCCTGGCACAAGGAAACGATGTCCCGCGATGAATCCGCGACGCTCGGTCATCCGTCGAGCGCCGAAATCTCCTCGCAGGCCATCCAATTCATGCGCCTGATCAGCCACGCGCGCGCGCTGCTCGCGCCGTACCTCCCGCCGGAGACGCGCGGCGTGCCGGTGCCGGCGGATCTTTCCGCGGAGTTCCGCCGGATCGCAACCGCGCTCGGCACCGCCGACCGCGAGGCCCTCGTCGTCGAGACGCTCGCGCGCACCCCTGTCTCCGCGCGGTTCCGGCTCGTCATCGCCGCATCCGGCAGCGATCCGCAGGCTTGGCTGCTCACTCTCGCCGAGTCCGGCGGAGTCTGGAGATTCACCTCCGCGCCGCGCCGCGGATAACATTCGAACGATGCGGGCGGTCCGCCGTCGCGAGTCGCGCAGCCAGGTGCTGCTCGCGCTCAAGTCGTGGCTGCAAGACCCGAGCCCGCCGCCTCTGCGCCTGGACGGCAGGCACGCGGCCGACGTCGCCGACGTGCTGTTGCTGGACTTCGAGAAGGAGGACGCGCGCCGCCTCATCCGCGCCCTTCCCGACGAGGAAGCCGCCGCAGTGCTGGAGGAGACCGAACTCAAGTTCATCGCCTCGCTGCTCGAAGACGCCGATCCGCAGTGGCTCGGGCGTCTGGTCTCGCGCCTGCCCTCGGACGCCGCCACCGACTTGACCGGCCAGTTGCCGGAGGCGCTGCGCAGCGAAGTGATGTGCTTCGTCAATCCGGAAGAAGCCGCGGAAATCCGCCACCTCGCCGCCTACCCGCCCGACACGGCCGGCGGCATGATGACCACCGAGTTTCTCACCGCGCGCAGCGACGAGAACGTCGGCGACGTGCTGAAGCGGATCAAGCGCGACGAGGGCGCGGCCGAGACGGTCTACACGGTCTTCGTGACCGACCAGAAGGATGCGCTGCTCGGCGTCGTCTCCACGCGCGAACTCCTCGAGGCCGGGATCCACCAGGAGGTGCGCGAGATCATGAATCCCGACGTGATCCAGGTGAAGGCGGACGAGGACCGGGAGGAGGTCGCACGACGCCTGCTGCACTACAACCTGACAAACATTCCGGTCGTGGATCCGCGCGGCTTGCTGGTCGGTCTTGTGACCAGCGACGACGCGCTCGAGGTCATCGAGAAGGAAGGCTCCGAGGACGCGCTGCTGCTGGCGGGCGCGGGCGGCGCCTCGGACCTGACCGACACCGCCTGGACCAAGGTGCTGCGTCGCGCGCCGATGCTCGCGGTGCCGATCTTCGCCGGCCTGCTGATATCCAAGGTCGTACACCTCGTCACCGGCCACTCGCTCGGCGCCAGCGGCGGCGGCGGCGAATGGAGCGTGCTGCTCTCCTACCTGCCGCTGGTGCTCGCGATGGCCGGCACGGTCGGCATGCAGACCTCTGCGGTGCTGGTGCGCGGCTTCGCCGTCGGCCAGATCGTCGCGGGGCGACGCGCAGAGGTGCTGTTCAGTGAACTGCAGGCTGGTCTGCTGCTCGGCGTGCTCGCGGCGGCGGTGGCGGGCCCGGCCATGGCCTTCCTGGTGAGCGACCTCCAGGTCGGCACCGCGATGGCACTCGCGCTGTTCCTGGCGGTGACCTGGAGCGTGACCGCCGCCGCCGGCATCGCGCTGGGCAGCGAAGCGGCGGGGCTGGACCCTGCGTTGGTCGCCGGCCCGGTGATGATGGGCGTCAGCGATCTGTCCGCCGCGGCTCTCTTCCTCGGCGTATCCTCGCTGCTGGTCCTCTGAACTTACGCCTCTCTCGCCGCGCCGCCGTCCTGCTCGCGCTGCTGCTCGTAGCGGCGATGGCTGCCGTATTGTTCATCACGCAGCGCCCGTACCGCGTCGTCGGGCACTCGATGGAGCCGGCACTGGCCGACGGCGACTGGCTCGTCCTCGGCCGCTCCGATCCGCGCGCCGGCGACCTCGTGGTGCTGCGCGAGCCGGACAGCGGCGGTCTCGCGGTCAAGCGCGTCGCCGCGACGCCCGGCGAGAACGTGCAGATCATCGGCTCGGACCTGTGGGTGGACGGCGGCTTGCGCGCGCGCGATCTGGCCGGAGTCGAGGATCTGGTGCCGATGCTCGACGTGTTCGGCGCGGCAATCGGGAACGAATTTGACTTCCCGCAGGGCGGATTCGCCGAGCGCGACGGCGGCTGGCTGCTCGCAAGCGGCGCCGCGCAGGTCTATCTGAAACGCCCGCCGCTCGCCGGCTACCTGCTGCGCGGCATCCCGGTGCCGGGCGCGCTGCCCGCCGCCGACCTCGGCCTCGAGGTCGCCTATGCGCTGCCCGCGCCGGGGTCCGCACTGCTCCTGCATCTGCGGCTCGGCCGCGCACTGTTCACGGCGGTGCTCGATGACTCCGGCCGGGCCGCGCGCATCCTGCGGCGGGAGCCCGAGGGCGCGGAGAGCGTGCTGGCCGAAGTCGCGCTCGACCCGCCGGCCCCGCGCGGCCTCCTCTTCTTCTCGATTGCGGACCGGCGTCTGACGCTGTCCGCCGGTGCGCGCCGGCTCGTGTCGGGCTTGCGATTCGAGCCGCCGGAACCGCGCACCTTCGCCGACGGTCCCGCCGACCTCGGCTTGCGCGCGCACGCCGGCATCGGCGGCGTCGGGCCACTAGAGATCAGCCGCGTGCGGCTGGGCCGCGACGTGCTCTACGACGCCTCCGGAACCTTCGGGGGGGGATCGGGGTTCCACTTGGGTCCGGACGAATTCTTCGTGCTTGGCGACAATCCGCCCTTCAGCCGGGACTCGCGCCACTACGGCGCCGTCCAACGCGACCGCATCGTCGGCGTCGTCCGCAGGCGCCTGTGGCCGGGAGGCTGGACGGAGCGGGGTTGGTCGCGTGACTGATGTCGCGCAGGGGGGGGAATCCCCTCCCGATCCGGGCGTCGGGTGGATGCTTGCGCTTCAGACCGGTGACGCCGCCGCCTTCGAGCGCCTCGTCGAGCACTACCAAGGCCCGGCCTTCGCGATGCTCCGGCGCATCCTCGGACCCAGCGCGCCGATTGAGGACCTCGCCCAGGAGGCCTTCCTCCGGGTCTGGCGCAACCGGGACCGCTACCGCCCGGAGGGCAAATTCTCGACCTTCCTGTACCGGGTTACCTACAACCTGGCCCTCAATCGTCTGCGTGATGCAGGCCGGAAGCCGGTCCACGGTCTGCCTACTGATTCCACCGGGGCCGTGATCGAGCCGGCGGATCCGGCTGATCCGGCCCAGGGTGGCCGATTGGATCGAGGGGTCTGGGCCGATCGGATCGGGCAGGCGCTGCAGAATCTGCCGGAGAACCAGCGCGCCGCGCTGGTGTTCCAGCATTATGACGGGTTGGATTTGGCCGAGATCGGCGAGATTCTGGACCTGTCGCCACAGGCCGTGAAGTCCCTGCTGCACCGGGGACGAGAGCGGCTGCGGGAAATCCTGGAACCGTACTGGAATTCGGAGAAATGACCGAACCTCGCGATTGGCTCGACGATGCGCTGGATCGCCATCCTGGCGAATCGGTGCCGGATGGCTTCAGAATTCGGCTCATGGGCCGAATTCTGGCCGAATCCCAGACGCGTATCCTGCGCAATCCCTGGGCTGGCCGAAGCCTGATCGCGGCCGGTGCACTGGTCTTCTTGGGCTTCGGATATTGGCTGGGGATGGGCGCACCCAGTCTGACCACCCCTGACCGCCTGGATCGGCCGGGTGACTTGGCTGCCGCCGACCTCGAAGAACTCTGGCAGCACCGTGAATTGCTCGAGTCCTGGGACCTCCTTCAGGACCCGGAACTCGAACTCGGCTTCGGCGAGTCCGTGGCCGGTGCCTGGGCGTTCGGCCTCGACGCGCCGGAGACGCAATCCCGATGATCACCCTTTCCCTCCTTCTGGCCGCCTGCACCTTGCAGGATCCCGCGCCGACCACCGCTCAACGCGATCAGTGGTGGCAGCAGTTGAGCCAAGAGGGTCGCGAGCGCTTGCATCGGCGATGGCGTGACTTCAAGAACCTTGCACCAGAGAATCGCGAGGGCCTGAAGAAGCGCTTCGAGACGATCGAACAGGAGCGCTCCTTGCTCTGGCGCCGGCTCGCGGACGATGAAAGGCAGAGGTTCGAAGGCCTGGAAGAACCGCTGCGCCGTCGTTGGCTGGACGAGCGCGTGCGCGAGCGGATCTGCGAGCGCGGACGCGAACTCGAGCGGCGGGATCCGGGCATGACCGAGCGATTCCGCGGCTTGCCGCCGGAGGAGCGGATGCGCCGCGGGGCGCAATTCTTCCTCCAGGTGAATGTGGATCGAGCGCGCGCGGAATTGGAGAAGGCCGTGCAGGAGGGCTGGATCGGTCCCGCGGCGGCCGAGTGGCTGCGTCAAGCCCCCCCCGAGGAACTCCTCACCGCGGTCGGGCAGGTTCAGCGCTGGCGCTTCCTGCAGAAAGCCGAGCGAGAAGGGTTCTGGCAGCGTCATCAGATCGCGCCCGAGGTGCGAATGCATCTGCTCGAACTCCCGACGCCGTTCTTTTTCGAGGAGATTCGGCGTTTGGAACAAGGTAAGCCGCCGCTCGGGCCGCCCCACGACTGGCGCGGGGGAGGTCCGCCGGGTCGGCACGGGCACGATCGGTAGATTCGGTTTGCAATTCCCGCGGGAATTTCGCCCAATGCCGGGAAGCGGAGCGAGACGCCGATGACACGGGCCACTTGATGGTGTAGGGTTGAGCGTCTCTTCCGCTTTCGAGATGCCCCCCTCCGAGACTCCCACCCCCCTCCCCGATCCGGAACGCCGGGGTGCGGATCATGAGTCACTGCGCGGTCCCAGCCAGCATCTGTGGTTTCGCGCGGACCGGCTGACGCGGGAGGACTTCGGCGGCGACCTCGTCTGCCGCGTCCGCTGGAACGGCGACCCGGAAGCGACCTTCGACGTGCTCGACCTCGCGCAGTGGGGCTTCGCCTTCGAGTGCGCGGCCGACCACGCGCCGCTGCCCGGAGTGGAACTCGAGGAGATCGTGATCCTGCACCGGGGGGTGCCGGTGTGGAACGGCCGCGGCCGCGTCGCGCGCTTCGAGGAGAGCCCGGTGCCGCGCGTCGGCGTGCGCATCACGAGCGCCGGCATCAACCTGCAGACCTTGCTCGTGCGCGAGAACGTGGTCGAGCAGCGTCTGGCCGACACGTTGCTCAAGCACCAGGAGTTGCGCGGCCTGCCCGCTGCCTGGCGCGCCGAGGTCGGCATGCTTCAGGATTTGTTCCAGTTGATGCGCGAGGCCGCGGAAGGGGCTTCGGCTCTTGTCGCGCGCGAGGGCTGGTGGCGGGAGCAGTCGGCCTGCCAAAGCGTGTGCGCATCGTTGCACGCGCGCTGGAACCCTGCCTACCGCGCGCAGTGCCTGAAACTCGAGCGGCTCTCGAAATCGTTCTCGCCGGAGCGCGCCGCGCTCGGCCACCGCTTCGCGCAGCGCGCGCTTGCGACGTACCTGCTCGCGGATCCGTTCTATCGGCGAGCCTACGAGAAGCCTCTCGGCTACGCGGGCGACTTCCGACTGATGGAGTTGATTCAGAATCCCGATCTCGAGGGCGACTCGCTCTACGGACGATTCCTTCATTACACTTCACAGCGGTACACTCTCTCCGAGACCGTCCGCCAGCGCGGAGCGGTGGTGATCGAGGCGCTCCGCCGCGCGCTCGCGAAGGACGTTCCGGTGCGCATCGCCTCGCTCGCCTGCGGGCCCGCGATCGAATTACAGCGCGTTTTTGCGGATCTGCCTCCGCGCAAGCATCCCATCGCACTGATGCTGGTTGACCAGGACGACGACGCTCTGCGCTCCTGCCAGCAGGAACTTCTGAAGGTCGTCAACCGGCGCGATGACGCCTCGCTGATCACGCTTCACTGCTTGCGCTTCTCCGTGCGCCAGATCGTGCTGCCGAAGCGCGGCGAGGAGCAGCGGCTCGTCAAGGAGGTGCTGTGCGAACTCGACCTCGTGTACACGATGGGGCTGTTCGATTACCTCCAGCAGCCGCTCGCGCGCCGCGTCACCGGCGCGCTGTGGAAGATGCTTGCACCACGCGGGCGGATGCTGATCGGCAACATGCAGCGCGTTCCGGACTCCTCGTGGATGATGGAGTATTCCGCGGAGTGGAACCTCGTCTATCGCAAGGCGAAGGACATGAAGGATCTCGCCGCGGAGATCGCACCGGCGCCCGCGCGGTTGCGCATCGCGCGCGACGCGACGGGGAAGTGCCTCTTCCTCGACGCGACCAGGGCGCTCGAGTGACCTGCGACGGCGGCGCTTAGCCGGCCTCGACCTCGTCGTTCTGCGCCGAGAGCCGCGGCAGCGCGATGGTGAAGGCGGCGCCGCCGTCGTCGCCGCGCGCCTGGACTTCGACGGTGCCCTTGTGCGCCTTGACGATGTTCCACACGATGGACAGGCCGAACCCGGTGCCGTTGGCCTTGCCGGAGGTCGCGAAGGCCTGGAACAGGCTCGACGCGATCTCGTCGGGGATGCCCGGGCCGTTGTCGCTGATCGTGACGCGCACCTCGCGCGCGTTCGCGGAGACGACCAGACGGATGCGCGGATCGGAATGTCCGGCGGTCTGCTGAAGCAGCGCGTCGCGGCCGTTGTTGAGCAGGTTTTCCACCACGCGCCGCATGCGCGATTCGTCCAACCGGAGCGCGGCATCCGGGTCGCCCCGGCGCTCGGCCGTCACCATCACTCCCGCAGGGGCGAAGGCGACCTTCGCCTCCTCGCCGATCGCCGCGAAGAAGTCCGCGGCGCGCACCGTCTGCAGGTCCAGGTGCATCTCGCTGCCGCGCACGAACTCGAGCATTTCCTGCACCATGCTCTCGATCCGGTGCAGCGAACGCTCCAGCACCTCGATCTCATCTTTCATCTGCGCGGTGGTCCCGGTCATCTCCGCGGTCATGCGCAGGATCTCCAGGCGCGCAACGGCGGTCGCGAGCGGGCTGCGCAGGTCGTGCGCGAGCGTGCCGGTCATCTGGCCCATCGCGAGAAGCCGGCTGTCGCGCTCCGCCAAGGCGCGCTCCGCGGCGCGCAGACGCAGTTGCGCTTCGACGCGCGCTTCGAGTTCGGCCTGCCGGAACGGCTTGTTGACGTAGTCCACCGCGCCGAGCGTGAGGCCGCGCACCACCGCCTCGGCGCCGGTGCGCGCGGTCAGGAAGATGATCGGGGTGCTTGCGAAGGACTTGTCCTTGCGCAGTTCCTCGACCATCTGGAAACCGTCCATCTCCGGCATCATCACGTCGGAAACGATCAGGTCGGGGCGGATGCGGCGCGCCATCTCGAGTCCCTCGCGCCCGTTCTTCGCGGTCTGCACCTGCCAGCGCGGCGCGAGGCAACTGGCGACGAAGGCGCGCATGTCAGGGTGGTCCTCCACCAGCAGCAGACGCGGCGCGTCCGGTGCGGCGGTCAACGGCCGATCCATGACGGCGGTCGCGGTCTCCTCGAGGCTCGGCCGCGCGAGTTCGGCGAAGGCGGTCGCGCCGTTGGTCGGGCGGCGCGCCGCAACCGGCGCCGGAGCCGCGTCGGCCTGCTGCAGTGTCGCGATCTCCAGATTGGGCAGTTCCACGCGGAAGGTCGAGCCTTCGCCCGGCGCGCTGCGCAGAGCCACCGCCCCGCCGTGCATCTGCGCGTATTCCTTCACCATGGCGAGTCC
>Ga0247727_10005701_pt1 | contig 25024 bp, 22 predicted proteins | sample WisWelCaveWW1625_FD_202498 | JGI IMG/M metagenome (GOLD analysis project Ga0247727, IMG submission 202498) | Biofilm microbial communities from Wishing Well Cave, Virginia, United States - WW16-25 | ecosystem: Environmental > Aquatic > Deep subsurface > Groundwater > Cave microbial mat | place...
AACTCGGTGATCCGCTCCTGATCAACCGATTGGCGCATGCTCATGCTTTTGAGCCGGCTCACGTTTCTGAGCCTGCATTTTGAGCGACGCGATGAGGTGCTCGATCACCAACTCGTATTCCACGCGGCGATTGTAGGTGACGGGATGCTGGCGCTGATGCCACTCCGCCAACGCCTGCAAGCCGGGCTTGCCGTACATGTCCTCCGGCGCGGGCAGGCCCAGCTCCGCCGAGAACAGGTCGGGCAGGTCGGGGCGTTCCAGGTGGTGAATCTCCAATCGCGTGCGCCAGAATCGTTGTAGATAAACGGCGGCCATGTAGCGGATTTGCAATTCGTCCTGCGCCGCCGGGGCCAACTGCCTCACGAGGGCCGGGACCCGTTCCGCCAATTCCGGGCGCAAGATAAAGAGCGCCGTCAGCGCCGAGCGCAGGCGGGCATCCTCGTGCGCCGCCAGGCTGGCGATGAGCGCGTCGTCCGCGAGCGGCGCCGCCTGGCCTTCATCCGACATCAAATAGTCCACGCCGCGTTCGCGGAGGGCAACCACCAGGCGCTCACGGTCGTGGACGATCTCCATATCTTAATTATGCCGTCTTCACGCCTATTGTCAGTGCATATAGGCCGAAACCTGTAATGACGACCCACGCGATGAACAAGACGAAGTTGATCAGCTTCTGCCAGCGTGCGCCGTGTACGTAATCGCCGAGGACGAAGCGCAGGCCGTTCATGCCGTGCATGAAGGCGAACAGCAAAATAGCGAAGGTCGAGCCGCGCGTGAAGGCATTCGCCCACCGCTCACTCACGTACGCCAGGGTGATGTGATGCGCGCCGGTCAGCAGGGCGTTGGCCAGAACGTGCGCCCACACCAGGAAGACCAGCAGAGCGCCGCTCCAGCGCATGAACAGCCAGCTCCACGTCTCGAAGTTCCTCCCCGGCATGGCGACGTAGCGCGGGGCTTTCGCGGTGACCTCAGGGTTCAGCACGCCGCCATACGCCAGCACCCCCAGGACGACGATGCAGACTGCCGCGATCACGTAATTCGCCGCTTCGGTGACGTAGATCACTGACGGCGCTGCTTCCCGCACGCCCGTGAAATAGCCGATCAGGTTGCGCGTGACAAAGTAGGCCGCTGGGAGCCAGGCCAGGACGGATAGGCTGATCACTTTCCAGAAGGAGTTCTTCTCCAAATGCTTGGACCACCAGCCGGGGAACGCATCTTTGATGACGATGTTCAGGCCATTGAGGCCGTGATAGATGATGGCGGCGAACAGCGCGTACTCGCTAATAAGGAACACCGGACTACTGTACAGCCGAATGGCCTCGCCGTAGGCTTCCGGCCACCAAGCTACAAAGGATGTATCCACAATATGGATCGCAAGGAAGAACAGGATGGCGAGGCCCGACACGCGGTGGAAGATAAAGGCCCAATGTCCTTCACGGCCACGGTAGAGAACGCCCTCGACAAAGTTCGACACGCGGGAAGTGATGGCGGCCATATAAACCTAAATCTCCTCAAGCAGGGGAACGTTGCCCGGATTTTATCACTATCAAACTCAGAATCATAATAAGCCGCGCTTATCAGGAGCATTTTGTCACGATCACATGCGACGCACCCGCTTCGCGCGAAGCGGCTACGTGAGTGCGTCGCCGTACTGCTTCTCCCTCTTGACAATCCGGCAAAGATATGTAACCATATGGTTACATATGAACGCTTACACCACACCTTACCACGCCATCGCGGATGAGACGCGCCGCCGAATTCTGGATATGCTTCAGCAAGAGACCCTGACGGCGGGGACCATCGCCCAACGCTTCCGCAAGATCAGCCGCCCCGCCGTCTCGAAGCACCTCGCCATCCTGCGGCGCTCCAGACTCGTGACGACGCGCAAGACAGGCCGGGAGCGCCTCTACTCGCTCAATGCCGGGCCGTTGCGCGAGGTCGAGGCGTGGGTGCGGCAATACGAAATCTTCTGGGATGAGCAGTTGCAAGCGTTCAAGGCCCATGTGGAGGCCGAGACGGAAAAGGAGCAAACCGATGAGCAAGAAAGTTGAGCGCACACTCACCATCGCCGCCCCGCCGGAGCGCGTGTGGCAGGCCTGGGTAAGCGAGATGAACCAGTGGTGGACGAAGCCCTATTACAACGATCATGGCCGTGTCACCGGCCTGCACATGGAACCGAAGCTGGGAGGGCGTTATATTGAGAAATGGGGAGAAGACGGCGCCGGCTTCCTGATTGGGACGATCGTCGAATGGCTCCCCCCGCTGAGGCTGGCTTACACCTGGAGCGAGCGCGGCTGGGGCGGCGCCAACACCCTCATCCGCATCGAGCTTCAACCCGACGAGCAGGGCGGCACCCGCCTGACCTTCATCCAGGAGGGCTTCGAGCGCCTGCCCGACAGCGACCGAATGCGCGACGGCTACGACTACGGCTGTGTCGAGCTAACGGGCCGGCTCAAGGCCTATGTGGAGAAAGGCAAAGCAGGATGACGGACACCCGCGCGCTCCTTCAATCTCTTGACGGCATCCGGGCCGAGACACTGAAGCGCTTCGATGGCCTGACGCAGGCGCAACTTGACTGGCGGCCTCCGGCCAGCGACGGCGAAAGCGGCTGGTCGCTGGGTGAAGTGTTCATGCACCTGGCCCTCGACGAGCATTATCTGCGCGAACAGATCGCCCGCCCGCTCCTGGAGGGCGTCAAGCCGCCCGACGGCGTGACGTTCCTGCCGCCGCCGCCGCCTTACGGCGCGAAGAAGGCGGTCATTCAATTCTGGTTTGCGCGGGCGAGGATGATCACGCGCCGTCTGCTGAAGAACCTGCCCGACGACGCAAACTTGAGTCTGAAGCACGAGGGCGGTCTTGAATTGATGAACGGCCTGGAGTGGTTTGACGGTTACGGAGGGCACGAGGCGTTTCATCACCGGCAGATCGATGCGCTGATCGCGCAATTATCGCCAGCCGTAACGTAGGAAGCGCGCGAATAGCGCCACGCCGACGATGAACGCGGTTGTGACCGGGAGCGGGATCAGGCCGTAAGTGGCGGCCAGGGTGAGGAACCACCAGAAGAGCCCGAGGCCCGGTGTAGTGCCCAGGGCGATGAACACGCCCACGAGCGGCAAAATGCCGCCGAGCGCCAGCATCACGTTCAGCGCCTTGCCCGCCGAGAGCGGGCGCGGCGCGATCCACAGCCAGAGATAGGCCGCCGGGGCCAGCAGAAGCGCCGCCGTAAATCCGTTCAACACCCAGGCGGCGAGGACGAGAATTGAAAACACGATCAGCAGAGTCACACGCCGATGCGGCACATCCAGCCGGTCGGTGAGGCGGCCCCAACTGTTCGGCGGCACGAAGGTGTACCACGCAAAGGCCCCCATCGTCACGATGATGACGAGCGCGGCCCAGTCCATCGGCTCCAGCAGGAAGGGATCAAACGGCGCGGCGGGGAACCACTCATAGCGCGGCAGCAGACCGAGCGCCACCAGGATAAAAGCCGCCGCGAAGCCATCCACGATCACGACGCCGATGGCGATGAGCGCGGTTAGCTCAAGGAGGAGATCGCGCCAGCGCGGGCATTGCGCCCAGGCCGCCAAAGCTGTGGCAAGGAACAGCGGAGCGAAGATCAAAAGTGGCAGAAAGACCGAGCCGATCGCGGGCAAATAGGAGTCGGCGCTCAACCGCCACTCGCCCGGGTTTGGCGGCGGAGCGGGATGGAGGGCGGCCACGCTCCGCACCCACACCTCGGCGGCGCGGCCAAACGTCTCCAGCGACTCCGGTCGCGCCTCACCCGGCGCGCCGCTGAAACCAATCGCCGGAATGCCTGACCGCAGGAAGAAGCCGTGATCGGTCATGGCGAATGGAAAGGCGCGGGCTAAAAACTCCGCCACGCCGTCGGGGTCTTGCGCCTGCCCGCCTGCCGCCCGGATCGACTCTACCCCGATCTGCCGCAACCACAGCGGCGCGTAGCCCACGCGATAACCCGCCGAGTCGATCTGCACCTGCGACCAGTCCTGCCCGTTCATTGCCTCGAGACTGAGCGCGGCGATGACATTGGAGACTCTCAGACCTGACGGATCTTCAAGACCCGTCAGGTCTCGTTCGATGAGGTTCTTTGTCCCCCACGCCTGCCCATACTCACGCGCATCAGAAATCAGGAAGACCAGCGTGCGCAGCGGATGCGCCTCCGCGAAGATGCGCGCCAATTCCAGCAGGACGGCGAGGCCGGCCGCGTTGTCACGGTTGCCATACTCCGGCGTATCCACGTGCGCCGTCACCAGCACGATCTCATCACTGGCCCCCGGCATTACCGCCCACACCTGCTCGCAGGCGCGCGCCTGCGACGCGACCGTGACCGTGAACGGCAGTGATCCAGTTGACAGGCCTAGTTCGGCGAAGCGCGCCGTGATCCACGCGCGCGCCTGGGCGTTCTCGCGCGTGCCGACGATGCGCACGGGGAACTGCGCGCCCAATTGCTCCACGTCGCGTTGGGCGCGGGCGGCGTCAAATTGCGCGGGGGCCGGGCTGATCGGAACCGTGGGCACCGGCTGGGCGAGGAGCCACCCCAGCCCGAACACCATCGTCAGTGTCACCGGAATGGCGAGGGCGAGTATGAGCTGATGGCGGGGGGGCATGGGGATTAGCCTCACCCCCGGCCTTCGGCCACCGCTGGCGCGTCTCCTGAGCGCGAAATGCCGGGCTCAGGAGAGGGGATGGGGGATGAGGTCACATTTATGCGGGCAACGGAACCAGCCGGGGCTTGCGCCGCTCGTAGAAGGTAAGGTATTTCAGCCCGGCGGCGCGCGCGGCGGCGAGGGCGGCCTCCAGATGCAGGCCGAGTTGGTGGGGGTTGTGCGCATCTGAGCCGAGCGTGACGCGCTCACCCCCCATCTCCACGTACCAGCGCAGGATGTCCACGCCGGGGTTGAGCAGTTTGGACTTGCGGCGCAGGCAGGCCGTGTTGATGTCGATCGCGATGCCGTGAGCGATGCAGTTGCGCAGGACGGGGCGGATCACGTCCTCGTAGCGATGCGGATCGTAGGCGCCATACACTTCATAGCCCACCCGCACCGGCACGTCGAAGTGGCTCAGGACATCGAACCCCCCGAAGCGCGTCATATGCTCCAGCTCGATGAAGAACTCGCGGAACGCCTCATCGGCGGGCCGGGCAAAGTAGTCTTGATCAAAGATGTTCTTGCGGCCCACCCAATGCAGGGAGCCGAGCGCGTAATCGAACGGATGCGCCGCCAGCATGGCCTGCGCTTCCATCTGGAAGAGGTGCGGCTCGCCGATCTCGATGCCCGCGCGGATGATTAACCCCCCGGCGAAGGCCTCCCGACAGCGCCGCACCTCCGCGAACCACGGGTCGGGCTTGAACCAGTCGCGCGCCCACTCGTCTGGGTGCAGGTCGTAGTGCTCCGTGAAGCCGATCTCGGGCAGGCCTTGCTCAATGGCGGCCAGGCACATCTCCTCCATCGGCGCTTTGCTATCCGGGGAGAAGTGCGTATGCAGGTGATAGTCCTGGGGGATCATTCCGCAAATTGTATCAAACAAAAACCCGGCTCACTTTGGAACCGGGTTTATCGGTGGAAGGGGGCTGAACCGCAAAGAGCGCGAAGGACGCAAAGGTAAAGAGCTTCTTTGCGCTCTTTGCGACCTTTGCGGTTAAATCTCTATAGGCCGCCCGCGATGGCGACCCGTTCAATCACCGACGGCTCTGGCCCTTGCGCCTGGAAGCGGCCCACGTCGATCCGGCGCAGGACGATCAGCGAGATCATCAGCAGAACCGCCTCCAGCCCGAAGACGACGAGATAGCCCGCCACGCCGCTCCGTGTCAGCAGAGTCACAAAGTCCCGCACGACGCCGCCCAGCAAATCGCCGACCAGCCGCGCGAACGCATCGGCCATGCCCCACGCGCCGATGAACAGGCCCACCTGCCCGGCGCGGGTCATATCCAGCATCAGCGAGAGGTTGGAGACGGTCGCCAGGCCAATCGCCAGGCCGAGCAGGGTGACGCCGGCATAGAAAATGGACTTGTTCGCGATCAGGCCGCCGGCCACGATGATCAGCAACCCGGCCGCCGCGCCCACCGAGCCGATGATCACGATCCGGCGTTTGTTCATCCGCCGCTCCAGCCACGCCGCGAGGATCAGGCAGATCAACGTGCCCGTGCTCATGATCCGGGTGAGGCTCGTCGTCGCTTCCACGGACAAGTTGAACGCCCGGGCCGCGAACGGCTCCAGCAGGTTATCCTGCCCCAGGATGGCGGCCAGCAGCAGCACAAGATAGATGAAGAACAACCGCGTCTGCGGGTTGAGGCTGACCACGCGCGCCAACTGCCCCCACGACTCGCGCCCCGCCGTCACCGCCGACCCGGCGGCGCGCGGCTCCAGGCGCAGGAGGCCGATCAGACCAAGCGCCAGCGCGGCCACCCCCACCACGTCGAACGCGCGGATCAAGGCCTCCGGCGAATAGTCCACCAACATCCGGCTGAGCGCGTACGAGGTCAGGATGATGCCCACGACCATCAGGACGAACATGACCGAGATGGTGCGCGAGCGGCCTTTCTCGCCGGACAACTCGGAGGCCAGCGAGAAATACGAGACGGTGGAGAAGTTGAAGCCCATGCCCCACGCGCCGAAGACCAGCAGGCACGCGAAGAAGCCGACCCACCAGCTCTGTTCAAAGAGAAATGCGGCGCGCGGCGCGAGCATGACGCCTAGCACGCACAAGCCGAGGCCGATCACGATATAGGGCGTGCGGCGCAGGCCCAAGAGGGGGTGGCGATCCGAGAACGAGCCGATGGCGACCTGAATGGGCGAGAAGGCGTACGGCAGGGCGGCCAGCAGGGCGAAGACCGTGGCCGGGATGAGCAGGTCATTGATCATCACCCGGTTAAGCGTGCTTCGGATGGGCACAAGTGTGATGGTGATGGCGACGTGAACCAGGGCCAACTGCAGGCGTTGACGCAGCATCGGAGCCTCCGGGCAGGAATGTTATCACCAAACCGGCCGGGGCAGGTGTAGGATTTAGCAGTTTCAGCGCGCCAGAGGGTTTTCCCCTTGCCCACAACAGGGGGATTTCTTGTTTTGGCCGGGCGTGTTTAGCGGAGGCGGTCTTTGGCAGACGGGTGTATCCTTGCGCCAGGAGCCAGATCATGTCTGATTGGATTGGCCGCACGCTCTCCAAAGTTGAAATCCGCCAGCGCCTCGGACGGGGCGGCATGGCCGAGGTCTACCTGGGCCAGCACACCACCCTCAACCGCCCGGTGGCCGTGAAAGTCCTGCACAGCTTCCTGGCCGGGGATGAGACCACGCGCCGCCGCTTCCGCGCCGAGGCCCAGGCCGTGGCGGCCCTGCGGCATCCCAATATCGTCCAGGTCTTTGATTTTGATCTGGTGGACGATCAGCCGTACCTGGTGATGGAACTGCTGGAGGGGCTGTCGCTGGACGATTACCTGACCGCCCTGCACGCCGCTGGCCGCCGCCTGCCTCCGGAGACGACCGCCCGCCTGATCGCGTCGCTGGCCGCCGCGCTTGAATATGCTCACGCGCGCCACATCGTCCATCGCGATATCAAGCCCGCTAACGTCATGCTCCGGCGCGACGGCGCTGGGCCGCTGGCGCTCGACGCTCCCTTGCCGCTGGACGCCGACGCCGTCCTCACCGACTTCGGCGTGGCGCGGCTGGCGCAGACGGCGTCTCTCTCCGTCTCGGGCAACATTTCCGGCACGCCCGCCTACCTCAGCCCGGAACAGGCGCAGGGCAAGCCGGTAGACGCGCGCTCCGACCTCTATTCGCTGGGCGTGGTGCTGTACGAAATGCTGGCCGGGCAGTTGCCCTTCGACGCGCCGGACGAAACGATCTTCTCGCTCCTGCTCAAGCATATCCACGAACCGCCGCCCCCCATCCCCGCACTCACGCCGGCGGTGCAAGCGGTGGTGGATCGCGCGCTGGCCAAGCGCCCCGAGGATCGCTATCAACGCGCGGGCGATCTGGCGACGGAACTGATGGTGAGCATCTTTGGCCTCCGCGCGTCACCGCCGCGCGCCGAGGCGCCGCCCCTGGCGGGTTTGCTGGATGCGCTCGACCTGCTCAACGAGCAAGCGCGGGCGTATGAACGGGCCTTGCCGACGAATAACTACCCGGCCCGCGCCGCCGTCGCCGCGCTCGGCGATCTCGCCCGTCAGGCTCTCAACGAAGCGCGCGATCTGGCCGAGTCGCTTCAGCCGCCCAGGCCGGCCGCCCACCCGTTTTCGCCGCGCGAGTTTGAAGTGCTCACCCTGGCCGCGCAAGGGCTGACCAACAAGGAGATCGCGTACCGCCTCGGCCTGAGCGAGCGCACGGTACAGTTTCACATGAACAGCGTGTTCAACAAATCCGGCGCGAGCTCACGCACCGAGGCGGTGGCGCTGGCGCTAAAGAATGGGTGGCTGAAAATGGGGTAGAAGACGGATCAGCGGGAGAGGCGGATTGGTTGCGCTCTAAATCCACTCATCCGGCTGAGCCGCTCTCTCTCCTTCACGCGGGCAGAGTTTCGTACATCACCTGCATGACGATCACGCCGGAGAGAAACGTAACCACGCCAATCACGGCGATTGCGACCGGGATGTTGAACGCATCCGCCAGCAGGCCCGACGCGAGCGCGCCCACCGCATACCCGCTGTCCCGCCACAGGCGGTACACCCCGACGGCGGAGGCGCGCCACTCCGGATGCGCCACGTCGGAGATGGCCGCCAGCAGGGTGGGGTAGACCATCGCCGTCCCCAGGCCCAACAACACCGCTCCGGCCAGCCATATCCAGAAGCCCTGGCCGATCACGAAGAGGCCAATGCCCGCCGCCTGCACCCACATGCCCGCAACGATCATGCCTTTGCGGCCCACTCGGTCGCTGAGCGCGCCGGTCAGCAATTGGCTCAGGCCCCACACGCCGGGATACGCGGCCGCGATGGTCGCGACTTGATCGAGCGGCAAGCCTTGGGCGGAGAGAAAGATGGGCAGTAAGCCCCACACCAGCCCGTCGTTGAGGTTGTTCACCATGCCGGCCTGGCTGACGGCGAACAGCGCGCGATCTTTCCAACTGGTCAGAAGCAAGATTTGGGTGAAGGATAGCGGGCGGGAAGGAGCCTGGAGATTGGAGATTTGAGATTCCTGCCGCGCGTGGTCATGCGTGTCGCGGACGAAGACGAGCGAAAGCAGAAGGCCGAGCGCCGCCAGGACAACGCCGGGATAAAACGGCACGGGCCGCAGGCCGTAGCGCGCCGCGAGGTAGCCGGTGGTCAGCGCCGCCAGCGAGACCGCGCCGTAGCCCGCGAACTCGTTTAGCCCCATCGCCAGCCCGCGTTGCTTCGGCCCCACCAGGTCAATTTTCATGATCACCGTGGTGGACCAGCACAACCCCTGATTGATCCCCAGCAGGACGTTGGCGAAGACGACCCAGCCCCAACTGGGCGCGAAGATGATCAACAGAGGCACAGGCAGGCCGAAGAGCCACCCCGCGACGAGAATGCGTTTGCGCCCCACTCGATCCGAGAAGCGCCCGGCAAACAGGTTGGCCAGCGCCTTGACTACGCCGAAGCTGACGATGAATGACAGCACGACCGACTTGGTCATCAGCCCGAAATCCGCCTCCGCCAGGAGCGGGACGATGGTACGCTCCAGCCCGACCATGGCCCCCACGAAGGCGTTGACGACGACCAGCAAGGCGAACTGGGCCCAGTTGGCGCGCAAGCCCAGGCGGGTATTCACTCGACGTTGTAAAACTCGCGCCGCCCGGAGTCGACCAATTCCACCATGCGCCCGAACCACCTATCGAAGTCCGGGTCGGCGAAGATTTCCGCCGAGCGTTTCTCCCATTCCGCCAGGCTGGGCAATTCCGTCTCGGTGACGACGGTGAAGAACGGCCCGCTGGCGTCGGTGAAGATGCGGAGCGCATACTCCCGGGCCTTGGGCCAGCCCTGCCGGGCTTCCTTGAAGAGAGCGACCAGCTCGCCCCCTTTGCCGTACTTGGCTTGAAAGACATCTCGCACGAGGATCATGGCGGCCTCCTGAGTTGAGCGGAAAGTTGCGTTGCAGGCGATTTTATACCCGCACCGCCTGCACTTCCAAATACTCGGATTCGATATGGGTCGTGCCGTCGGTGGCGCGGTTGTGCTCTGACCAGAGCTGTTCCAGGTCGCGGCGCAACGCCACCTGGCCGGTGGTGTCGAGCGCGCCGAAAGCGCGCAGAGTCGGCCCGTAGTAGGTGCGATAGAACTCGACCACTTGGGGCGGGGCAAACGGGTACTTGAAAGGATAAAGCCGCCGCGCCAGGCGCAAGTCTGCGACGCCGTCGCGTAATCGTTCGCGCACGGTGGCCTCGTCGCCCCACAGCACGGGTGGGGGCATGTTCGGTGGAGGCGGAACGTGCTTGCCGTTCAGCTTGAACATCTGGCCGACGAAGCCGCCCGGCGTCCAGTTGATCATCACAATGCGCCCGCCGGGCCGGCACACACGCCGCAACTCAGCGGCCACGCGGTCAGGCCGCGGCGCGAACATCGCCCCAATCAGGCTAAAGACGATATCGAAGGCCGCGTTGGGGTAGGGCAACTGCTCGGCGTCGCCTTCGTCAAACTGAATCGCCAGCCCTTCGGCTTCGGCGCGCGCCCGGGCCTGCTCAATCAAATTCGTGGCGATGTCCACCCCGGTCACGGTTGCGCCCGCCCGCGCGGCGGGGAGGGCGAGTTGGCCCGCCCCACAGCCCACGTCGAGCACGCGCTCACCGGGTTGGATGTTCAGGCGCGCGAAGAACTCCAGCGCGCCCGGCTCAAGATACTTGGCGAATGTGCCATAGTCGCCAGCCATCCACGTGGCCTTCAGCTTGACTTTCAATGCTTCCATTTCGGGTGTCAATGTGCTCATGATCAGCCTCCTGCGCCGTGCAAGCGCGCTATGTGGGATGTCTTTCTAAACCCGGCATCTTCTTCCAACGAGTCGAGCGGGCCGGAGATAATCACGAGACCGGCCAAGCCGGGTTCGTGTGCGACCTTTCCACAGATATTACCCCCAATGCTCGCGCCGAGGCAAACCATCCGCTGGAAACCGCGCTCACGCAAGAAGGCGATGGCCGCCCGCAAGTCTTTGTCGAACAGACTTTGTGTGGCCGATCCTTCCGATTTGCGGTAGCCGCGAAAATCGAATGCCAGCACGCTGTAGCCTCGCTCCGCCAGGGTTTGCGCAAAGGGATGCCAACCGGTTTGACCGCATCGCTCGTGGGGCGCAGGGCGTAATCAAAAAGACCGCCCAACGAACTGCGGGTGACGGGCTATCAATCCCCAACCCGGTTTGCCTTCGTCGCCCACGACCCCAATTTCGGGGAGGTCGTGCACGAGTTCACCATCAGCGCCCGGGCTGGCAGGACCTTGCTGGAGCGCACCGTCACCGCCCACATGTCGCCGCTCATCGAGTTCGTATGGCGGCTGGTTATCTGGCCGTTGGCTGATCTGCCCAAGTCCGCTGATCCGCTTTCGCCTCCTGTGGTAATGGCGGAGGCGGCGCCTCCCGCTTTCCGCTATCCTGTAAGCAGGTTCAAATACGAGAGATGATGACCATGAACAACGAGACTGATATTCGCGCCCCGCTGGCCCCGCTGGAGCCCATCCTGCAAGATGAGTTCGTGACTGAGATCATGATTGACGGGCCGGAGCGCGTGCTGGTCGAGCGCAAGGGCGTGATCGAAGACAGCGGTGTAAAGTTCGCCTCCGTGGAGGCCCTGCGCGCCGCGATTGACGCCGCGCTGGCGCTGGGCGGCGCGGCCTTCCAGCCCGGCCAGACCGTTTGCGATACGCGCCTCTCCGATGGCTCGCGCATCCTCGCCGTGCTCCCGCCCACGGCTGTGAATGGCCCGTGCCTCGTCATCCGCAAAGTCTATCGCCGCAAACCGACGATGGCGCAACTGCTGGAATGGAACGCGCTCTCGCCGGAGACCTATAACTTGATTAAGAGCGCCATCCACGCGCGGCGCAACATCCTGGTGGCGGGCGGCACGGGCAGCGGCAAGACCACCTTCCTCAACCTGCTGGCCGAGGAGATTCCGCCGGACGAGCGCGTGATCGTGGTCGAGGCGTTTTTGGAACTGCAGGTGAAACTTCCCCGCGTCGTGCGCCTGAGTTCGGACATCTCGCCCGATCTCTCCTACGCCGAGCTCATCAGCACGGCGGCCAAGATGCGCCCGGATCGCCTGATCTTCGGCGAACTGCGCGGCCCGGAGGTCATGCGCATCCTCGACCTCGTCAACGTCGGCCATGATGGTTCAATGATGACGATGCACGCCAACAGCCCGGAAGACGCGCTGGCCCGCGTGGAGGCGATGTGCCTGATGGCGAACCTGGGCCTCGGCCTGGCCGAAATCCGCGCGATGATCGCCTCGGCCCTCAACCTGATCTCGTATCAACAGCGATTGCCGGATGGCCGCCGCAGGATCACGCAGATCACCGAAGTGCTCGGCCTGGAGAACGACCGCTACGTCCTGCAACCGCTGATGCGCTACAACCCGGAGACGGACGCGTGGCAGGCCCTGCTGGCGAAACCAAGCTGGGAAACAGCTTGAAGTGAAAGGGAGCCGGGGTGCGCGGGATGGCTTCTCCCCTGCACCCTGCTCCCCCGCCCCTTGCTCCCCTGCGCCCAGCCTTCCTTTCACCCCTCACTCCCCACTTCTGCCCGTCTGCCTTTATAATCCCGCCAGTAGCTCCTCTCGTCCTCAACCCGGAGGTAAGCATGGCGGACTATGATTACGATCTGCTCGTGATCGGCTCCGGCCCGGCCGGCCAGCGCGCGGCGATCCAGGCGGCGAAACTGCACAAGCGCGTCGCCATCGTCGAGCGCCGGGCGGTGGTGGGCGGCGTGTGCATCAACACCGGCACCATCCCCAGCAAAACCCTGCGCGAAGCGGTCATGCACCTGTCCGGCTACCGCGAGCGCGGGGTGTATGGCGCGTCGTACGCGGTCAAGCAGAACATCACCATGGATGACCTGCTCTTCCGCGCCGACCACGTGATGCGCCACGAGATCGACGTCACCCGCCACCAGCTCATGCGCAACCACGTGGAACTGCTGGCCGCCGAAGCCTCGTTCGTCGATCCGCACACCCTCCGGATCAACTATCTGGATGGGCGCGGCCAGCGGCTGGCGACGGCGGCCCATGTCGTCATCGCCACCGGCACCGCCGCCACCCAGGACGCGCGCCTCCCCCTCGACGGCCACAGTATTTTCCTGAGCGACGACATCCTGCGCCTCGACCGTTTGCCGCGCACGCTGACCGTCGTCGGCGCGGGGGTGATCGGCCTGGAATACGCCAGCATGTTCGCGGCGCTCGGCGTGCGCGTGACTCTGCTCGACAAGCGCAACCGCCTCCTGCCGTTTGTGGACAGCGAGATCATTGATGCGCTGATCTATCACCTGCGTCAGAATCGCGTGACCCTGCGCCTCAACGAAGAAGTGAGCGGCCTCGAGCCGATCTACGACGAGAAGGGCGAGCGGGTGCGCATCTGCCTGGCCAGCGGCAAGCAGGTCATCACCGAGAAGGCGCTCTACAGCATCGGGCGGACGGGCGCGACCCATGCGCTCAATCTCGCCTCGGCCGGCGTCACCGCCGATGCGCGCGGCTATCTGAAAGTCAACGCGCACTATCAGACCGACGCGCCGCACATCTACGCCGTCGGCGACGTGATTGGCTTCCCCAGCCTGGCCTCCACGTCAATGGAACAGGGGCGGCTGGCGGCGTGCCATGCCTTCGGGATCGAGGCCCGGAGCGTGCCGGAGTTATTCCCCTACGGCATCTATGCCGTGCCGGAAATCTCGATGGTGGGCCGCACGGAGGAAGAGCTGACTCAGCAAGGTGTGTCGTACGAAGTGGGCAAGGCCAACTACCGCGAGATCGCGCGCGGCCAGATCATCGGCGACAGCACCGGCCTGCTCAAGTTGATCTTCCACCTGGAGACGCACGAACTGCTCGGCGTGCACATCCTCGGCGAGGGCGCGAGTGAGTTGATCCATATCGGCCAGGCGGTGATGGCCTTCGGCGGTGCGGTGGACTACTTCATCAACACCGTCTTCAACTATCCCACGCTGGCGGAGTGCTACAAAACCGCGGCGTTTGACGGAATTAACCGGCTGGGTTGAAAACCAGCAGAGGAGCAAGCGAGCAGGGAGCAGGGGAGAGTGGGTTTCTCCCCTGCTCCCCAGCACCCGCGCTCCCCTGCGGATTTAGAGTGACCTATGACGATACGCCTCGATACTGCCTTCATGACCAACACCCTGTCCGAGATTCCGACTCTGGTGAAAGCGGCGGAGGCGCTCGGCTTTGACGCGGTCTGGACGAGCGAGACCCAGCACGATCCGTTCCTGCCGCTGGCGTTGGTGGCGGAGCACACGACGCAGTTGCGCTTTGGCACGGCGGTGGCGATTGGCTTCGCCCGCAGTCCGATGACGCTGGCGCACACGGCCTGGGACCTGGCGGCGCAGTCGAAGGGGCGGTTCATGTTGGGGCTGGGCACGCAGGTCAAGCCGCACATCGAGCGGCGCTTCAGCATGCCGTGGCCGGAGTCGCCGGTGAACAAACTGCGCGAGATGGTGCAGGCCATCCGCGCCATCTGGCGCAGTTGGCAGGCGGGCGAGCGGCTCAACTTCCGCGGCGAATACTTCAAGCACACGCTCATGACGCCGTTCTTCAGCCCCGGCGCCATTGATCACCCGGACATCCCGATCTACATTGCGGGCGTGAACACCGGCCTGGCGCGGCTGTGCGGCGAGGTGTGCGACGGCTTTCACGTCCACCCGTTCCACACAGCGGCTTATGTGCGCGACGTGATCAAACCGGCCATGGCCGAGGGCGCGGCCAAGGCGGGCCGGGCCAACGTGAAGATCGAAATGGCCTCTGGCGTGTTCGCCATCACCTCCGCAGCGGACCGCGAGTTCGTGCGCTCGCAGGTCTCGTTTTACGCCTCCACGCCCTCGTATCGCCCGGTGCTGGAGCATCACGGCTGGGGGGAGATTGGCGAGCGGCTCTCAGCGCTGGCGGCGCGCGGCGAGTGGGGCGAGATGCCAGCGCTCATCCGTGATGAGATGCTCAACGAGTTCGCCGTGAGCGCGCCGCTGGCCGACCTGGCTGAACCGCTCAAGGCGCGTTACGCCGGCCTGCTGGATCGGGTCTCGCTCTATCGCCCATTCACTCCCGGAGCGGAAGACGCGGCGTGGAAGACATTGATTGCGCAACTTGAAGCATAAAGCTTTGTCACCGCAAAGAGCGCAAAGGAAGGCAAAGAAATCTTTGCGCTCTTCGCGAAGCGGTCCTGTGCGGTTCAATTCCCTCCAGCGCGTTCGGAGCCACTAAAGGCTGATTGATGCCCGCGCGCCTTCCCCTCTATTACACCTTCGGCAACCACATGCACTGGGTGGATATGGAGTGGCTGTGGGGTTACACTGCCCTGCCGGACTCGGCGCGGGACATGCTCCGCTTGTGCGCGGAGACGGGCGCCAAGGGCAACCTTAACTTCGACGGCATCGGCTACGAGAAGATGGCGGCGGAGGCCCCGGAGGCGTTGGCCGAACTGCGCGCGGCGATTGCGCGCGGGCAGATCGAAGTAGTGGGCGGATCGTACGGCCAGCCGTATGGCTTGTTTCACGGCGGCGAGTCCAACGTGCGCCAGCGGGTGTACGGCGCGCGGGCGGTGCGGCGCGGGCTGGGCGTGTGGCCGCGCACGTTCTGGGAGGAGGAGTTCGACTTCTTCCCGCAACTGCCGCAACTCCTGCGCGGCGCGGGCTACGAGTACGCCTCGCTCTTTTTCCAATGGACGTGGCACACGCCCGAAGTCCCGCGCGAAGACGTGCCGGCCGTGTGGTGGGAAGGCCTCGATGGAAGCCGTCTGCTGACGGCCACCCGCAACGCCCTCAACCTGCATCAGTGGCCGGAGGATTTTGATGGCCTGTTGAAGAGCGATGTGCCGCGCACCATGCCCGCCGCTGGGATCGTGCAATGGCTGGAGCTTCTGCCCTCGCCGGATTGGATGTGCCGCGCCGAGCTGATGTTGCCGCCGCTCAAGGCGCTGATGGCGCACCCCGATTTTGAAATCCGCTTTGCCACCCTGTCTGAGTATTTGGAAGTTGCCCGCGAGCATGCCGTCCCGCGACGCTACAGCCTCGACGACGTTTTTCATGGCGTGAGCCTGGGCAAGAACGGCGATCTCTTCCGCCGCCTCAGCCGCCGCGCCGAGCGCGACGTGCTGGCCGCCGAGTCCATCGCCGCGCTGTTGGGTCTGTTTGGCCGCCCGTATCCGAGTCAGAGTTGGGATGTCTATCCGGCGTGGGAGTTGGACGAAGCCTGGCGCGAACTGCTTTCCGCGCAACATCATGACAACGACTCATGTGAGGGGCTGTGCGGCCACGTGGGCCGCCGCTCGTACGAGCGCAGTCAATCGCTCTCGCGCCACATCACCGATCGGACACTCCACAAGCTGGCGGATCGCACGTCCGGGCCGGCTGGGCGTATGGTCGTCTACAACCCGCTCGGCTGGAGCCGGGCCGCCGTCGTCTCGTTCCCCGGCGTCAAACAGCCCTTCCGCCTGAACGCGATCCCGCCATTTGGCTATCGCGTGTTTGAACCGGCGGAGGCCGCGCCCGTGCCGCAGGCCATTGTGGCGCAAGACGACGGCGAAATCTCCCTCCAGCGCGGCCCGCTCAAAGTGATGGTGGATCGCCAGCGCGGCGTGATCACGCAACTCTTCAGCCCGCACTTCCCGGAGGGCGCTTTGCGCGCGGACGCGCCGCTGGCCGACGTGGAGATGACGTGCCAGGGCCGGCCCGATCGGTTTGAGATCGTGATGGCGCGCGCCAGCGAGGATCAGCCGATCATCGAAGTGAGGCGGGTGGCGCGGGATCGATCCGTGCTCAGCCTGAGCATCGCGCTCGCCCCCGAAGTGGACGCCGTGGACATCCGCTACGGCGGTTATCTCACGCGGCCCGATCCCGGCCTGAACACGGCGCTTCAGACGCGGCTGGCCGTCAACCTCCCCAACGCGCGCCTGATCCACGATCACCCGTTTGGCCTGAGCGAGATTCGCGCGCAGGGCGTGTACCGCCGCAAATATCCCACCGGCGATTGGATGACCTCGTCGCAGGTGTTCGAGGAAGTGCGCCACCCGTTTACAGCTCTGCAATTGCTGGACTTCGACGGCGGTGAGCGTGGCCTGCTGTATCTGCACAACGGCAGTCAGGCCATGTTCCGCGACGCGGAGGCGGACGCCGTCCGCAACATCCTCTCGATGTACGATGCGTGGGACGAGGACTACTTCGTTCGTGATTTGGATGTGGGGGTGCGCCTCATGCCGCACGGGCCGATCACGCACGCCGAGCGGTGGAAGCTGGCGCAGGAGTTCACCCGCCCCGTGCTGACGATGCAGAGTCAAAAGCCGGGCGGCGAACTGCCCCCGGCCTTTGGCGGGGTGTGGTGTTCCGCGCCGAATGTCGCCGTCAGCGCGTTTTACCGCGAGTCGGAGTCGGCCGGTGACTATCTGTTTGACTTCGGCAAACCTGACAGGTCGGCGCAAGATCGTCTGGATGAGCCCGAGTCTCAGCGCGCCGACCTGTCAGGTTTGGATGGGAAACCGTATGCGGGCCGAGGCATGGGCTATCCCTACATTGTTCGGCTGGTGGAGCTTAACGGCGAGCCGACGATGGCGCGCCTGCGCCTGCCGGGCCCGGTGGCGGTTGCCTGCCGCGCCAACCTGCTCGGCGCGCCGCTGGAGCCGCTGGCGGTCACGCCGGCTGCGCCGCCGCTGGAAGGGTGGGTGGAGTGGAGTCAGGTCGCGCTCGCCCTGCGCCCGCACGAGATCGCCACGCTCTATCTTGATCTGACGCTGGGCCGCAAACAGCCGCGCAACCTGGATGCGCACCGGCATGTCTGGGCCACGGTGCATCGAAATGAGCAGTGAACAGTAAACAGTTCACTGTTCACTGATCACTGTTTACTGATTACTGTACAATGGGTCTGCCGCACCTCGGGAGAACACTTTCAAATGACCGCGCGTCCTGCCAGACTCTCCACTGCCACCAAGCTCGCCTTTGGGGCCGGCGACCTCGGCCCGGCCATCGTCGCCGGGATCAACGGCTTCTTTATCCTGGATTTTCTGATCAACGTCGCCGGATTGCGCCCCGGCGTGGCGGGCACGGTTTTGCTGGTCGTCAAAATCTGGGACGCGGTCAACGACCCGATCATCGGCTGGCTGACGGACAAGACCGTGAGCGGCATGGGCCGCCGGAGGCCGTGGTTGCTCTTCGGCGCGCTCCCGTTCGGGTTGGCGTTCTTCCTGCACTGGCTCGTGCCGCCGCTGGGCGACGACGGCAAGTTCTGGTATTACCTGATCGTCGCGCTCCTGCTCGATACCGCCTACACTGCCGTCAACGTGCCGTACACCGCGCTTACGGCAGAACTCACCCAGGACTACGACGAGCGCACCAATCTCTCCTCGTTCCGCTTTGGGTTTTCGATTCTGGGCAGTATGTTGGCGTCTTTCCTGCACACGCAGATCGTCGGCGCCTTCTCCACCGATCCGCGCACCGGCAACGCCGTCAGCATCGGCCTCTGGTCGGTGGTGAGCGTCCTGGGCTTCGTCGCCACGTTTCTCGGCACGCGCGAGCCGGCGCGCGCGGTCCCGACGAGCACCGCCGAGAAAGAGGGGCCGGGCTTCGTAGCGGGCCTGCGGATCGCGTTCAGCAACCGGCCCTTTGTGCTGGTGACGATCATCTACCTGCTGTCCTGGCTGACGATCCAGTTCGTGCAGAACAACATCTTTATCTACGCGCGTGACTGGGTGGGGATTGAAGCCCGGCAGTTCGGTTTTGTCCTGCTGACGATTCAGTTCTCGGCGTTCTTGTGGGTGCTGATCTGGGCGCGCGTCAGCGAGCGGATTGGCAAGAAGAACGTCTACTACATTGGCGCGGTGGTGTTCGTGCTGGTCTTGCTGGGCCTGTTCTTTGTCCAGCGCGGCCAGACCACGCTGGTCTTCGTCTTAAGCGCCGTCGCCGGGGTCGGCCTCTCGGTGGGGTATCTCATCCCGTGGAGCATGTTGCCTGACGTGATTGAGTTGGACGAGTTGGAGACCGGCCAGCGGCGGGAGGGGGTGTTTTACGGTTTCTTCGTCTTTTTACAGAAGCTGGGGCTGTCGCTCGGCCTGTTCATCTCCGGCTGGGTGCTGGAGTTCGCCGGTTACATTCCCGCCGAGGCGGGCCAGCCGATCCCGGTTCAGCCCGATAACGTTTTGCTCGCCCTGCGCCTCCTCGTCGGCCCGGCCGGCGCGGCCATCCTCTTGCTCAGTTTCATCGCCGTGTACTTCTATCCGCTGACCAAAGCCAAGCACGCCGAGATTCGCGCGCAATTGGAAGCCAGGAGAAAATAGTAGCAAGTGGCAGGTAGCAGGTACAGGTGGAACTTGCCACTTGCTACTTGCCACCTGCTACTTGCTACCTGCCACTTGCCATCTGCCCCATGACCCACTTAATTGTTGACGCCCACCAAGACCTGGCCTGGAACGCCCTCACCTTTGGCCGGGATTACGCCAAACCGGCGCTGGCGACGCGCGAGGCCGAGAAGTACACCGAGACGCCCGCCCGCAACGGCAACACCTTGCTCGGCCTGGCGGACTACCTGCTCGGCCACGTGGCCGTGATCTTCGGCACGCTGTACGCCGCGCCTAAGCGCCACTCGTTTGGAGAGTGGGACCAGCAATCCTACGCCGATGTGAACGAGGCGCATACCTTGTACGCGCGGCAGTTGGACTACTACAACCGCCTCGTAGACGAGCGCGAGGTGTTCCGGCTGATCGGCACGCGCCACGACTTGGACGAAGGACTGACTACCTGGCAAGGCGACGATTTGACCAAACGGCGCATTGGCCTCGTGCCGCTGATGGAAGGCGCGGACGGCATCCGCGAGCCAAAAGAAGCGGAGTGGTGGATGGAGCGCGGCGTGCGGATCGTGGGCCTGGCCTGGGCAGGCACGCGCTACGCGGGCGGCACGGGCGAACCCGGCCCGCTCACGCCGGAGGGCCGCCAACTGCTCAACGTCATGGCCGACCTGGGCCTGATTCTCGATCTCTCGCACGCCTCGGACGAGGCGTATCTCGAAGCCGTGGATCGCTTCCCCGGGGTGGTCATCGCCTCGCACGCCAACCCGCGCGCCCGCATCCAGAATCCGCGCCGCCCGGAGCGGTTCCTCTCCGACGAGATGATTCGGCGGCTGGCCGGGCGCGGCGGCGTGATTGGCATCGTCCTCTTCAATCGCTTCCTCAAAGGCGGCTGGGTCAACCGCGACGGCAAACAGGCCGTGACGCTGGACGACGTGGCGGCGATGATCGATCACGTCTGCCAGGTGACGGGCAGTGTGGCGCACGTCGGCCTCGGCTCCGACTTTGACGGCGGCTTTGGAGTCGAGAGCGCGCCGGCCGAGATCGACACGATTGCGGATTTGCAGAAGCTGGCGCCGAAGCTGGCGGCGCGCGGCTACACGGAGAACGACCTGGCGGCGATTTTGGGCGGCAACTGGATCGCCGTTTTGCGCCGGGGCCTGCCGGGATGAGCCAGGATCCGCGTCAGAGCTGGCTGGCCCGCACGGGCGCGGGGGTGGTGGGCATCGGCTTCGGATTGTTCCTCGTCGGCATCTTCCCCCGGCCCGTCGGCCTGGATATTACGCCGGGCATCGGCCTGCTTCAAATCTTCACCTTCCTGTGCGGGACCGCGTTCATGACGTTGGGCGCATACATTTACATGTACGCCACCCGCCACCGCGCCCAGCCGCTCTCTCTGCGCCAGGACATCGGCCTGCGGTTGATGGCGACCGGCGTAGTCATTTCCTTCGTCACCGGCCTGGCGGACGTGATCGGCATCGGCACGCACCTGGGCAACGAGCGCGCCTTCTTTGGCCCGGTGCAGGCCTGGGGGGTGGCGCTCGGCGTGCTCACCATCATCGTCGGCCTGGCCGCTTACGCGACGAAGAAGTGATCCCCGCGCTATAATGCCAGTGTTTGGAGGTGGCACGTATGAAAATCCAGACGATCCTGGCTACGAAAGGCACGCGGGTGATCACGGCGCAGGCCGGGCAGACGCTCAGGGAAGCCATCGGTTTGATGATCCAGCATAACATCGGCGCGCTGATCGTCGTGGACGAGGCGGACAAGCCCGTGGGCGTCCTCTCCGAGCGGAGCATCTTGCTGGCCGCCGCTCGCACGGATCAGTTTTTTGAACAGCCCGTGCGCGAGGTGATGCGGACGCCCGTCATCGTCGCCTCGCCGCAGGATGACCTCGAGTCGGTGATGCAGACGATGACGGTGAAGCGCAACCGGCACATCCCGGTGATCGATCAGGGCCAGCTCATCGGCATCGTCTCCGTGGGCGATATGGTCAAAGCCCGGCTGGACGAGTATCAGGGCGCGGTCGAGACGCTCGAAACTCAAATCGTTGGGGAGTAATTTCAGAATTCCAACCTCTAACCTCTAACCTCTGACCTCCATACTCTATGCCCCATACTGGAAGCGACTCTCACCCCTTGCGCGTCGCCATCCTTGGCTCCGGCCCGGCGGCCTTTTACGCGGCGGAGCATCTCCTCAAGCAGACCGGCCTGGCCATCGAGGTGGATATGTTCGACCGCCTGCCCACGCCCTTCGGCCTGGTGCGCGGCGGCGTGGCCCCCGATCACCTGAAGATCAAGACCGTCACCAAGACGTTTGATCACATCGCCACCCAGCCGCGTTTTCGGTTCTACGGCGGCGTCGAGTTCGGCCGGGACCTCACGCTCGACGATCTCAAGCACTTGTACCACCAGATTGTGTATGCCACCGGCGCGCAGACCGACCGGCGCATGGGCATCCCCGGCGAGGATTTGCAGGGCAGTCACCCGGCCACGGAGTTCGTGGCCTGGTACAACGGCCACCCGGATTACCGCCATTATCAATTCGACCTTTCGCAGGAGCGCGCCGCCGTGGTCGGCGTGGGCAACGTGGCGATTGACGTGGCCCGGCTTCTGTGCCGCACGCGCGAGGAGCTGCTCGCCACCGACATCGCCGACTACGTGCTGGAGGCATTGAGCCGGAGCAATATCAAAGAAGTGTATCTGCTCGGCCGGCGCGGCCCGGCGCAGGCCGCCTTCACCAATCCAGAGATCAAAGAGGTGGGTGAGATGGCCGGGGCGGATGTTTTCACCCTGCCGGAGGAAACGCAGTGGGATGAGTTGAGCCGGGCGGCGTTGGAGGCCAATCCGGACCGCGCCACGACGAAGAAGGTGGAGATTTTGCAAGGCTACGCTCTGCGCACGCTTCGCGCAACGGGCAAGTCGCGCAAGCTGTTCATCCGCTTCCTGGTCTCGCCCGTCGAGATCATCGGCGACGAGCAGGGCCGCGTGAAGACGCTCCGCCTGGTGAAGAACGTGCTGGCCGCCAGTGAGAGCGGCGCGCTCAGCGCGAAGGCGACGGATCAATATGAGGAACTGCCGGTCGGGCTGGTGTTCCGCTCGGTCGGCTATCGCGGCGTGCCCCTGCCCGGCGTGCCATTCCACGAGCGCTGGGGCGTGATCTTGAACGAGAAGGGCCGCGTGATCGATCCCGACACCAAGCAACCGGTGGTTGGCCAGTACGCGGCCGGCTGGATCAAGCGCGGGCCGACCGGCGTGATCGGCACCAACAAGCCGGACGCGGTGGAGACGGTGAACGCGATGCTGGAGGACCTGCGGCAGGGCGTCATGCTCCAGCCGGTTCAGCCGGAGGCCGCGTGCGTGGATGATCTCCTCCGCCAGCGCCAGCCGAATTTCTTTACTTACCCCGATTGGCAAAAACTGGATGCGTTGGAAGTGGAGCGCGGCCAGGCGCAGGACCGCCCGCGCGTGAAGTTTACGTCGGTGGAGGAGATGTTGAAGGCGTTGGGAAGGTAAGCTGGAACTTGAGCGATGCACATCCTCACCGTTGATGTCGGCACCGGCACGCAGGACATCTTCCTGTATGACTCGGCGCTTGACCTGGAGAACGGCTACAAGCTCGTCCTGCCCTCGCCGACCATGATGATCCACCGGCGGATCAAGGCGGCGACGGCGCGGCGCGAGCCGGTCTTGCTCACCGGCTATTTGATGGGCGGCGGGCCGAGCCAGTGGGCGGCGCGCGATCACGTCCGCGCGGGCGGGGCGCTGTACGCCACGCCATCCGCTGCGCGCACCTTCAACGACGACCTCGACTACGTCCAGCGCGAGATGGGCGTGCGGTTAGTGAGCGACGACGAAGCCCGCGCGCTCGACGGCGGCGTGGTGCGGCTGGAACTGAAGGACTTTGATTTCCCCCTCATCGCCAAAACCTTTGCTGACTATGGCGTAGAGCTCCGCGACAGCGTGGACGCACTGGCCGTCGCCGTCTTCGATCACGGCGATTCACCGCCCGGCTACTCCGACCGGCAGTTCCGCTTCGATTATCTGGACGCGCGGGTGAAGGCCACCAACCGCCTGTCCGGCCTGGCCCACCGCGCCGAAGACGTGCCGCCCAGCATGACGCGGCTGAAAGCGGTCGCGGACTCGGCGCGCGCGCAGGGCGTGGACGCGCCTCTGCTGGTGATGGACACCGCGCCCGCCGCCGTCCTCGGCGCGACGCTCGATCCGCGCGTGGCGGAGGCGATGCGCAACGCGCGCGGCGTGTTGGTCGCCAACATCGGCAATTTCCACTGCCTCGCCTTTCGGCTCGGCCCCAACGGCATCGGCGGCCTCTTTGAGCATCACACCGGCGAGGTCACGCGCGCGAAGCTGGACGGCTACCTGACTGCGCTGGCAAACTCAACCCTGCAACACAAGGATGTGTTTGACGACATGGGCCACGGCGCGCTGGTCTACGACCCGGAACCGCTGGCCGCGCCGTATCCTCTGGCGATCACCGGGCCGCGCCGCAATTTGATGCTTGGCTCGGCGCATCCGCCGTACTTCGCCGTGCCGTACGGTGATATGATGATCGCAGGCTGTTTCGGCCTGCTCTCGGCGATGATGGATGTTTACGCCGACGCGGAGTTTGCTGAACCCATCCGCCGCTCGCTGGGTAATGTGGGCGGGGCCGCGCCGTGGGAGGCGGGGTGACGGCCGGCTGGCTTAAGAGTTTTGGGCTCTACCGGGTTTAACGGGAAGCGTGGCGCGAGGCTTTCCCGCCAAAGTCGGGGGAGCCGAGTTTTGTCAACGGATTGAGCGGATTGGAATGAACTGAACGGATGATGTAGAGGAGAAATGTATGCGCCTCCAAAGACGATTACTTGCCGTCAGCCTCGCAACTTTGTTCGCCAGCCTGGCCTGCGCCACGCTGACGAACCTGGCCCAGCAGTTGCCGCTCATTGGCGCGACGGCGACGCCCGTGCCGACCGCCATCGCCGTGTCGCCGGAGGACCAACAGCGCCAGCAGGAAATCCTGGAGGCCATCGCCGCCGCCGTGCGCGAGCAGTACGTCCGCGAAGATTTGGACGGCGTGGACTGGGAGGCGGCGGTTCAACAGGCCCGCCAAAAGATCGAAGGCGGCGTCAGCGAAGAGGGCTTCGCCCAGGCTATGCGCGACCTGACGGCGGCCCTGCCGCGCGGCAACGCCGACTACGAAACCCGCGCGGAGCGCATCGAAGCCGAGACGCGCGCCACCGACACGTATCAAGGCATCGGCGTGTACTTCGGTTTCCGTGAAACCCCGGAGGCGCGTGTCATCGTGCTGTCCGTGATCCAGGACTCGCCCGCGCAAGCGGCCGGGCTTCTCCCGCACGACAGCATCTACGCCGTGGATGGCGAGCCGATCAAGGCCGAGGAGCGGCGCACGATCCAGAACCGCATCCGCGGCCTGGCGGACTCGCCGGTGACGTTGACGGTGCAGACGCCCGGCCAGCAACGCCGCGAGGTCACGATCACGCGCGGCCAGATCACGTCCGGCGACCCTCTGCGCGGAGGCTTGCTGGGGACTTCGGGCCTCCTGTATTACCGCATCCCCGTGGCCGCCCCAAGCGATATGGCCGACCTGATC
>Ga0247727_10005702_pt1 | contig 25012 bp, 19 predicted proteins | sample WisWelCaveWW1625_FD_202498 | JGI IMG/M metagenome (GOLD analysis project Ga0247727, IMG submission 202498) | Biofilm microbial communities from Wishing Well Cave, Virginia, United States - WW16-25 | ecosystem: Environmental > Aquatic > Deep subsurface > Groundwater > Cave microbial mat | place...
CAAGTTTCATCTCTCGATCCATGTTCACATGGTTCTTGTAGCCGTAGTACCTCTGCCCACCTTTCTTTGTCCAGCGTGCGTCCACGTCCTTATGTGCCAACTTATTCGGCGTCTTACCCCACTCCAACGGAACGGCCCCCTCTTTGATCACTGTATTCTCCTCCCGCGTGTTACGCTGCACAGGCGCCGACACAAAACTGGCGTCAATGATCTGCCCGCTCTTCATCCGAATCCCCATGTCGGCCAGCGCCTGATTGAGCCTCTCGAATAAAACCTCCGCCAACTGATGTCTCTTGAGGGCCTCGCGAAACGCCCAAACGGTGCGCGCATCCGGAATCTTCCCCTCGAGATCCAGCTTCAGAAACCGCATGAAGGAAAGGCGATCCCTGACCTGGTATTCCAGCCGTTCGTCCGACAGCCCGTACAACCGCTGCAGGATTAGGAGTTTGAACATCAACACCCGACACGTTGGCTTGCAGCCCGCCGCGCTCTTGCGCACCTTTTGGTCAATCCGCTCCAAGTCGGGGCGAAAAATCTCCCAGTCCACGGCGGCATTCAGCCGCTCCAATTCGACCGCTCCGGTGGATCACCCAACCCGCTCAGGCTGGCATACCGGTTCTCCAAACCAAAGAAGCCCATCTGCATGGCGACCCCTCCTTAAAAGTGAAATGCGAAATGAGACACCCTACGCCTCAACACACCCTCAGCCTACCACAGAATTTATAGAAGTGCCCATATAGCATGTAAAGCGGATACGAATGTTGACAGCATATTTAGTTAAGATTATAGTCTCGCCGTGTTAGATAGTGCGCTTGCATTCTTGAAGGACGAACTGAATACTTATCTGCTGGCCCAGACCGGTTCTAGCATGGTGGAGGTGAAACTCAGCCGCCTGGTGGATGAATCCGGCAAATATGCCGTTGAAGAGGACTCACTTTGCGCCACGGTTATCAATATAGAGGAAGAGCGCGTTTTTAAGGAACAGATTCCAGAGCAAACCTATGTGAACGGGCAATATCGAACATTTGCGCCTGAGTTAAAGCTCAATCTCCATCTTTTATTTGCCGCCCATTTTAAGTTATATGACCAGGCCCTTAAGTTTATTGCCTATGTGTTGACCTATTTTCAGTCGCATACCTCCTTTACCTCGGAGATATATTCCACCCTTGATGCCCGCATTGGGAAATTGACCCTTGAATTGTGTTCGCTGAACTATGAACAATTAAACCAGGTGTGGGCCTTTATCGGTGGGAAACAATTGCCGTCGGTCATCTACAAGGTGCGCCTTATTGTTCTTCAGGATGATGGACCAACCGCTGTTCAACCCCCGCTCACCATAATCGGCACAAACCTTCACTACGCATGAAAACGCATTTTCACATCTTATTGACGGTGCACGTATCGCATTCCTACTACAAAGGCCTGTGCGGGGATTTTGATTTTGTTTTTCCCGCCGACACCGCGCAACTGATGCGAAATGGCAGGCTGATTGCCCGACGGCGCGAAAACCGCCTTTATCTCTTGTTTGAAGCGGATGAAAACGGCGTGGCACTTTGTTCGATCGCGGGAAAAACGTTGAGGCTCGGCCTTCGGCTTCTTAATCCGAATCTGAGTAATTTCACCGACCTTGATTTTGACCTGCACCGGGAGATCCCCCTGTATCAAAATGAGACGACGCCCACGGCCATTGATGCCTTTCAACCGGTTATTCCGGTGGGTCCGGTCTTTCGTCATACCCTGGCGGCAGCGGACCGCCCCCTGACCGTCACATTGAGAAATCAGGGTGGTGCGATTGTGGAAACAACGACCCTTCCCGCCCTCGATCCGACGTTAACGATTTCTTACGATATTTCGAAATATTCAGCCGGGCTTTACACCGTCGAGGAGGTTGGCGTGGCGACAACATCCACGGCCTATTATTCTGATCTTGAGTTTCAAGCGCTCGGTCTATTCGGCGTCCTTGAAATCAAGGTGGACGCCGGATTTTACACCATAGCCCCAGATTTTCAAATTGCGTTTAAGGCCAGGAAGGAGACATTGAAGTACTATGTGACCGCGAAGAACTATACCCACGCGGAAGTCCAACAACTCTCCGTATCAGATGCCGGTTCCAATGTGGGTGGACGGCCAAAGATCGCTTTTCAAAAAGCACCAGCCGGTGTGTTGGCTGCCGATAGCACAGCGCAGGCACTCCTTGCGGGGGATGCCGGCCTTGCCGTGGCGCTCTTTCAATCCAAGGCGCTCGTGGCTCGACAGGAAATCGCTCGCCGCAAGATTCAGTTAAGCAGGAACAGCGAGGTGCTTATCGCAAACCTGCCGCAACCCGGGGCGGGTCAGCCCCATTCTAATCTGATCGTTCACGTTTCTAAACCCAAACCATCTTAGGAGGATAAAAATGCCCACCTACAAGACACCCGATGTGTATATCGAAGAGATTGCGGTTTTCCCCCCCTCGGTCGCCGAGGTCGAAACCGCCATTCCGGCCTTTATCGGCTATACGGAAAAGGCCATGAAGAATGCGGCAAACGATCTGATCTTAAAACCCATCAAGATATACTCGCTTAAAGAATACGAGCAGTATTATGGTTACCCCAAGAGCGATGAGATTGCCCTCACGGTTATGGATAACGTGGCGGGAGGATTTGTCGTCAGTTCATTCACAGAACCGACGATGCAGTACCTTCTCTATAACAGCGTGAAGATGTTTTTCGATAATGGGGGAGGGCAATGCTACATTATTTCGGTGGGAACCTATCAGGCCACACCAATCATTGACCTGAAAGGGGGACCGGATACGACGGCCCCTATTACAACCCGCTTTGGCTTGCAGGACGGTCTAGAGGTGCTTGCGCTAGAAGATGAACCCACTCTGATTGTCATTCCGGAGGCGGTGAAACTGAACACAGGAGATTATACGGCATTGGTACAGGCTGTTCTCCTTCAATGCAATACATTGGGTGACCGTTTTGCCATTTTTGATATTTTCGAGGGAACAAGTGATCTTGATGCGGCTGGGCAGAGTACAAACCGGGGTTATTTTGGAAATAACTATCTAAAATACGGGGCAGCCTATTACCCATTCCTTAAAACAACCCTTAATTTCTACGTAAAAGATGACGAAGGCAATGCTATGGTTACGTATGGTAGTGCAGCTGCGGCAGCCCTTTCTAATTTCAAGACAACCAATACCGCTCTCTACAATTTTGTGAAGAGTGCGATGAAGGAGCATTTTGTGGTGATGCCACCCAGCGGCGCCGTGGCAGGGGTCTATGCCGCAACCGATACTAACCGGGGTGTCTGGAAGGCCCCCGCGAATGTCAGCCTCGCTGATGTGATTGAACCGGTGGTTAAGCTAAACAATACAAAACAGGCATCATTTAATGTAGATGCCACATCGGGGAAGTCCATTAATGCTATTCGGGTTTTTATTGCAAAGGGAACGTTGGTGTGGGGCGCCCGCACTCTGGCTGGAAACGACAACGAATGGCGCTATGTTCCGGTGCGCCGGTTTTTCAATATGGTGGAAGAGTCGGTTAAGAAATCAACCTACTGGGCTGTCTTTGAACCAAACGATGCCAATCTGTGGGTTAAGGTACGCGGCATGATCGAGAACTACTTAACGCAAAAATGGCGAGAAGGGGCGCTGGCTGGCGCCACGATAAAAGAGGCCTTTTTCGTCAAGTGCAGCCTGGGCACTACCATGACTTCTCAGGATATCCTGGAGGGACGAATGAACGTTGAGATCGGCATGGCGGTGGTCCGCCCGGCCGAGTTTATTATCCTGAAATTTTCGCACAAGCTGCAGACATCCTAACGTCTGTCTGCAGGGCGCAAGATGCGGGAGGTATCCACGGAGGGAGGCGCGTTTCTCCCTTGTTTGTTAAAACAAGCAACATAAACTCACAATAAGGAGGCGTCCATGCCAAAACAATATCCTTTGCCAGTCTTTCACTTTACCGTGGAGTGGGGCGGAGCGCGCGTCGGGTTTTCCGAGGTGTCCGGGCTCACACAGGAAAATCAGGCCATTGAGTATCGCGCGGGGGATTTTCCAGAGTATTCGTCTATCAAAATGCCGGGCCTACGCAAATTTAACAACGTGACGCTCAAGCGTGGCGTGATGAAAAGCGATAACGACTTTGCCAAGTGGTTGAGCACCGTGAAATTAAACCAGGTGGAACGACGCGATCTGGTCATCAGCCTGCTCAATGAAGAGCACCAGCCCGTGATGGTCTGGAAGGCGCAGAACGCCTTTCCGGTGAAGGTAGAAGGCCCTCAATTGAAGGCGACCGGCAACGAGGTGGCCATTGAATCAATTGAAATCGCCCACGAAGGCCTCGCAGTCCAGAACGAGTAACGCGAGGATAGTCGATGGCCAATTACTATCCGCCGGTTGGGTTTCACTTTAAGGTTGAGATTTCAGGTCTTCCTCCCAAGGAAGACGATGTGCGGTTCACGGAGGTGAGCGGCCTTTCTGTGGAAATGGGGACAGAAGAAGTGGTGGAGGGGGGCGAGAACCGATTTATCCAAAAATTCCCAACACGCGCCAAGTATCCTGAACTCGTCTTAAAAAGAGGGTTTCTTCGTAACTCGGAAATCTTGAGTTGGGTGAAGGAGTGCATTGAAGATCTTATTATTCGGCCCAAGAATATTGATGTAAAGCTCCTCAATGAGGAGCACCAGCCGCTTGTCACGTGGCACCTGGTGAATGCCTATCCCACGAAATGGGCGGTGAGCGATCTGAATGCAACAAATAATGCCGTGGTTATTGAGAGCCTGCAGTTCTTTTATCAATATTTTAGCGTGGATCAATCGTAGATTATGCCGGTCATTGTGGATGAGGTTGTTATTTCAGTCGAGGTGATAAACACCGCATCAGGAGGTGGAGGCAAGGCATCGGCTCTGGACGATCGGCAGGCAATCGTCAACGAATGCGTGGAACGGCTGCTCGATATCCTCCGGCAAAAGGAGGAACGCTAAACTCGTGAGCGGTATGTTGGAAAAACTGAGGATTGAGGCCTATAAGGAGGCCGATTATAACCAGGGGAGTTATATTGGCCAGTTTGACGCCTATTTGAACCCGCATGAGCTTACCCTTGCGTATGAAATGGAATACGACAGCGCGCAGGGTTCTGGCACGACAAGCAGCCGGATGGAATTCAAAAAGGTCAAACCAGGAGACTTGTCGCTTGCCTTTTTTCTCGATGGAACGGGCGCCAATGGCGTTACCATTGACGTTCAGGACCAGATTGAACAATTCCAGGCCGTCACGGGTTACAATGGTGAGATTCACCGACCTAATTACCTGAAAGTCGCATGGGGCACCTTAACGGTAAAACGGTGCGTTTTAAAGAGCGCCTCGATTGTCTACAAGTTGTTTAAACCGGAGGGCATTCCTCTTCGGGCAGTTATCACCGCAAATTTTACCGATAACTCGGATGATGCAACGCGGGTCGCGATCGCCGGAGACAGTTCCCCTGATCTTACGCATGTCCGTATGGTCAAGGTGGGGGACAACTTGCCCTCCCTGTGCAATAAAATCTACGGCGATCCCGATTACTATCTTGCGGTGGCCCGCGCCAACCGGATTGACAGCTTTCGCGACCTGACCACGGGCACAAAAATCCTCTTTCCCCCTCTGGAGAAATAGCCATGCCGGCAGAAAGGACACTGCCGATACCGGCTTCGCAACGCGAGTTTACCGTGAAGGTGGAGGGAACCGCGGTAGGGCGCGAACAGCAACTGCTGGCCGTTTCCATTACAAAGTCCGTGAATAAAATAGCGGCGGCGCGCTTGGTCTATCTGGATGGGGCGGCCTCCTCCAGTGATTTTCTGCTCAGTAACGCGGAGACGTTCCTACCGGGTAAGGCGATCGAAATTATGGCAGGTTCCATGGACGATCCAACGTCGTTATTCAAAGGAGTGGTCATTCGGCAGGCCTTAAAAATACGCGATAACAGCGCGCCACAGCTCGTTGTTGAATGCCGCCACAAGGCCGTGAAACTTTCGGTGGGCCGTAAAGGGGCCTATTTTTTTGACCAGACAGATAGCGATATCGTTGAGAAACTGCTGAATGACGCCTCGGTGGACGCAGAGATTGAAGCGACCTCGGTGACGCATAAACAGCAAGTCCAATATGACGCGACCGACTGGGATTTCCTGGTCACACGGATGGAAGCAAACGGCAAGTTGGTTTTAACCAAGGATGATAAGGTCATGGTCCAATCGCCTGTTTTTGACGGTGAGCCCGTTTGCACGTTACAGTTTGGCGCAACGGTTCTGGAGGCCGACTTTGAAATGGATGCGCGTTTGCAGTACAGCAAGGTTAAAAGTGTGACTTGGGATCCCGCGCAGCAAAGCCTGCTCGAAAAAGACGCGACGGATCCAAGCGTCACAGACCCGGGCAACCTTCCGCCAGATGATCTTGCATCGGTCATTGGACTGGAAAACAATGTCTTACGGCATCCCTCGGTTGCCGAAGACGAGGCGCAGGCCTGGGCCGATGCGCAATGGCTTAAATCGCAGATGAGCCGGGTTGTCGGTCGGGTTAAATGCGAGGGGATTGGCACCGTCAATCCCGGCGATATGGTAACCTTAAGTGGTTTGGGACAACGCTATTCGGGTCCTGCGTTTGTCACCGGTGTTCGCCACGATTTTGATCTGGTGCAGGGGTGGAAAACCCATATCCAGTGTGGGCATACGGAAAGACAACGGGGCGAGGAGGCAACAATCTCTGCGCCGAAGGCGGCGGCGCTTCTACCGGGGGTCAATGGGTTGCAGATTGGGGTTGTAGTGAGCAACGAAGACCCGGACGGCGAGCACCGTGTGCGTGTCCGTATGCCGTTGGTCAATAACAAGGAGGATGGAACCTGGGCACGGATCGCTGTGCTGGATGCGGGCGATGATCGGGGATTTTTCTTTCGCCCGGAAATTGGTGATGAAGTCGTGTTAGGCTTTCTTAATGATGATCCACGACAGGCGGTCATCCTTGGCATGTTGCACAGCAGCGCCAAGCCCGCGCCCCTTACCGGCTCGGACGATAATCACGAGAAGGTGTATCAGAGTCGCTCCAAGATGAAACTTTATTTCGATGATGACAAGAAGATCGTAACGTTAGAGACGCCAGCGGGAAACATCCTGACAATGAGCGAAGAAGATAAAGAGGTGAGCCTCAAAGATCAGAATGGCAACAAAATTGAGATGACTTCGGACGGAATTACGATTGACAGCAGTAAGGCGATTACCCTGAAGGCCGCGACAGAAGTGAAAATGGAATCGGGCGCGTCGTTTAATGTGAAGGGAGGGGCAGCGCTCAAACTGGAAGGCACATCTGGGACGGAACTGACGAGCGCCGCGATAACCAAGGTAAAAGGCAGCCTGCTTCAGCTTAATTAGGTAACAAAACATGCCTGCAGCGGCGCGCGTCGGCGATGTGACAAATCATGGAGGAACGATTGTAGGTCCAGGCATGGCCACGGTGCTGATTGGTGGCAAACCGGCCGCTGTAGTTGGGGATACGCATGTTTGTTCATTGCCGCCCAATGGCCATCAACCCACCGCCAGTGTTTTCCCCATGGGTAGCCTAACGGTATTGATTGGGGGTATTTCGGCGCTGCGCACGTCGGATGCCGCCATCTGTGGCGCCATGGCGGCCGTGGGAGATCCTACCGTGGTCATCGCGTAAAACAAAAGGGGGAACCTGATGGAAGAAAATGAACCAGACACGTTGAACACGTCGTTTCTTGGCACCGGCTGGAGCTTCCCTCCGGCGTTTGTGCGCGCCGAGCCGACCGGAGAGGTGCTCATGACCTCGGACGAAGACGATATTCAGGCCAGTCTCAGAATCCTTCTCGGAACCGTTCCAGGGGAACGTCTCTTCAATCCTAAATATGGTCTTGATATGCATGAGATTCTTTTTGAGCCGATGAGCACCACGATGACGACCCTTTTTAAAGAGCGGGTGCGTCATGCGATTCTGATCTATGAGCCGAGGATTAACCTGCTTGCGCTCGATCTGGATGCCTCCGCGCAATACGAAGGTAGAGTGAGCCTTGTGATTGACTACGAGATCCGGGCAACCAACTCCCGCTATAACCTGGTCTATCCGTTTTATCTTACTGACAGCAACGAACTGAGAAGAACTGTTCCCACGTAAGGTATATTATGGCGGAACAAGAGATTATCCAGAATATAATTTCTCGCCTGGGGCAGAGCCAAAAGGACCGTACCCCCAAGGAGCTTGGCATTCACTTTGCAGACGTGGATGAGCGAACAATGGAGGATTTGTTCCGTTTAACCCAGGAGTTTTCAGAATATATCAATTATTATCAGGATACAACGGCGAGTCCATCCGGAAACTGGCAATCCTTTTTCTCCTTCAATCAGGCAGCCCTCCAACAAATCCTGAAAGGCGAGAATGCCGCAACAACCCCGCACCTGGCCCTCTTCTTGGCATTTTTGAAGACGTATAAGAAACCGCTTGAGGTCATCAACCGAATCACAGGTCGCCATCTCGATTTTTACTACGAGAAAGTGTTGCGACTTACAAAAAAACCGGCGGTAGCGGATAAGGCGCATCTGTTGCTTGAGTTGAAAAAGAATGCGAGTCCTCTCCTGATTACGCCCGATAATTTTTTTTCGGCCGGCAAGGATGCGACAGGGGTGGAATTGCTCTACGCCCCCACGGGCGAAACCATTATTAACACCGCTAAAATCACCTCCCTCCGGTCTCTTTTTTTGGACAAGAATAAGGGTGTGATGGTTCGCAGTGCGCCTGTTGCTAATTCCTCTGACGGGACAGGTGGTGCCCTAGAAGAGGAAGAGCCTAAATGGCATGGCTTTGGCTACGATACACTGCCGGAGGCTGAAGTGGGGTTTGCCCTTGCCTCTCCTGTGTTCCGTATGCAGGAGGGGACGCGGACAGTGACCGTTACCCTCACGTTAAATAACATGGACACGCAAACATTGAACGCAACTTCACTGGCGGGTGTTTTCGAGGCATTCATCACAGGGGGAAAAGGCTGGCTTGGGCCTTATCCCCTTTCTCCCACGATTTACGATGCGGGCACGCTCACATTTGCGTTTACCCTGGAGGAGAGTGAAAAAGCCGTGATTGATTATGACGCGGCAATTCATGGCTATTCATACACGGCCAAAACGCCCATTGTGCAGATCCTTTTAAAGACGGGGGGGGAAATCGGTTACAACGATTTTGCAGGGGTGACCGTACTCAAAGCGAAGGCAGTTGTCGATGTTTCGAAGGTCACATCACTCAGTCTGGAAAGCGATGCCGGCACGTTGGACCCGAAAAAGGCGTTTATGCCGTTTGGCCCGCAGCCAACTGTTGGCTCACGTTTTTATGTGCATTACGACGAGGCCTTTTCCAAAAAACTCTCGCAAGTGAAAATAACCCTTCAATGGAAGGCTGCGCCTGCTATTTTTTCGACGTATTACTCAGGATATGGTAATAACGCTGTGAATAACAGATATTTTAAGACGGCAGTTTCATGGCAGGATGGTGAAAGCTGGGAATATAATAGCAGCGGGAAATCCCTTTTTGAGACCACGAACGCGTCATTGGAACATATCCTGACCCTTGATGGGGGCACATCGGAATCACCCCTTCTCACGGACGGGATGAAAGTTTATGCACTGGCCCATGCCGGAAGCTTTTGGGCCACCAACGCGGCAAACCAATGGGTCAGCGAACAGCCTGTGCTGGCCAATTTTTTGACTTCGATACCCGAAAAATCGGTCTCCTTTGTTACGTTCTCCCTCGAAACGGATTTTCTGCATGCCACCTATCGAAAGAAATATATCGAACATGTGATGGCATATAGCCAGGGAACAGAGAAGACACTCGTTATTCTCAATGAGCCTTATACGCCTACCCTTCAAGGTGTGTTGCTTTCTTATAAAGCCTTCTCGGATGAGGTGAACATTGCGTCGGATTCAAACTCGCTCAGTGATTTTTCTAACGCAGATATTCAGTTCTTTCATATTGCCTATTTTGGTGCAATGCGGGAACAGGGTTATCAACGGGAGCAGTTCGGTTTTTTAACGGACAAGACGGTTTCCCTTCTACCGGTTTATAAAAGTGCCGGAGCACTCTTAATGGGTTTTAACAATCTCAAGGCGGGTGACAGCGTGAGTGTGCTCTTCCAGGTGGCGGAAGGGAGCGCCGATCCCGACTTGGCCCAGGAAGATATTTCCTGGTACGTGTTGTGTGACAACTATTGGAAGCCGCTTTCAAGCAGTGAAGTAGTGTTGGACACGACGAATCAACTACTCACAAGCGGCATTATTCAATTTGTAATTCCGGCGGAGGCAACCACCGTCAATACCATTTTGCCGAACGATCTAATCTGGATTAAAGCGGCGATTGCCCAAAACGTGACTGCCGTATGTCAGTTGATTGAGGTTATGACCAATGCCGTAGAAACCCAATTTGCCGATAACGGCAATGACCCCACTCATCTGCTGACAGCGTTGGAAGCTGGAAAAATCACAAAACTTAAGAACGGATTATCGGCCGTGAAATCGGTAAAGCAACCCTATGCCTCTTTTGGTGGAAGGGGCGAAGAGACGGACGAGGCCTTCTATACACGCGTCTCGGAAAGATTGCGCCACAAAGATCGTTGTATCACTGCTTGGGACTACGAGCGGGTGGTCCTGGAAGCTTTTCCGAAGGTACATCAGGTGAAGGCTATTCCCCACGCCAAGGAAGGGGCGTGGCTTGCACCGGGGAATGTCCTGATTGTAGTGGTTCCCGATTTAAAAAACAAAAACGCGGTTGACCCCCTGGAACCGAAAGTCGATGCCGGTACGATCAGTCAGATTACGTCTTACGTGCAAGATCACATTGGCATGCAAGTAACGGTGCAAGTCAAGAACCCCGCCTATCAGAAAATCCAACTCGATTTCAAGGTGAAATTCTACGCCGGTTATGAGTTCAATTATTATAGCGGACTGCTTCGGGAGGCCCTGATTCAGTTCCTTTCCCCTTGGGCCTATGAAAGCAATCGCGCCCTCTCGTTTGGTGGCAAGGTGTATAAATCCGTGCTCCTCGATTTTGTGGAGGAGTTGGACTATGTGGATTATGTCACCGACTTTAAAATGTACAGTTACACGGGAGAAACAAACAACTTTGCCGACGTGAATGAGACAATGCCAGAAACACCTGATGCAATTCTTGTCTCAGATACGACCCACAGCGTAAGCGAAGTCATATAAGACGATTCCTTTCCAATGCCAAACACGATTCCAAAAACTGAAACAGTTGAACCCGCCCTTGATCGCGCGCGGCTCTATGCCATTGGCCTGGCATATGTGCAGCGTCTTGCGAAGCGGATTTGGACTGACTACAACGTCCATGATCCGGGTGTCACCATCCTCGAGTTATTGTGTTATGCCCTGACTGAGCTTAGCTACCGCGCATCGTTTCCGATAAAAGACCTGCTGGCAAGTGAAATCGCAAATGCCAACGCGATGAAGAAGCAATTTTTTACCGCGCGGGAGATTCTGCCCAATCGTTCCCTGACCCTGTTAGATTATCGGAAATTATTAATTGACCTGAAGGGGGTCAAAAATGCCTGGCTTACACCCGCGACACCCACCTACTATGCGAATCTCGTTGAGGGGAAACTCCTTTCTACCCATCCGGGGACATCAGGCATTAAGACCGTGTATGTAGCGGGACTCTATAATGTCACGTTGGATTATATGGATGACATTGTCAAAGACGAGGACAAACAAAAGGTGATGCGGGAGACCCAACGGACATTGCAGGCTCATCGGAACCTCTGCGAAGATTTTGTCGATTTTTCTGAGATAGGGACGACACCGTTTCTTCTCTGCGGTGAGTTTGAACTTGCCCCCGAGGCCAATGAAGACAACGTGCATGCAGAGATATTATTTCATGTCCAGCAGTATCTTGCCCCTTCCGTGGGAAACTATACCCTTACTGAAATGCTTGAGAAAACCCATGCCGACGGAACCCCCTATACCTCGGACGAAATTTTCAACGGTCCCCTGCTTTCATGCGGCTTTATTGATGATGAGGAACTGAAAGCCGCCGAGCTGCGAACGGAAATCCGTCTTTCAGACATTATCAGTATTATCATGGATATTGATGGTATGCAGGCCATCCGCGCCATTGTGATTACCCCCAAAGGAACGCCACCGGAAAATAAATGGGTGGTGCCCATGGCCTCTGGGGAAAAGGCGATGTTGGATCAAACAGGCTCACGCCTGGTCTTTTACAAACGGAACATGCCGGTTACCTCCACGAAAACCTCTGTTACGACTCATCTCACGCAATTGAACGATGAGGTCAAAGCAAAACTGGAGACCGTTGTTGCCTATGACCTGGATATCCCCCTGGGCGTGTTCAGACAACTCGACCGGTACACGTCGTTTCAAAATCATTTTCCAGTGGTGTATGGGTTAAGTGAATTCGGTTTAGACAGCGCGGCCGATGAAAAACGCAAGGCGCTTGCCCGGCAATTCAAAGGGTATCTCCTCTTTTTCGATCAGATCATGGCGAACTATTTCGCTCAACTGAGCCATCTGAAAGCTCTTTTTTCCACCAATCCCACGATACACCGCACCTACTTCTACCAAAAGGTCAGCTCGTTTGTTGATCACGACAAGATTTATGGAACAGGCGATCCGGTTGCCGTGCTTCAAGGGATTGAAGAAGCGGACCTGGCGAGGAGAAATCGTTTTTTGGATCATCTGATTGCCCGTTTTGCGGAACAATTTTCTGATTTGGCCCATATTAGTCATTTAGTCTTTAACACCAGCCCAGAAAAGGTGGCGGCTTACAAATGCGAATTCCTCAAGGTCTATCCGATCATCAGCAGTGAACGCGGGCTCGCCTACAATTACACGAAAGATGACAGTCTGTGGTATGCAAAAAATAATTCGGGTGAGGTGATCGATCCTGGCCTCAATATTTCAGGTTTGGAAAAACGGCTGTCAAAACTCTTGGGGATCCATAATAACGCCCGAAGGGATTTGGCCCCGCAGACCCACAGTAGTCATGATGATGAAGGAATGTACCTGATTGAGAACATCCTTCTGCGTCCAGCGGAAGGCGGTGATCCTTTTCTGCCGATCTGTCCCGACCCCAACTGCAGTGACTGTTTAGACGTCGATCCCTATTCCTATCGTCTTCATATCGTTTTGCCGGCAGAGAACGGCCGCTTTAGCGACATGGCGTTCAGGCGTTTCGCGGAGGAGGTGATCCGGGAAGAAACACCGGCGCATATTCTGCCCAAGATTTGCTGGATTAGTAAAAAGGATATGGCCCTACTGGAAAAGGCGTATCGCGATTGGATCTTTTTAAAGGCCGGACGGGAGACAACCGAACGGGCGGAGAAATTGACGGCGTTCATTGAAACCTTGTTCAAGGTGAAGAATATCTATCCGTCACAGAAGTTATACGGGTGTGACAGCGAGGAGACGAAGTTCATTTTGGGCCAAACCGCTCTCGGCACGCAAGACCCTGACGCGGTCTGACCCTAACAAAGAGGAGAAAAACGATGTTACAGATCATGCAAAACCTTAGGGAGATTTCCACCGGTTACAGCGTTTTTGAAAAGGATCAGGTCCTGACCCATGATCAACTCAACGGCATTGCCCGATACTTTGAAGACCAAACCCGCCTCACGCGGATTAAACTCCTGGGCATTGGAATTGTCTGCGGCCTGCGGGTTTCCAAAGTGGGGGACACCGTAAAGGTGACGGCTGGCGTTGGGGTTACCACCGACGGCGACCTGCTCTATTTCGATAGAGATACCGTTTTTGATCGCTTTAAGAGCTATGATAAGTCAAAGCCGGCCTATCCGCCCTTTTATGATTTGGGTGAGGGTGAGGGGGGCGAGAAAAAAATGATTGCGGTTTATGAATTGGTCCAAAAAGACGTGACCGATGCAAGCGCGATGGCGCTGAGTCAGTTCGATGCCGAGGCGGGAAGCACGTTGGACGCAAAGGTGGCTGTCTTATTAATGGAAAGTTACATCAATGACCCAGATCTTTGTTCCGGCACCGACTGCGATAACCTGGGCAAGGATTACCTCAATACCATTAAGTTACTCCTGGTGGACAAAACAGACGTAGGATTATTGCAAAAGACTGTTCCAACGCCGGATAAAGCCGCCCGTGCCCTCAAAACAATTGTTGTGAGTCGGCCACTAATCGTCTCCACCGTTACATCCGCCGATGCATTGGCTGCGCTTTACCGCACGGTATATCAAGCAACGCATCGCCAACTGCTCCAAGAATTCAGAACAGTTTATTCCTATTGTTCCACATTCCTTTCCGATCTTTTTCCGACCAATCCCGTTCCAGACTGGACCGCCAAACTCAATACGCTTCTGGAAGTAACCAATGCGACGAGCATCGGCATTCAGTATTATTATGATTTTATGAAAGATATTGCGGAGACTTATAACCATTTCCGCGAGCTTCTTTTTGGCGATACGACCGTGTGCGATCCCAATCCAGTCTGGTTCCCAAAGCATCTGCTGCTCGGGAATCTGATCCAAAGCACCGATTCGGGTGAAAATCGCACCGGCTTGTATCCTTCCCCATTAGTAAGTCACACCTCGGAACGATTGAATCATGCGAAATTCTTGGCCCAAAAACTCAATGCCTTGATCCAAACGTTTGAAGTTCCCACCCCGACAGTCGGCGTGGCCGTTCGGGTTACCCCGAGTCTGTTTGAAGATCAGTCCCTTGATGAACGAGCGATTCCCTACTATTACAATGTTGCAAAAGACGTTTACACAAGCTGGAACTATCATCTGCATCAACGCAAAATGGACAGATACAATTATTCCTATAATGCGGTCTTGTATAACGCGCTGGGAGCTGCAGCCAATCCTCTTGCCTCACAAATTGGGCGATTCTCGTTTTTCCGCATTGAGGGGTACCTGGGGCAAAATGTTTCAACCGTTTTGAAGGCGATCCAGACGGAAATCGAATCGAAGAACCTCCCCTTTGTTGTTCGGGCTGTGCTTCTGGGAACAGATCGCACAAAAGTGGTGAAGAAATCAGATATCCGTTATACCGATCTGCATCGGTTTCATTATCTCTTGCGGCAAGACCTTTATCACCAATTGGGTGAGATGGCGCAATTTAGTGGGGTGTTAAAAAAACAGATTGATACCGCGGTGGATAACGGCACCATCACGGACTCTTCGGATGACAATGACGGGGCTTCCGTGAAAGAGATTACGGGGGGAAAAAATGCCGTTGTGACGGCCAAGACCACCGCCGCGATGACAAAACTGAATCAGCCCTATTTGCAGTACAAGTCGGATTCTTCCTGGGAAAGTGACGTGAGCGACACGCTGATCGCCGCTACCGAGCTTAAAAAAAACCTAGGGAAGGTCATCAGAACGGACTTTGCAACGCCGGCCGATACACTTGCCAGTAGCACGCATACTCAATGGATCAACTGGCTGGATGAGATCATTACGAAAAAAGACGAAAAGGCAGATGCACAGCTCCTGTTCAAAACATTTGTGTCGGAACATCCGGCGCTCGAGCATTTTGCGGGCGTGACGCGGGGGGGGACGTTTGTCTTGGTGTACGGGACAGACAATATTGTGGTGGCCGATTTCATGTTGCCCTATCTCTGGAGTGAGACGACCGAGGAGGAAGACATGGAATCTACGTTGACGAAGTCCACACTAAAGTCCGATCAGATTGTGGAAAATGGCATTGCCATACAGCAATCGCTTAATAAGGTGATCACCAAAAAACTTGACCTCTTCAACGCCACTCTAAAGGAAACGTTGCAAACTCAACTCAACGCGCAAAAGGATTACTTTAACGTATCCAAAGACGTGGCAGAACTGAAGGGCCGTTTAGGGATTTCTGGCCCTATAAAAACGGCAATGACTTCGACGACGGATGCGTTGCTCAACTTTAAAATGAAGGAGACCGCTCTCCAGGAGGAAAAGGTGGCCCTTTTGAGGGAGAAAGCCAACGCACTTAATGTTGCGGACGCGCAGCGCACGCAATATAAACAAGAAGCGATCGCCGCGGAGGCTGAATTGGCGGAATCGATTGTCAAGACCACGCAATATGTTGCTGAATCAGGTATGGCGGTGTCCACGGGCAGTGCAGGTTACAATGCGATGTCGGATTTATCCAAGCGGATGAGCATACTGACGGATACCGCGGCCATCGCGAAAACCACCGGGGGATTAACCGGCGTTCAACAGAGCACGGCAAACACCGACCTTAAAGTAATCCTCGGCAATATGACACGGGGATAGTGTGCGGGCAATGCCCAATCATGTCCATCGTGTTCGCTGTTTGCGTTTTCGGGTGCGCGTTGGCGCAACGGCCACGGCGTTTGCCCTGCGCCAACGTCTTCACCAACACTGGGAAGACTTGTTGCTGCCCGTTCTTCAAAAGGCATTTGATGAAATAGCCGCGGGGGGACGAGCGATCCGCATTCCGAAAATAGAACTTCGGATTAGGGTCGACGCGGAGGCGCAAATTGTGGAATCGCTGGCCGATCAGGTATATCAACAACTGAAGTTGCACCTTTTGGATTATCCGGTCGATCCAACTCAAACGGACCAAAAGGCGCGCCTTGCCTCCCCCGCACGGGAGGCTGCGGCGCAACAGGGCCAATTAGATATCCTCCTCCATTACTTGCGTTCTGGTTTCATTCTGTGGCAGGCCGCACATCGTTGGGTATCTGAAATAGCGCCAATGCTCCAGGAAACATGCCGGCAGGAAAGGACCGTCTTACTTCAGTACCTGCGTGATCATGACGAAACCGCCCCGTTCTCTTTTCGCCTTTTTCAAATGCTCTCTCCGGAGGAATTGACTAATGTCGTTCAAGCCATTGCCGAGCGGATTCCAAAGGATTGGCGGGCAAAAGTCGTGCAAGGCGTTATGTTGGTGTTCTCTGTCGGACAAACGGTTTTTAGCCGACAGACACAGCTCCTCCTTGCGGCTACCCTCTTACAACAGGGCGCGCAAAGAAAAGGGGCCGATTCTACAGTTTCATCCACCGCAATCTTCCTTGAGGATCTGTTGGCCGCCCCGGAGCGGGAGATTTTTAGCCGCTTTCTTACGTCGCTTCCAGTGGAAATCAGAGCGATCTTTCAGCAGGGACATCAGAAGGATCAACTCCCTGAGGCGTTTCCCCCACGTCGTCTGAGGCTAAAAAAAGAGGATGCAACGGAAACGACAGGAATCTCCAAGCAATCCAATGAAACCGGTTTACCATCTGATGGTCATGAGACAGCGGAGGAGATAAGAATATCAGCCCCGGAGAAGGTCTTCAGCTTAGATGCGGATGTCCTTTGTAAGGAAGAGACCCGTGTCGCCGGCCATTCAATTCCTCATAACTATGATGCAAAAGAAGCCGAGGCAGCCCCGGAGAGTGAAACAAATCGTAACGCGGAAGGTTTCACCGACATCTATCGAGAAGCAGACACCCAGACAACCTATGAAGAGGCGCTTCGCCGGATGTTTCCCGCGACCGATAATCAAGAGCCAACCCCTCCCATGTCAGATTTGTTTCCCTTGACGGTCTATCATGCCGGGCTTATCCTGCTGGCCCCGTTTATCAGTCGGTTCTTTGAAAGCACGGGGGTCAAGGAGGCCGGTCAAGCATCCCTTTCGTCTTTGGCACTGCCACGCGCGGCGGCCTTGCTGCACGGTCTGGCCTCCGGGGAGGAAGAGGTCTATGAATATGAATTAGGGTGTATTAAAGTTTTATTAGGGTTGGAGCCCCAAACACCCCTGTTTGTTTCCGGTGGATTAATCACACCTGCGGACCGCGAAGAAGCAACGGCACTATTACAATCGGTCATTGGATATTGGGAGAAACTAAAAAACACCTCCGTGGAAGGGCTGCGATCCTCTTTTCTGCAGCGTCCAGCCCTGTTACGCAAAGACGAAAACGGCTTTCGACTCCAAGTGGAACGGCAGCCTTTTGATATCTTAATCGACTCTCTTCCGTGGAGCATCAGCATTATCAAGCTGCCCTGGATGACACAGGCCCTGCATACAGAATGGTAAAAGACATGGAAAATGCGGTTGACCTCGGCTGTGAGCTTCATTGGTTTAAACATGTTTTGGATGCGCGGTTTAAGTCGTATTTTGACAATGAGCCAACCAACGACGCTATTTGGAGCATTTCCCCGCCGGATTTAGGGGATAGTTCTTCGCCTTACGCCCAATTGATGCGCCACTACAATCTGTCTCTGCCAGAGCGACTCGTTCTCCTCCTGGCGCTCATTCCCCATATACGCCCGCAGCTTTTAGACCGGTTTTTTCTGAAGAATGATCAAACGGAACGCGGATTAACAGAATTGGGGGGATGGCACTCTACAACGCACGGCGGCTTTATCCCGACGGGCGAGACCGTTGCGTTTCTTTTGGCGGGAAATGATTTGGCGGGGCGCTTTGCAATGACCCGCTTGTTTGAAAGCGACCATTTCTTCGCGCGTCATGACATTCTCTCTCTTTCCACGGTGTCAGAAAACGAGCCTTTGCTCAGTGGCGCGCTGACGCTCTCCCGTGAGTCGCTTGCATGGTTGACGACAGGCGCGGCATACACGCCTACTTTTGGGCAAAACTTTCCCGCGCGGCTGATTACAACGCAACGAGGTTGGGAGGACATTGTCTTGCCAGAGTCGACCTTAGAACAACTCGAGGAGATCAAACATTGGATTGTCTATGGCCAACAACTGCTCGACGATTGGGAGATGGGCCAAAAACTCCCCCCTGGTTTTAGCAGCTTGTTTTATGGGCCGCCGGGCACCGGCAAGACCCTTTCTGCCTGTCTTTTGGGAAAGCACTGTGGCTGTGATGTGTACAAGATTGATTTGAGCATGATTGTTTCCAAATATATCGGCGAGACGGAGAAAAACCTCGCCAAGGTGTTTGATATGGCGGAGCAGAAACGATGGATTCTCTTTTTTGACGAGGCAGACGCTTTATTCGGCAAACGCACCAAGGTGGATACATCGCATGATCGCTATGCCAATCAGGAGATCAGTTTCCTCCTCCAGCGGATTGAGACATTCAACGGCGTCGTCATTCTGGCGTCGAACCTCAAGAGCAATATTGACGACGCCTTTCTTAGGCGGTTTCAATCGGTGATCTATTTTCCTATCCCTAAGCCGTCCGAGCGCTTGCGGATATGGGAAAGGGCGTTCTCTCCGAAAGCGGTCCTGGAAGAGCGAATTCGTCTTGATCGACTGGCCGAAAAATACGAACTTTCAGGTGGCACCATTATGAATGTGGTGCGTTATGCCTCCCTGAAGGCCCTCAGTCGAAACACGGCGACTCTCCATATGAATGATATGGAGGAGGGCATCCGCAGGGAGCTTCTTAAAGAAGGGCGCAGTTTATAAGGGACGGGAAACCATGGAAACAGCCCGGCAGAAAATAGTTAATCGTCCTGCGGTCACGATTGCGCCTGCTGCCTCGCGGGGGTGGCTACAACGCAAGGCCATGGCGGTGAACCGTCCGGTTTCCATTCAAAGGGCAACGCGTGTTTCTTCTCCACAAGATCCGGCTGAAAAAGAGGCGGATATCACCGCAAAAAAGATTATGCGGATGGCCCTTCCGGACTATGTTCCGCCGCACGTGCAAGGTTATGCGGGGGGGATACAGCGCCATGCAGCCGGTGGGCCGCCTGCGCTTACCTCCAATGTTTCCAAGGACATACAAGGCAGTATGTCCGGTGGCTCGCCGATGCCAGGGCCGGTGCGCCAATTTATGGAACCGCGATTCCGCGCTAATTTCAGCGGGGTGCGCATTCACACGGGCGATTCATCTGCGCGGCTTGCCCGACAAGTGAATGCTAGGGCGTTTACCGTCAGTAATCATATCTTTTTTGGCAAAAACCAGTTCCAGCCGGATAGCGGAGAGGGACGCGATCTCATTGCCCACGAGCTTACCCATACCATCCAGCAGGGCTCTGCTGTTCAACGCAGCGAGGATACGACTGTAACACAGCAATCGCCCGTACAGGTCCAGCGGTTGTTTGGGATTAGCCTTCCCAATCCATTAAATTGGCTTGCCGATAAAGCAAATATCATTCCTGGCTTCCGAATGTTTACCATTATCCTGGGGGTGAATCCCATTAACATGAGTCCGGTGGAACGTAGTCCGGCAAACATCCTGCGCGCCCTCATTGAGTTTATTCCGGGCGGGGGGCTTGTGACTCAGGCGCTCGATAACCACGGTGTCTTTGACAAGGTTGGAAACTGGGTCGAGCAGCAAATCCGAACACTCGGCATGGCGGGAAGCGCCATTAAACAAGCCGTGACCGAGTTTATCAAGTCGCTCGGTCCATCTGATCTCTTGAATCTCGGTGGGGCCTGGGATCGTGCCAAGCGAATCTTCACCGAGCCGATTGAACGTATCATCAACTTTGCAAAAGGGCTCATTACCGGGATTATTAAATTCGTCAAGGATGCCATCCTGCGGCCTCTAGCGAAACTGGCAGAAGGAACGCGCGGCTATGATCTTTTAAAAGCCATATTGGGAGCAGATCCTGTGACTGGCGATCCTGTGCCGCGCACCGCCGATACCCTCATCGGCGGTTTTATGAAATTGATTGGGCAAGAAGAAGTCTGGGAAAACATAAAAAAAGGCAATGCAATAGCACGCGCATGGGCATGGTTCCAAGGTGCACTGGCGGGTTTGATGGGCTTTGTAAGAACTATTCCTGTCAAGATTGTCACCACCATTACTTCGCTCACTATAGGAGATATCGTTACGGTTGTGGGAGCCTTTAAAAAAGTGGTCGGGGCATTCGTCAACATCGCTACTGATTTTATCAGTTGGGGACTCAATCAGGTCATCAGTTTACTTGAGATACTCTTTTCGGTTGTTGCGCCCGGCGTCATGCCCTATATCGCCAAGGCCAGAGCCGCTTTTACAACAATTTTAAAAAATCCTATTGCATTTGTTGGCAATCTCGTAAAGGCTGGCAAGATGGGTTTCGAGATGTTTGCATCCAATATACTGACGCATCTCAAGACGGCATTAATTAAATGGATTGTCGGACCGTTGGCGGATGCCGGCGTCTATATTCCAAAATCTTTTACCCTCGTTGAGATCATTAAACTCGTTTTATCAGTGCTAGGCCTCACTTGGCAGAATATTCGCAGTAAGCTGGTAAAAATTATTCCAGAGCCTGTCTTGGTAGGATTGGAAAAGACGGCAGGGATATTGGTTGCCCTTGTGAAGGATGGGCCAGTGGCGGCGTGGGAACAGATCAAGACAGAATTGACCGAACTCAAAGACCAACTCATTACCCAGATTACCCAAATGGTCAGTATCGAGGTGGTAAAGGCGGCCATCATGAAATTGGTTATGATGCTCAATCCAGCAGGAGCCGTTGTGCAGGCGATCATTGCAATTTACAATACAATTACATTTTTTATCCAGAAAATAAATCAAATCGCCGCTGTCGTAGCATCTTTTATTGATTCAATCTCCGCGATTGCTTCGGGGATGGTATCCAACGCCGCCAAAAAAGTGGAGCAGACGATGGCCAATACGCTAACAGTCATCATTGCGTTTTTGGCTAAATTTGCAGGGTTGGGCGGCATTCCAAATAAACTGGTTGCGATCGTCAGAAAGATTCGCGCGCCAATTGATAAGGGGTTGGATAAAATTGTGGCATGGCTAGGGAATATGTTAAAGAAGCTTGCCAGTAGTGTATTAGGCGGCAATCCCAATGCGCCTCCAGAACAGCGCTTACAGAACGGACTGCGCGAAGGCACACAGGCTGTTAATCGACTGTCTGGAAGCCGTATTGGTTTGGCAATCATTACCCCTGTTCTTGCTGCAATAAGACTCAGGAATAATATGCGTAGTCTTCAAGCAGAACGCAGAGGTACACGTTGGGCCATTGTTGGCGAAGTGAATCCGAAAGGAGAAAGCCTGACGGATAAGTTAGTAGAAGAGGGGACGGGTAGTGGCAATTTCAAAAGCCAGATTACTTATTCGGGAGTGAATAGTCTTGGATTTGGCACAAATATGGATGCCAATCCAGTGGGGCCAGATCATCCTGCAGGCTCCACAGTCTCCAAAACACTTCGGTTAGAACTGCGTGAGGACAGAGGCTCTCGTCAAGGGATAGGGAGTATTGCAGCGCGTCAAGGCAAATATCGACTGGGACATCTGTTAAATCATCACATTGGCGGGCCTGGTAATGACTGGCGGAATCTGACCCCCCTTACCCCCTCTGCCAATGGACTCCACTCTTCGCAGGTTGAACAAAAAATTAAGCGGCTTGTCAACACCCACAACCGTTGGGTGCACTATACAGTGGATGCAGAATACGATGGTAGTCCCCCAACGCCTGGCCCCCATGTCCATCCGTTTGAGACCCAGTTTGCCCGCAGACTGAGTTGGAGTTATCAGATCAAGAAAGCCGACCCAAACAATCCCAATCAACTCATGAATGAGACTCAAGTTATCGATGGGATCAATCCACGTGGGTCTGATACTGTGCCAAACATCTCCGCAGGGTTTCCGGGAAAGTAAGAACGTGAACTCCAATACCGGCTTGCCTATTCGTGATTTCATTTGGAAACATTCTTGAAGACATTCACGACGATGACGGGTATTCTCCTGGGCGTGGCCCTACTACTGGTCCTGCTTGCGGGTGGCTTTTTTCTGTTTCGCCATCTGATCGGCCTGTTCAATACACTTGATCCTACAATAGCCACTGTCACCACCATCGCTTCAATCGTTGCCCTGCTCTCTGCGGTGATTATTCGAGGCGGGGTTAATGGGGTGCGTCGAAACGATGCCACGCTTCCGGAAAAACTGAAACTCTATGAGCAACTCCTATGCGCGCAATGTGAGCGACTCAAGATTAAACAGAAGAGACAGGATGGAGTCTCCGACGATGAGATGGATCGGACAGAGAGGCTGTTGGCCCTGCAAGGCAGTCCCGCCGTGATCGCGGACTATGCCGCGCTGCAACAATTAACAACGCAAGCGGGGGTGGAACAAGCCGTCATCGTTGCACAGATTACAAAGTTAGTCCTGGACATGCGTAAAGACCTTGGGAAAAACGTATCGAATTTTCCGGAAAAGGACATTCTCACATTACTGGGCTAAAAAATTTGTATTGCCGATGAGCTTGACAATCACATCATGGCTAACCAGGGGACGGCCTCGCCAATTCTGCGTGATGTGGCAGAACATCCGGTGTTCAATCTTGTTCCACTTGCTGGTGCCTGGCGGGAAATGACAAACATGGATTGGAATGTGCAATCGGTCGGCCAAGTCTTGTAGGGCGACCTTCCACAGGCGGCACCGACTACCGTTGCTGCCACCGCCATCCGCTGTAATCAGGAGTCGTTTTGCCCCGCGATAACATTTCGATCCCATCTTTTTCCGCCAACGATGTGCCGCTTCTGCTGCGAATCGAGCCGTATCGTGATCAATGCCAACACTGACCCATCCCTGATTCTCCGTCATGTCGTAGACCCCGTAAGGGATGGCCTTGCCGACTTCTTTGTCCAGAAAATCATGCACGCGAACTTCTTCCGGCTTGCCCTGCGGATACAACAGATGCATAAGCTAAGATACATATTGCACTCTCTCGATACAGGAGGGAGATGCAAGTACGACGACTATTCCATGGTGTAAAAGGGGCGGCTCGTCTGGCAAAGTATGCTTCTCTTTGGGAGCATGCCATGACAGACGAAGCGAAACGACGTATCAATATCCTCTCCTTCTGGGAGAAGTACGAGTTGAAAGCCACCCTGGCGGCCTTCAGCACAAAACGCCGCACCCTTTTCCTTTGGAAATCTACCCTTAAAAGAGCCCATGGAGACGTAGAAGCACTGAACCCACGATCCAAGCGGCCCCGGACCCTGCGCCGCAGGAAGTGGCCCCCTCTCCTCCTCGCTGAGATCAAACGCCTGCGGCAAGACCACCCCAACCTGGGGAAAGAAAAAATCTTTCATCTGCTCCAACCCTGGTGCGTGCAGAAGGGGCTCCCCTGCCCTAAGCCTGCGACCATCGGCAATCTGATTAAAGACATGGGGGGACTCCGATTGTGCCCAGTTAGGCTAAACCGCAACGGAAAGACCGTTGCACGAAAAAAAGCCAAAAAGAGCAGAAAACCCAAGCAGTTCGTGGCTACTCACCCGGGCCATTGCGTCGCCCTGGATACCGTCGAGCGCTTCATCGAGGGGAACCGGCGATATATCATTACGTTCACCGATTTGGCCTCCCGCTTCTCCCTGGCTTGGGCCACACGGAGCCATGCGAGCCAAGCGGCCAAGGACTTCTTCAACCTCGCCACCTTCCTCTTCCCCTTCCCGCTCCAAAACGTCCTGACCGACAATGGCTCGGAGTTTATGAAGCACTTTGATGAACAGCTCCGTGCACGGCACCTAACCCACTGGCATACCTACCCGAAAACACCCAAGATGAACGCCCATGCCGAACGCTTTAACCGCACCCTTCAAGAGGAGTATATTGACTATCACGAAGACGAACTCTTGGACCCGGAACAGTTCAACGTCGGGCTGATGCAACACCTCCTCTGGCACAATACGGAGCGACCGCACTGGTCTCTTAAAATGAAACCACCCGTCCAGTTCATTCAGGACAACTTTTCTCACCCAGAGTGCAATATGTATGTAGCGGATACAACAGATTGACTTTTAAGTCGATGCCCTTTATTTTAAATCTCGCAGCAGCAAGGTTGTCGAGTGCAGTCCATAGGGAGAGATCAGCATGCTAGGGCACGATATCGAAACACAGCTGAAACGTTGGAACGACTGGAATGGATGGATCGCAGGAAAATTTCCCGAAGCGCATATCCCAGAGATTGCCTTTGCAGAGATGCCAGGCAAATTGGGTAAAATCCCGCCACATGCGATTCTATTCTACGGTTTTGGAAACGACGGGAACGGGCAAGCGGATCCTGCGCTGAGTGGTCATATCGCGATCAGTTACCTCATTGAGAAATATCCGCATGAAATGTCCCGCT
>Ga0247727_10005703_pt1 | contig 25009 bp, 25 predicted proteins | sample WisWelCaveWW1625_FD_202498 | JGI IMG/M metagenome (GOLD analysis project Ga0247727, IMG submission 202498) | Biofilm microbial communities from Wishing Well Cave, Virginia, United States - WW16-25 | ecosystem: Environmental > Aquatic > Deep subsurface > Groundwater > Cave microbial mat | place...
GTACTGATGAAGTAGTACAGTTTTCCTACGAATCGCAAACAACTGATTCAAAGTGGCAGTATGCCAATACTTTCAGTGGAGTCATACCTAATCTTCACCGAAATTTTATTGAAACAGATTCTGAATCGAAAAGAGAAGAAATTAGTAAATTTATGCGTGAAACACCATGTGATTCATGTAAAGGAAAAAAACTTAAAGATGAAGCATTAGCTGTCAAAATTAATTCTATGTCAATCATGGACACATGTGATCTTTCGATTGATGCATGTTATGACTTTTTCCAAAATCTAAAATTAACAGAAACTGAAAAATATATTGCAAAATCAGTTCTAAAAGAAATCATCTCTAGATTAGAATTTTTGAAAAACGTCGGTCTGAATTATCTTACACTAAACAGAGTTAGTGCCACACTATCAGGAGGAGAATCGCAAAGAATCAGACTTGCCACACAAATAGGCTCCAATCTTACTGGCGTGCTATATGTTCTTGACGAGCCCACCATTGGTTTACATCAAAGAGACAATGCCAAGCTCATAAAAACACTAACCAAATTACGTGATCTTGGAAACACCATACTTGTAGTAGAACATGATGAAGAAGTCATTAGAAACTCTGATTGGATAATAGATCTTGGACCAGGTGCAGGAATTCATGGAGGAAGTGTAGTTTTTGAAGGAAAGATAAATGATATTTTAAATGATAATAAATCAATTACTGGAAAATATCTAAAAAATCATGATGCAATAAAGCTTGTAAAAAAAACACGTCAACAAAAAGGAAAATTGGTTGTAAAGGGAGCATCAGAGAATAATCTAAAACACATTGATGTCGAGTTTCCCTTGGGGTTGATGATTACAGTTACAGGAGTATCAGGGTCGGGAAAATCTACGCTTGTAAATGATATTTTATACAATGCACTTGCTGCACACTTTTATGCCTCAACAGAAAGACCCGGAAAACATAAAGTAATACTTGGAAAAGAATACATTGATAAAATAATTGGCATAGATCAATCACCAATTGGTAGAACGCCTAGATCAAATCCTGCTACATACATTGGTGCATTTACTCCAATTCGTGAACTTTATGCAAATACTGAAGCATCAAAAGAACGAGGATACACTCCTGGTCAATTCTCCTTTAATGTAGCAGATGGGAGGTGTTTTGCATGTGAAGGAGACGGCGTAAAGAAGATAGAGATGCAGTTTTTGTCCGATGTATACGTGATGTGTGACGAATGTAAAGGTAAGCGTTACAATTCAGAAACACTTTCAATTCTTTACAAAGGAAAAAACATCTCTGATGTTCTTTCTATGACAGTAGATGAAGCACTTGAGTTCTTTGCAAAAATACCCGCAATTCAAAGAAAACTACAAACAATTGCAGATGTAGGTTTAGGATATATCAAACTGGGACAATCTGCAACTACTTTGTCAGGCGGAGAAGCTCAAAGGGTAAAACTTGCAGCTGAGCTTTCAAAAAGAGACACCGGAAAAACAGTCTACACTTTAGATGAACCCACGACGGGATTGCACTTTGCAGATGTTCAAAAATTACTGGATGTTTTGAACAGGTTAGTCAATCTTGGAAATACCGTAATCATAATAGAGCACAATATGGATGTAATAAAAAACTCTGATTGGATAATAGATTTGGGACCTGAAGGAGGAGATAAGGGAGGACAGATAATTGCTTGCGGCGCACCAGAACAAGTAGCTCAAAATCTAAAAAGTTACACTGGGCAGTATCTCAAAAGGATCCTAAGTCTTTCTGTCATACCACGTTCAGTAATTTTTAGTAACTAACCTTCTAATCTTAAAAAACATGTGATTTAGAAATTGCTAAAAACACTAAGCAAAAACTCCTTTAATTGAATAGATTTTTTATAACACTTATTTTGATATCATGACTATGAAAAATTGTGATCACAAAATCATCTCTAAACACATCAAATGCGTTTGATCTTTCAAAGATAACAATTCCAACACGTTCTGGGATCTATATGATGAAAGATATAGACGATAAAATTATCTACATTGGCAAAGCAAAAAATCTTAGAAACCGTGTAAGAACATATTTTACTAAAAACCAGAACTATAAAACACAAAAGCTTGTTCAAAAAATTCACGATATAGAATTCATTTTGACAGATAATGAAAGCGAGGCATTTTTACTAGAAGCAAATATGATCAAGAGATATAGACCAGTTTTTAATATCGAACTCAAGGACCAACAACGATACACCTACCTAAGAATAACAAATGATGAATACCCACGTCTTGCTGTAGCAAGACGAACTAGGACAGGCGAATTTATTGGCAGCGGAAGAATATACGGTCCATTTACTCATGGAAGCTCAAAGATGCTTTCCATAGGACTATTACGTAAAACATTCAAAATAAGAATTTGTAAAAAACTTCCAAAAGAGGCATGTTTAGAATATCATTTAGGAAATTGTGAAGCCCCATGCCAATTTGTTAATGCACAACAAAGGTACGGACAACATGTCGAAGAACTTGAGTCAGTTCTTAAAGACAAGAAGAAACTAACAGATTTCCAAAAAAAACTTGAAAATGAAATGAAAGATGCGTCAGATGCACAACAATATGAAAAAGCAAAAGAAATCTATGACACTGTGCAAAGACTACAAAATCTACAGACAAAACAGAAAATGGAAGTAGCGAGAAATTACGATGAAGAATATTTTGGAATAAAAATAAAAGGACAAACAGCTCTTGTCATGAGTTTAAGACAGGTAAATGGAGTAATTAAAGACAGAAATAGATTTTCGTTTGACCTCGTTGGCGATAATTCGTTTTCAAATTTTCTATCGCAATATTATAGTACAAATCTCATTCCAAGATTCATTGTAACAAATGAAATTCCTGACAAAAAAAATATCCTAGAAGGAATATTTTCTAGAGTAGCTGGTTTCAAAGTCAGCATCATTGTTCCTACAAGCGGCAAAAGGAGAGAGATGGTAGATCTCATAATTCGAAATATTGCGATGTATCATTCAAAAGGTGCAGAACCAGCACTTGTAGAACTTCAAACGAAGCTTGATCTTCCTGAGATTCCACACATCATAGAATGTTTTGACATTTCAAATCATGGTGAGTCTTATGCGGTGGGAGCCATGTCGCGATTTGTGGATGGAAGGCCGTCTAAATCAGGGTATAGGAAATTCAGGATTAAAACTGTTGAAGGAAGAAATGATTATGCAATGATTCATGAAGTGATAAAACGACACTATCTAAGGTTAAGAATAGAAAAAGCAGAGATGCCAAACCTCATACTCATAGATGGTGGGAAAGGACATCTGAATGTGGCTTTAAATGCATTAAAAAGCATAGGCGCAAAAGTTCCATGTCTCTCATTAGCTAAAGAAAACGAAGAAATCTATTTGCCAAAAATAAAAGAACCAGTCATAATTCCAAAAGACAGTAACGCGTTAAAAATTTTACAGCATGCCAGAGATGAAGCACATAGATTTGGCGTATCATATAATAGAACATTGCGTAAGATCTAAAATTTATACAAATTAGAAATAATCGTCTAGTGACACTTCACGTAATGGCTGCGCATCAAATCCTATTTTAACTAGATCGTTTGCAAACTCTTCTACAAACCCATGCACCGTGTAAACTTTTTCTGGATTTGCTTTTTTCACAAGATCAATAAGATCATTATAATCACAATGATCACTGAGCACAATGGAATAATCATGTTGTCTTGTAAAGGAGTATCGATTAGATTGAGCCCAACCACTAAATCCTATCGTTATTGCACCATATTTTGATTTCATATAATTTACAAAGTGACTTTTACCACCCATGTTTGGAGCAATCATTATCCAAGGTTTTTTGTCAAGTAATCCATTTTTTTCCGCTTCTGTGTGCCCCATTACGTCTTTTAGATCAATGCCAAAAATTCTATGTAAATCATTTATTTTTTTAACAGAATCGTGATAGTATAGCGGATCCCAGTGACCAAACAGGTAGGAAAGTGTTTGCGCCTTTCCAAGTTCATATCCGTGCAAAATTACTGGGATTCCTTTTGAGTACATCTCAGATATGATACCATTTACTTTTTTTACAGTCTCGTCTATTCTTGGAAAAATGAACTCTGGTCTGCCAAATGTACATTCTGTGATGAGAGTCTTACATCTTGGTACTTTGGCTCCTTTTAGAAACCCTCTTTCGCGTGTACAAATGTCTCCTGTATAAAATACATCGTCACCAAACAAAAGACCACGTGCACCTAAGATGTGACCTGCGTCGATCATTGAAAAATTCTCAAATTCTTCAACAAAATTATCTATAGAATATCCACGAATTTTAGCTATCTCACTTGTCAGTTTGGTAGTCAAAAGAAGACCTCCATTTTGGTTATGCAAGTGATCCATATGAGCATGAGAAACAAATGAGATTCCTTTACTTACGGCACGCCTTGGATCAAGATGAACTTGCGTTTCATTTTGTTTTACGACTATTCCTCTAGTTGTCATCCTGACACTTGTAGCCAAAACAGAAATCACAACAGATAGATAGAATATAAGTTTCTAGATTGAACGATTCTTAGCTAATAGAAAAATGATTTCACATTTGGTTCTATTTGTTGTATGTCAGTAGTATCAAGTAGTCCTAGTTTCTTATCAACGGGATCAATATGCTGTTTTTTACGGAGTCGTTTTTCAGCTTAACTTTCACACTAACATTGTTCTTGACTATATCGATTTTTATATTCTCAAATATCGAGATGTATTTGTTTACCTTTTTTCCATCACTTGTTGTAATATAACCTTCCACTGTCAATAATCCATCGGATATCATACTGTTGATTTTCCTATAACCAGAAGTTTGTGGCAAATTGCATATACTTAAAACCTCAGAAACGATGTGTGGCTCGTTCATCAATACACTCATTATCTTCTTTTTATCTTCGTCTCCAAATGCTTCAAGAACAGTCTTTGCTATGTTTGAATCCCGTATAGTCATCCATTCTTCATCCTTGTTCTTTGTCTTTGACACGGTGCAAATGCTTTCAAAGATCTTTCTTTCTATGCCAACTGCACCCTCTCCAAAGAACTCTCTTAAAACATCGTCTAGTTTTTGAAAGTCTTCAACAGCCTGACTTAATGTTATGCCATATTTTTCAACTAATCTATTATCTAGTTTTTTGATGGTTTGCTCACTAAGGTTAACTTGGATAACACTATGTAGTGATCTGGCAATTAGGTTATCTACTCCTACCATCATAACATGCTATCTCATAATTCTGATAATATGCACTAGTGTGTCACAAATTAAAAATACATTCTGATATATTGCATATTAACAAAATCAAATAGAAATTAGAATTAGTTTAAAATTTTTTCTTCGTAAAATGGTTTCATTTTGTGACATGGACAATCACATGGGATTGTCATACATTCGCCATGTTCACGTTCTTTACATTCCATCGCAATAAACATCTAAACTCTCACCCTTGATACAATACCCTTATCACTGTGAACCAAAATGTAACTGCCAATTATGAGCAATGGTATCCACAATACGCGAAAAAGATCATCTAATGAGAGAATATTGTTTTTCTTATCACTATAATCATCAATTATTGATATTTGGGATGGGAGAACCATAGTATTAGGCGAGATGTCTTTGTTTGATACCTCATATACTGTCACATCTTTTGGTGTGGCAAATTTTGTTGAAATGTTTCCATCCCTTTCAGCGTACTGCTCTACAAAATCTGAATAATAAAGATAACCAACCATTCCCATTCCTGTAACACAAAAGGATATAGCTATAATTATTACGGGTGATACATCTACAAGTAAAGTTTTTTTCAAGCCATTATTGCTCACCGTTTAATGCACTATAAGAGCGAGTCAGTACCAAAAAAGAACAGACAGGCAACGATTGAAATCTATAAGATGAAAACAGTAATCAAATTATGTTTTGATGTTTGTACAATGCATATGTGATAACCCAATAACTTGCATACCAAAACAAGTTAACTGGATGAATCAGCGTATATTGTTCAAAAGTTTCCAAATAATAATACCATATATCCCCGACTGTTGTAAGCAAAATTCCGATGACTAGTACAAGCCAGGCGACCCCAAGAAGCCCTTGACGAAAAACTCGTGCGCCTAGAATCGCAGCTGCAAGTACTATTGATGAAGCTGAGATAAAGATTAAGCCGTAATAGTAATCAAAGTTTGCTTCACCAATCTGCTGAAAAGAAAGATAAGAATACAGCCCAATTATTGAAATTGGCAGTATTACGACTAGAATTTTTGTTTTGATGTCAATCTTTGCTTTGAAAAACTTAACATTTTTAGTAATATGATAAAAAGCCAAGGGATAAAATCCAAAAAAGAAGACATCTGCAATTGAAGGATACGGATCCTCATTGAGGACAAACTCATAATATACATAAGTCAGCTCCCCAAGAGCGAAGCTTAACAATCCTAAGGCTAAAACAAAGTATGATTTGCCAAAAACTTCGGAATTTCGATATTTTTTTGCTACATAAAATCCAGCTGCAGAAGCAATTAATGGATTAATCACTGAAACTACAGTAATTACCTGATCAGCATTTTCTTCCGTAGCAAATGAAAGATATATTTGAAGACCTACAACAAGTCCAAGAACTAGTAAAAGGACTTTATAGTTTATCGATGTAGTTAACCGCTCTGGTACCTTCTGTGGCTCCATTGTTATAAAATTAATGCCATCATATGAAAATACTTGTAACTATTAAATCTGACATACAGATCTAATATATTTTCAATCAATTCCGACTTATCTTACAATATGTTATATGGTTTGTATTCCGTTTTCACGCCCTTAAGCCTGGAAAATCTTTTTAGTACAAAAGCGGCTGTTTGACTTACATCAGTGTCTGGATCTAATACTGCTTTGGCTATCATTTCTTCTACCTCAAAGGCTCGCATCAATCCCAGTGCTTCAAGCGCTTCGTGCTTTACCAGTCCACTCTGGTCATTCAAGACTGAATTGATCAAGTCAGGTATCTTTTTCCTCATGTTCCTTGCAGCAATCTGAAACGCGGCTTCATGTTTTACCACACCATTGTCATCATTTTCTAATACCCAAACCATAAGATCTGCAACTTCATTAAATATAGGATCATTCGGATCTGAAATCTCTGCAATCTCACCTGCAAGCCATACTGCATCCCAGCGTAGTGATTCATCGTTTGAATTTTTCAAGATAGAACTACACTTATCTAGACGTTCTCTTGGAGGGAGTTCTCGTATGTCTTGTTCATCCAATACGTGTCTACTCATCACCAAATCTGAAACAAATATGAAATTAAAAGACCGAGTTTAATAAAATTGAGTTGCTAAAGAACTTTTTATCTCAGAATAAGATTGTAGGCCATACTGGATTCAAATACCACAGAAACTGTTCTTGAAGCATTTAGAAACGACGGTAAGAAACATTTTGATTTGGTCACAGTGGTAGTAAAGTTTTAATCAATGGTCAAATTGGATTCAATCTTGGATTATTAACATCTTTCCATCACTTTTATTATGACAAATATTGATACCATCCAAATTTCCAATTTTCCAGAAAATCTCACATCCATCAACACGCTTGGGATATGTATTTGTAATTGTCTCAGCAGCATTAGCTGGTCTTATTCATTCAGTATCTAAGCCAATACTTGAATATTCTAATGTAAATACTGTTGAAATAAATCCCTTAACCTTTGCAGCCATTATTTTCATTATTAATGGTATGTTTTTTACGCCAATTCGAAAAAATGGTGAGTCAGTAAAAAAAATAGGAAAAAAGAATTATTTTCTTTTAGGAATAATTGGAGTTATTGAAGTTTTAGCGATCAGTACATATTTTTTTGGGTTGAAAGAATCCACCGCTGTTAATGCGTCAATTCTTACTAATGGTGAAATAATTTTTTCTATTTTAATTGCACTTATAATTTTTAAAGAAAAACTGGGTAAAAAAGAACTTCCGTATTTTTCAATGATCATAATTGGTGCAAGTCTTTTACCTATAGGATATGATCTGTATCAACATGAAATGAACCTAACAAATTTAGTTTTTGGTGATTTGCTAATTCTGTTAGCTGGATTGCTTTATGCTATTGATATCAACATGTGTAAACATATGAGCGGCATGGTTAATGCCAAAAAAATTACACAGATAACATCATTTGCAGGCGGAGGATTTGCATTATTATTGATTTTAGCTTTTCAAATTCCTTTTAATATTAGTGCATCACATATTCCAAATATCGCAGTAGTAGGAATTTTTGGTACAGGATTATCAACATATTTTTTTATCATGGCGTTAAGATCAATCGGTGCAGTTAGAACCATATTACTATATTCGTCCACATCTGTTTTTGGCATGGTTTTTGCTACATTACTTTTACATGAGGTAATAACGTTGCAGAGTGTTCTTTCCATATCTCTTGTTTTAGGCGGAATATATTTTCTTAGAAATAGACTGAGCAATGATAAAACGGCTATATGTGACTTGGGGGATAAATTTAAGCGTGATCAGTTTTAACACACTGTGCAACAGTTGTAAACATTCAGGGTGTTGTACCAATTCTGCCGTTCCGTTAGTTTTTTCACATGATTTTAGAGATTTAGAGTCTATTGGAAAGGCAAGTAATGAATTCTTAAAAGAAGTCACAGTAAATGGAAAGAAGATTAAAGCAATCAAGAAAAAAAATGACTCAAACAATTGCGTATTTTGGGATGAGAGTAAGAGATTGTGTTCAATATATGAAAAAAGACCCTTTGATTGCAGGGCATATCCATTTGATATTCTTTTAGTAGATGGAGAATATCATTGGATAGTATATTCCTGTAATGTTGAAAGTGATTGGACTTGGACTGAAGAATATTTGCAATTCTTAGAAAACGATAAACAGTTTAATGAGGTTATGGAAAAAATTGAGATATTTGCAGGTCACACAAAAATGATTTTGCCGCTAGAGTCTCAGAAAACTTCGTATTCCATATTAAGAGAAGTTAGATACAAAAATTCTCAAATTAAAAGTGTCATCTAAGAGCACTTACGTTTTCGTAAGGTTCGTCGATACGACTTTGAAATATTCTAATGTGACTGTACACACCAAATGCAAAGAGAATGTATGCCCACAGATAAAGTAAATCTATTGGATGCCCCGTATAATACGAATCATCCATACTTAACATTAGAAAACCAGCATCAGCAATTACATTTAGCACCATGGCTATACAGACAAGTGACCACAAAAAATTCACTTTCCCTTTGAAAAATAATGAAACTCCTATCAATGCAGGACACAAGACTATTGCGTCCAATACAGGATAGCTTGCTGCCAATGCAACCTCAAAATCATTTTCTGAGGAATTGGTTTGATACGCCAGACTAAAAGTGGGTATCAATAATGCAACAGTTATCAATAATGAAGAAATTACGAGTTTTTTTGAAATTGCATTTCTTACTGGCAGTAAATAAAGTATAGAAAATGCAAATAAAAATGGATACCCAGAAAGGTAAAAAACATCGGCAACAGATGGCCATGGGTCTATTTCATATATCAATTCATAAACCAACCAGATCTGTTCTGCAGTAAACCATGAAATCGCAAATATCGTAAATACAATCCAGGCTTTTCCATGTTTACCAGATACACGGAATCTCAAAGCTATGATTATTGACAAAACTAACATTGCTCCAGGTACAGGGATAAACAACAGATCGATTATGAGTGTTCTAGTCTCATCAGCAAGAAAATTTGCAAGTGACATTATGAAACCTGTTGCTAGTATAGATAATAATAGAAATTTGTATGTGTTAATTTTTTCTAAAAGTGTTTGCATATCAATCACTAATGATTTTAATAAAATTTGCAATAAATTTTTGATGAGAAAATTCTTTTAGGTCATCTATCATAGGGGAAACAATTGTCTTGTAAGAATTCCCATACATTTCTTTTAGTATTTGAATGAGATATTCAGGGTGGTCGCTACAGTCAGGAATATAACAATTGTAATTCTTGTATAATTTTTTAGTAAATGCGTCTAGAACTGGTTTTCCCATTTCAAGAAGAACTCTTTCAATAGTTATTGCAATTAGAGCCTTCTTAATTTGCGCATCTGTTGCATCCACATATTAGATAATCCAGTACTATTAAAAAAACTTATCAAAATTCATGTCTAATAAAGTAGAAATCTGTAATTTTTTCATCTATAATGTGCTTTATCCCAAATATTTGATCACTGATACTTTGAAGTAACAGATGTCGATTTTGAAAAATTATCAACGCCACATACTTTATTTGAATGCAAAATTAATTTTTCATAGTTGATCAATCTTGCCATACTGATTTCAGGACGAGGAAGTAATATGGAATATATTTTAAAATCAATCAAGAAGAACAAGATCCCAATTTCGCCCGAAATAGTTATTTCAAATAATGTTAACGCAAAAGGACTCGATATCGCAAAAAAACTTGGTGTTAAAACACAGGTAATAGAATCACAAGGAATCAAGGGTGGAAGTTGGGATTATGATAAAAAGATTATATCAACATTGGAAAAATACAACGTGACACCAAAAAATGGACTGATCTGCCTTGCGGGATTCATGCGAATAATGAGTCCTGAGTTTATTAGACATTTCAAAGACAGAATCATGAACATCCATCCTGCAATTTTACCTTCATTTCCTGGACTACATTCACAAAAACAAGCACTTGATCATGGTGTGAGATATTCTGGATGTACAGTTCATTTTGTTGATGAAGGAGTTGACACTGGTCCAATTATTCTACAAGCAGTAGTCAAAGTAAAAGATGATGATACGGAAGAAACATTATCAAAAAGAATTCTTGCAAAGGAACACATGATTTATGCCGAAGCTGTAAAACTGTTCGCGCAAGGAAGAATCAAAATAGTAGGTAGAAAGACAAGAATTTCTTAAGAATCAGGACCACCAAAAAAATACAAGACTACAAGTTCCTTTTTATTACCATGAAATTTGTGTTCTATGTTTTTACCAACAAAATACGCTTTTGCTTCTGAAATTGGATAATCCTTTCCCGATATATTGAGAAAACCATCCCCACGTATAACATAATAAATTTCATCGCTCTCATGAGGAGTTTGAGTGTCTTTCTCACCTGATTCTAATCTTAAAACTCCAGCTGCGAGGTTTTCCTTGTTGATAAAAGTGTGATAATATGAACCGCTTTTTGCAATATTTTTGATGTATTCATTTGTATCAAATTCAATTTTCATTGTTTTTTCAAATCCTAGTACACCGTATTAACGACTTTCCGATCCTGCATATGTTTTGATTTTTGATTCAAATTTTGCAATAAGTTGACTTATCTTGGAGTTTTTACTGTCATCTTTTCTTAGAAGATAATATAGTTCCTCAGTTGCCGCGTGGTAATCTACACCAATGGTTTGAGCAAGATATAGCGCCAGATAGCTTAAGAGTAATTTTCTAAGTATTATTTGATGTGACGATGCGATAAGATCTGAAGTTAATTCGTCTAAGACGTTTGAAAAATAAGCTTCAAGATAGTTATCCTTTGATTCTCTTTCTCTCAATGCAAAAGATCCACCAAGATGCCTATCACTCATGTGGATTTTTTCTACTACATCAATAAATTCCCTATTAAGAATCAAGTCACTGGTGAGAACTTCAGAAAGTAAATCGGCAGCATTTTGTTCTGAACTTTCAAGTTTTTCTTTCAATCTGAAAATCAAATGACATGCAACACAACCGCCATGAAGCTCAACTTTATGATCTTTGATATTATCTAATTCATTTCTAATGAAAATAGCGGATTTGTCATGTTTCATCATAGATCATATCTCCTTAACATAATTAAGAATACTCCAAAGATTAAATATCCTACACAGTATCCAAGCTTGTGACAGGACAAAAAATAGACGGCATTACAGTTGCCAATGCAGTAAAAGAAAGAGTGAAAAAAGCCGTACAAGAACTCAAATCAGAAGGTATTACACCATGCCTTGCCACCATTCTTGTTGGTGAGAATCTAGCATCTGCTACATATGTCAAAAACAAGCAAAAGGCATGTGCTGATGTCGGTATTATAACAAAGGATCACAAACTTCCAGAGTCATTTTCACAACAAGAAATTAATTCACTTGTTGATTTATTAAATAAAGATGATTCAGTTCATGGGATTCTAATTCAACTACCATTACCAAAACAACTAGACGAGTTTTCAACGATATCAAGAATTTCTCCAATAAAAGATGTCGATGGTTTAACTCCATATAGCGTCGGTCTCTTGTCGTCGGGAAAGGCCATCCTAAAACCATGCACATCATCAGGAATAATGGAAATGTTTGATTATTACATGATAGATTTGGCAGGAAAACATGTAGTGATAATTAACCGAAGCAATCTAGTTGGTAAGCCGTTATACCACCTTTTACTTGAAAAAAATGCTACCGTTACTACATGTCATTCTAAGACAAAAAATCTCAAAGAACACTGTCAAAATGCAGACGTTTTGATTACTGCAATAGGGGATAGAACCAAGTTTGTTCTTACTGCGGATATGATAAAAGAGGACGCAGTTGTTATCGATGTTGGCATAAGTAGACAAAATGGAAAGATTGTTGGAGATACTAATTATGAAGAAATAGTAAAAAAAGCATCGTTTGCTACACCGGTACCAGGTGGAGTTGGTCCTATGACAGTTGCAATGCTTTTAAAAAATACAGTCGCTGCAGCTTCAATTAGTAAAGGCTTTGTCTCAGGTTGAAAAAGCAAGGTTGCGAAAGCAACTTTTGGATGCAAGAGATTCTTTATCATTAGACTTTATCAACATAACAAGCAAACAGATACAGGATAATCTAAGAAAAATAGAATTTTTTAGAAATGCAAAAAGTATAGGGGCATATTATTCTATAGGAAGTGAAGTAAAGACACAGGATGTATTACAAGAAGTATTAAAATCTGGAAAAGAAGTATCGCTGCCAAAAGTTGTTAAAAAAGATCTTGTATTCAAAAAAATAAAGAATCTTTCGGATCTTGAACAAGGAAACTTTTCTGTTATGGAACCAAAAGATTATTGCGAAGATGCAAAAAAAATCGAGGTCATCATAGTTCCTGCAATAGCACTTACAAGAGATGGTCACAGACTTGGCTATGGTTTTGGATATTATGATAGATATCTTTCAGCTAAAAAACCAAAGACGATTGCTTTGAGTTATTCAAAACAGATTATCAGGTCATTTCCATACTCAGACCATGATGCTACAATTGATTGCATAGTAACAGAAGACGAAATTATCATGTCAAAGGGCAAATAAGCCCTTTTTGCCAATGTCTTTTCTAAAGTATTTGTTTTGCCAAGAAATTTTTTCAATTCTAGAATAGGCGTTAGAAATTGCAGAATCCAGTGTATCACCCAACGCTGTAACGCCAAGAACCCTTCCCCCATTTGTGAGTATTTTGTCATTCTCGCGTTTTGTTCCTGCGTGAAAAACAAACGAATTTTTATCTTGTAAATCAAGACCGGAAATTTCTTCATTTTTTGGATATGAGTCAGGATATCCTTTTGATGCAAGAACAACACAGACAGCACTTTGTTTCTTCCATGATATTGAGGGTAATTTTGAGAGAGTGCCATCTATGCTTGCATTAATGTAATCATACAGATCAGATTCCATACGCATCATAATTGGTTGGCATTCTGGATCACCCATTCTTGCATTAAATTCTAAAACATATGGTTTTCCATCTTTTAGCATTATTCCAGCATACAAAAATCCCTTGAATTGGTTACCTTCTTTTTTCATCGAATCAACTGCTTTATCAATCACATCTTTCTGAATTATTTCCTCTAGATAGGAGCTAATTACAGGAGTAGGTGAATATGCACCCATTCCACCAGTATTTGGCCCTTTATCATCATCATAGACTCTCTTATGATCTTGACTTGTAGCCATAGGAATTGCCATGTTTCCATCTGAAAGTGCAATGTATGATGCCTCTATTCCATCGATTCGTTCTTCTAAAATTATTTTAGAACCTGCTGCACCAAAGCTATTTTTAATTAACATTTCGTCTATTGCATTGATTGCATCTGAAGTATTGTTACAGACGATGACACCTTTTCCTGCTGCAAGACCATCTGCTTTTACTACAAGTGAATAATCAATTGATTTTGCATATTCTTTAGCTTCTTTTGCATTGTCAAAGATTTCAAATTGTGTTGTGAGAATTCTATTTTTTTTCATAAAGTTTTTTGCCCAAACTTTACTTGATTCAAGCTGTGAGGCTGCTTTTGTTGGCCCAAATATTCTCAGCCCTTTTTGTGTAAACGTATCAACTATGCCTAAAGACAGAGGAACTTCTGGGCCTACTATAGTCAAACAATTTTTTTCAGATGCAAATTTTGCAAGACCATCAATGTCATCAACTGCTATTTCCACATTATTGATGGTGCCTCCGTTACCAGGCGCAAAATATACTTTGCCAATTTTTTTGCTTTGTGAGAGCTTCCAACCAAGAGCGTGTTCTCTTCCTCCAGAACCAACAACTAAAACATCAGTCAATAGTCAGTCTTTTCTCATCTAGTATATAATCCAAGATTGGTTTTAGAAATGTTGATTAACGCTATATTGTAATCATGACAGATGAGCCAAATAGATAAACAAAAACCAGTATATCTTTTTGTTCATGGCAGAATGGATCTTGAACCTGTTGCAATAAACGCACTAGTATCAAATGGTTTTTCAAAAGATAAGATCACATCTGCACGACCAGATAAAGTTGGTGACGTAGGAGATTACATGGCTATGCTTTGGATGCCACAGAATCCTGATCATATCAAGATTCAGAAGATAACAAAAGTAGAACAAGTAAGCCCTGAAGGAATTATAGGGTTATGGAAGGGAGTCTTCAAAGAAGATATATTACAAATAAAACTGAAATAAATTCAAAGATCGGAGATCAACGCTGATACAAAATTTGCAAATTCATCATCTGAGAATCGTATAATTTCAACTTTGTTTTGTTCTTTAGCAATTCTTACAGATTTGAGATGATAACATTCATTGCCTCCATTTAGTGTATTAAAAAAATAATCTTCACAAGAACAAAAGCCTAGTTCCGGATCAAGCCAGTGTTCGTTTTCTTTTCCTACAACTGTCCATATTTTACGGTGACTGGGTTCAAAATAATGTAGTTTTACACCTTTCCCAGATATCACTGCACCCAAATTATCAATACCTTTTTTCATGTGAACACGAGCGCTTTCATCATATAAAAAATTGTACAAGCAGATTGGAATGGGGTCTTGGATTGCTAAGATGTCATAACATTAAAGCACAACCTTGGAATTATAGATGCATAAGATACATGTGATAAAAGTACAACGTTTCTTATTCAATTGCCTAAAATTAAGGAATAGTTAAGACTACCCGTTTATCAAATGCTTAAAACCAGAATCATTCGATCTCATCCTGCTCTAATGTTAGAAGATACACATCGTTATCTTGTTGTTACTGATTTACATATTGGATTTGAAAATACCCTTGCTGCAAATGACATATTTGTGGAACCAACCACAATTATTTACGAGTCATTAGACGAACTTAGAACAATAATAAAATCTGAAAGACCCGATTCGCTGATACTCTTAGGCGACATAAAAGCAGGCATAGATTCAATATCAAAAATAGAATGGCAAGCAGTTCCATTATTTTTTGAGATTGCAAAAGAAATTGATACTGTTCTAATCCCTGGAAACCATGATGGAAGTATACAAAAACTCTTGCCCGATAATGTTAGACTAACAAGTTCATCAGGAATTGTTATAGAAGATGCACTTTTAACCCATGGTCACACTATGCCATCTGAAAATCTTTCGCATGTAAATAAGATAATTATGGGACACGTACATCCTGTTTTTTTTAGTGAAGGTTCAGTATTAGACGGTCAAAGAGTTTGGGTTTCAATGAAGACAGAAAAAAGAAAGATTTTTCCATCTTTACAAGGAGAAATTGAAATTATAATTGTACCTACTTTTAACAAATATTTTTATGCGAGCCACAAAAGATACAAAAAATCAATTTCGCCAATAATTGAACGAATAAAAGAAGTCTATTCAGCAAAAATTGTAACTCTTGACGGTTCTATAATCGGAAACGAGTCTTTACTTGAAAGTGTAATCTAATTAATTGATTCGTATGGCTCAAGAGGTTTTTTTGTAGTTTCATTGTGTAGTAACCACTCAAGTGTTTTTGCAAATGAATCTGCCAATTCTGTAGTGGTAAGCACTGGGATACCAAGTTCCACTGCCTTTCTTCGTATTTGGTATTCATCATAAAGCATTCCAACGTACTTTTCTAAAGTTGCAGTGCTTGGAACGTTCACAATGAAATTTATCTTGCGTTCGTAAAGTAAATCGGCAATGTTTGGTTTTCTTTGTGGTTCGCTGATTTTGTAGACGACTTCAACATTTCCTATTCTTTTATCAGACAAAAACTCTGCAGTGTGCTCGGTTGCAAGTATCTTGTATCCAAGGTTTTTTAGCAATACTGCGGTTTGAAGCAGTTTTTCCTTGTTTTCTGCACCCCCAGCAGTTATGAGAGCATTGCCTTCTTTTGGCAATGAATATCCTACAGATATCAGGCCTTTTGAGAGTGCATCATAAAAGCTGTCACCAAAACATGCAGCCTCTCCAGTAGACTGCATTTCAACTCCTAAGATTATATCAGCGCCTTCTAGTTGCATAAATGAGAATTGTGGCACTTTAATTCCATAGGAATGAATTTTGCGCCATCTGTCTTTTGGTATCTTTGGTAATGTTTTTCCAAGAACTGCCCGTGCAGCTAAATTGATCAGATTCAATTTTACGAATTTTGAAACAAAAGGCATGGAACGAGACGCTCGTATGTTTAATTCTATTACATAGACTTGATCAGAATTAATTAGGAATTGCAAATTAAATGGACCTTTTATTGAAAATGCCGTTGCAATCTTTGTCGTATAATCAGTTATGGTTTCAATTACTTTGTTGCTTAATCTCCATGGAGGAATGCACATCATCGAGTCACCAGAGTGTACTCCAGCACTTTCTATGTGTTCAATCACTGCACCAATTACTACATTTTTTCCATCACAGACACCATCTACTTCAACTTCAAGTGAGTTTACCATGAATTTTGTGATAACAACAGGATAATCTGGTGATACGTTTGTTGCTTCTTCCAAGTATTTTTTTAGTTGCGTTTGTGACCACACAACTTTCATTGCAGCACCGCTTAGTACATACGATGGCCTAACCAATACAGGAAAACCTACATTGTTTGCAAATTTTTTAGCATCAGCTAGTTTTATGAATGCCTGCCAGAGTGGCTGCATTATATGCAACTCGTCTAGAACCTGACTGAATTTTGAACGGTCTTCTGCCCTGTCGATGTTTTCAAACGATGTACCGATTATCTTGACTCCATTTTTGGCAAGTTTTGTGGTGAGATTATTTGCTGTTTGTCCTCCTACTGCAGTAACTATTCCAGTTGGTTTTTCAAAGTCAGTAATGTCAAGTATTCTCTCAAGTGTTAGCTCTTCAAAGTATAGCCTGTTACAAATATCATAATCAGTTGATACAGTCTCTGGGTTGCAATTAATTACAGAAACTTCTTTGACACCGCTTTCTTGCAACCCCCAAACCATGTTTACAGTTCCCCAATCAAACTCTACACTACTTCCTATCCTGTAAGGACCTGCACCCAAAACTATGATCTTTTCCTGATCTGATTGTACTTCAAAGTCATTTGTGTCACCGCCATATGTCAGATACAGATAGTTTGTTTTTGCGGGCCACTCGGCAGCAAGAGTATCTATTTGTTTTACAGCTGGAACGATCCCTGCATCTTTACGAATTTTTCTTATCTCAAGATCATCTTTACTTATTATTCTTCCAATCTGCTTGTCTGAAAATCCTAACTTTTTTGAGTCGCGTAACAATTTTGTTGTGAACTTTGAGTCTTTGAGACTCTTTTCCATCTCTACTATGTTTCGAATTTTTTCAATAAACCATGGATCTATTACAGAAAGTTTGTAAATTTGTTCAACTGACATGCCTTGTCGCAGTGCAGCTGCAACATAGTACAAAATTCCGTCATCTGTATTCTGAAGTTTATTTTCAATTTTTTCAATATCATAGACTTTGCCATTATCTCGGTTTGCTACAAGACCGTCGTTTCCAATCTCTAACATCCTAATTGATTTTTGTAGAGACTCCTCAAAGCATCTGCCTACTGCCATCACTTCTCCAACAGATTTCATGGTAGGTCCAAGACTACGGTTTGCAAGTTCAAACTTTGTAAAATCCCATCGCGGATGCTTGCATACAATATAATCAAGTGAAGGTTCAAAGCATGCAGTAGTTGTCTTTGTTATACGATTAACTAGTTCTGGAAGAGAGTGACCCATTACAATTTTTGCTGCCATGTATGCAATTGGATATCCGGTGGCTTTGCTTGCAAGTGCTGATGAACGTGAAAGCCTTGGATTCATCTCAATTGCAACATATTTTTCAGATTCTGGATCAAGTGCAAACTGGATATTGCATTCTCCAACGATTCCAACATGTTGTGTTGCACGTAACGCGGCTGATCTTAACATATGATATTCATTATTATCAAGTGTTTGCGATGGAGCTACAACTATGTTGTCACCTGTATGTACCCTCATTGAAAGTACGTTTTCCATGTTGCATACTATGACACTGTTTCCAAGGTAGTCACGCATCACTTCATATTCTATTTGTTTCCAGTGACCAATGTATTCCTCAATTAAAACTTGACCAACAAGACTAGCATTTAGACCACGCGATACTATTTCATACAATTCGATTTCATTGTGTGCTACACCTCCGCCTTTTCCGCCCAAAGTATATGCGACTCGAACAATTACTGGATATCCAAGTTCTTTTGCAATTTTTTTTGCTTCTTCAAAGTTGTAAACAGTTTTACTTTTCAGTACTGGAACACCACATGCTATCATAGAATCCTTGAAAAGTTGTCTGTCTTCTGTAGCGTGTATTCCGCCAACTTGGGTGCCAAGAACTTTGACACCATATTTTTTTAGGATTCCAAATTCTTCGAGTTTTACTCCACAGTTAAGTGCAGTCTGCCCACCAAATCCAAGCATCAGACCGTCAGGACGCTCTGATTCTATTATTGATTCAACATATTCTGGATTCACTGGAATAGAGTATACCTTATCTGCAAACCTAGTGTCTGTCTGTATGGTTGCGATATTTGGATTGATAAGTACGCTTTTGATCCCATCTTCTCGGATGGCTTTGAGGCACTGGCTACCGGAGTAGTCGAATTTGCGGTCGTTTTAGCGACTTTCGCCTGCTTCTCCGATTTTTATTGCCCCACTTCCAAGAACAAGAATCTTTTTTAGCGATTCATCTTTTGGCAGTCTTTTCCTCCTCCATAAGGCGCTTTAGCTCTTCAAAAACAAACTTGCAATCAAAAGGTCCAGGCGATGCTTCAGGATGAAATTGAACCGCGATAAATTTTTTTTCTTTGTGTTTTATTCCTTCTACAGTTTGATCGTCAGCATTAGTAAACCATAATTTAAGGTCTGATTTTTTCAATGAATCAGGATCTATTCCATATCCGTGGTTCTGACTTGTCACATAAACTTTATTGTTATCTAAATTGATACATGATTTATTTTGTCCTCGATGTCCGTATTTTAGCTTAAATGTATCTGCTCCGCCTGCAAGCCCCATTATTTGTGCTCCAAGACAGATTCCAAGCGTTGGTATGTTTTTGTTTAAAAGTTCTTTTGCCGTCTTCATAGTGTCAGCACATTTTTGAGGATCACCAGGTCCATTACTTAATACAACACCTTTTGGTTTGTATGAAAGTATTTTATCAATTGAAGCATTCCAAGGAAGTTGAATCACTTTGTATCCAATTTTTCGTATGTTTCGTAAAATTGCATTTTTTACTCCGGTATCAATAACTACTACCGCTTCTGATTCGGTCCCATAAACTCGCGGTTCTTTGGTTGATACAACATTCATAAATTCTTCGTTTACGTATTTTTGTGCAGACGCGAGTTTCTTCTTCAAATCACTTTCGTCAATTTCCTTTTCAGAAACTGCAAGTGCTGCCATCATTACGCCATTTATTCTGAGTTTTTTAGTTAGTTCCCTTGTATCTATTCCTGATATTCCAGGAATTTTTTCATTGTACAGCCATTCATCAAGTGTAAGAGAAAGATTCCAGTGATTTGCGGTAATTGAAAGATTATGGACAACAAGGCCACGTGCCTGAATTCTATCAGATTCAAAGTATTCAGAAATTCCATCCTTGTCCTTTATTGATGGATCAGGCACGCCATAATTTCCTACAAGAGGGTATGTAAGTGTCAGAATTTGTCCGCTGTAAGAAGGATCTGTCAAAGCTTCTGTATAGCCTACCATTCCAGTATTGAATACAGCTTCACCAAAGACAGTAGTTGAATAACCAAAACCCATCCCATCAAAAACTGTTCCATCTTCAAGGATGAGCTTACCAAACTTGTTTACATGTTTGGCTTTTTTTATCGGAATTTTGAACCCTCAGCAAATGAATTCTATTAGAGATTTAAGTTTTTTGATAAAATGAATGCAATTGTTGTAAAAAAGTTTTAGCGATCAGATTTTGATGAATGCTTTACAGTGCTCTGAATTGCTCGCTCCATTTGTAATAGGCGCGAATCATTTCCATACTTACGCTTGGTTTTCTTCTTTCAAGAATTATCTTAAAGTCTGTCATAGTAAGGTTTCGTGGTTGTTGTTTTTCTTCACCGACGACTGGTTCTGGTGAATAGTTTGGCGAGTTAAATAATTCGTTTACTACCATCAATTGTGCTGATTGACATATGTCTTTGATATCACTTGCGCTGTATCCATCTGCAAGCTTTGCAAGCTCGGATGGTTTTACTTTGTCATCTATTTTTAGTGGTGCACTGTAAAGTTCAAACAAGTTTGTTCTTGCATCAAGTGTTGGAAGTGGAACATAGATTCTTTTTGTAAATCTTCTAAGAAACGGCCAGTCAAGACTCCACGGTTTGTTTGTTGCACCAATTACGTATAATTTTAAGTCTTTTCCTTTACCGTTAATGCCGTCCATTTCTGTAAGGAATTGGTTTTTTACTCTGATTTCTCCACCAACTTCACTGTTTCTGTTTCCTAAAAGCGAGTCTACTTCGTCTACAAATAATATTACTGGTAAGCCTTCTTTTTCGGCATAACCACGGGCCATGGTGAAAAGCTTTGATACATTTTTTTCTGCTTCGCCAAGCCATTTGCTCATCATCGAAGCTGCGTCAACGTTAATGAAATAACCATCAATTTCACTTGCAGTAGCTGCAGCAAGAATTGTTTTTCCACATCCAGGTGGACCATAAAGTAACATTCCTCTTGGCCATCCAAGTGGAAAAAGATCAGGTCTCTTACTAGGATATACTATTGATTCGCGTAGTGCGCTTTTTGCATCATCAAGACCAATTACTTCCTCCCAGCTAACGTTGGGCTTTTCTTTCATTACCATCTCATCAAAGTCATTTTTGGCAAGTTGTTGTTTTTGTTGTTCAGGAGTTGCCTTTGGATCTACTACTGGTTCTAATGCAACGTTAGTGAGTTGTAATGCCTTTATCCTATTTTGATACGCTGCAGAACGCTCCATGTAGACCTTGTTTAGTTTGTTATCAGGGTATAGTTGTATTAGTTTTACAAGAGATTCTATTGCTCTTTGGTAATTTGTTATAGCCATGCCTCGTGCACCTTGAGAATCAAGTTTGATTGCCTCAGCTGCAAATTTGCTTGCACTATTTTCTAATTCTTGAGGAGCTAGACTCATACCACAACTAAATTTCCACTGCGGTTTTTGTTAGGTATGCTTGTGTGTAAACTGGTGTAGTAGTATTGGTTAAATTAATTGGACTAGAGAGTAGTGCTATCTTTTGTTCTTTATATTCATCAAGACTCTTTTGTACCAATCTTCCTAAGGCCATGTTCTGAGTAACATCCTCATGTAAATCTTGAATCTGTTTTAGAGCAGTTTCTGCAGATATGAGAAGATCATCCATATCATCCCTCAGTATGTTTACAGAGTTAGCTGCATGCATGATAATTCCTATAAATTCCTCCAAGAACTCTTTAATGTCTTTTTTATCTTGATATTTTGATAACAAGTAATCAGCTGCTAGCATGACTTGTCTAAGGTCTTTTAGCTCCTCTACGGATAGGGTTTCTACGAATTGATCATTCTTGTCTATACCCTTTTGTGCAATTTTTTGTTCTATTTTGGATGAAAGGAATCTTATCTGATCAATATGGTTTGGAATCTCTTTTACTGACTCAGTTTTTTTAAAATTGAGCATAATGGCTCATGCTTACAAGAAATCTACATTAGGGAACTGCTTGTAAATTTTAGAGTCAGCAATCAATTTAGCTTCATCCAAGAGTGAGCAAGACTGTCGATTTGCCTCTTCAAAGTTTAGATTTGCACCTGTAAGATGACCGGCATCAATGATAAGGCCTCCAAGTACCAAGGATAGTTCACCAAGAGATACATCTGTATCAACGAGTAAACCAAACAGTTGTGAGCGCACTGTTCTTACAATAGATATTGTTGGTGCAAGTACCAGTATTATATTTCCTAATCCAAAAACAGAATCTAAACATCTTCTAGCTTGTCTTAATGACTCTATTGCACGAGAAATTTCTAATTCATAAACAAGTTTTTCTTTGAATTCTGAAATCAGTATACCTTTGTTTGTTTTTGCATAAAGAGACAGATTGATTTTTCTAAGCTCAGATCTTTTTTGAATGAGTGTATCAAGTGTCTTGTCAACAAGCGCAGTGGCGTAATCAAGTCTTGGCTTTAGAGTGCTTGCTCGCATGATTGTATCGGTTGTCACATGGTTTACTTGCATTTTGGTTGCACAAACATACAAAATCAAAAGAATGATTTTTGTATATCAAACTCGTGTTACACGGTTTTGTGTGACTACAGTAACATCACCTGCAGATACAGCTTAGTATTTTTTCGAACATTTGTCCAATGAATTTAGCTATTGAACTTACCTTGTAAGTAACAAAAGTTTGACAATGGTAAAAGGACAGGACTTAGCAGTAAGCCTAGAAGAGTTTGGTTTAAGCAAATATGAAGCCCATGCATATGTTACCTTGATAACAAAGGGTACAATTTCTGCTGGCGAACTTGCATACTATTCTAATCTTCCAAGGACAAAGGTATATCCAACTTTACTAAAGCTTGTAAAGAAAAAACTTGTCATAATATCAAAAAGTAAACCAATAATGTGCACAGGCATATCTCCTGAGGATGCTTTTGATGAAATAGTTCAAGAACAAATTAACAAAGTAAATGGAATGAACAGCCTTGTAACAAAGCTAAAACAAGTAAGCGAAGACAGCAAAAAGGCACGCGGTTCCGAAGAAAAAAGATACTTCCATTTGACTCCAAACTATGTCTTCAAACAACTTGAAACCATGATAGAAGGTTCAAAAACTTCGATTCATGCTATGATTGATTCATGGGGATTGAGTCTTTTTTCACAATGTAAAGATAGCCTCATTCATGCCGCCAGAAAAAATATCGATATCAGAATAATAATTCCTTCAAGTCTGGTAGGTTCAGAAGCTTTTCAAGTAATTCCTGATGGAGTCAAGATAAAAACTTCAGATATTTCCCACAATTCAATCACATTTGATGATTCTGAGATACTTATGATCAACAGCAACAACGGGAAAGGTGCAATATTTCTATCCACAGAGGTGTTAGGAACAAACCAAGCGAAGCTCTTTGAGCAGACTTGGAAGAACGCTACCAAAATCAATAATCTTACTTCCATGACAAAAACAGACGCACAAGAAGTACTCAAGATAATTGAAATAATAAATGGAGATGGTCTTGGTTTTGTTCTAAATTCTATGCTGCGCTCAAAAAATAAAGAAATCAATATGCTAGAGTTTTTGCAAAAAAATGGGATAGATTTGGAATCAAAGACAATTGATGAAATAATCACCCTTGTTGATTCTACTTTGCAGATAACCTGCTCTGGCCAAGCACGATACGAGTCACAAGGAAATCATATAATTATTGAATCAAAGCTAAATAGCGGGCATTCACTACCTTGGGCAATGCTTCTAAATGGATATCTTAGCAAGAAAGGATTCAAAACAAAAATGATGTATCATGACCAGCACAGTGGTGAAAAGATACACATCAAGGTGGATTCCAAACTAGAAGCAAACTAAACTTGTTAACTTTATAATGTCATCAAAAAACTTCGCATCAGCTTTGGTGTATGATACGTGCTAAGTTAACAAAAATCTCATGCAAGTGTGTGGAGTGCATGATTTATGATTCAAGAAATCGTATAAAATTTTCAAAAATCAGTTTGTTATTGTGAACATTTAGTCATTTATTAATACTTGAATAAATATCGATAAATACTTCAAAAAAAATGTATTATACAATTGTGAAGTTCCCACTATTCATCCCATCTGTGCTAGCAGTTCTAACAATTTTTGCAGTAGCATCATCGATTCAAAATGTCTATGGTCCTATCTACATGGAATATGAGGGTATCAAAGGAGATGTTTCCTCAAAAGCAATACCGACTTGGGTCGATCAAGTATTCAAGTGGTATGGCGCAGGAGAAATTTCACAAACTGAATTAATCAATTCCTTAAAATTTCTATTGGAAAAAGACATCATGAGGATAGGTGATGAAATAACAGTAATTCTTTACCCTGCTCCAGGAAATAATCTTACACCAGGCGATGAGATCACAATAATACTTAGGCCTGCTGCAGGATTTATTCCGCAAGCAAGTGACGAAATTTTGGTTTCATTTCTTAAGGGTTCGAATCCAGAAAATATGTACATAGGAACAACTAGCTCGACAGATTCTGAATCTGC
>Ga0247727_10005704_pt1 | contig 25005 bp, 19 predicted proteins | sample WisWelCaveWW1625_FD_202498 | JGI IMG/M metagenome (GOLD analysis project Ga0247727, IMG submission 202498) | Biofilm microbial communities from Wishing Well Cave, Virginia, United States - WW16-25 | ecosystem: Environmental > Aquatic > Deep subsurface > Groundwater > Cave microbial mat | place...
ATGTCATCAATCCAACCATTGAACCAGTTGCCATTTTGAGCTTTATTTGAACCGACGTACCAATTACCAGCTGCATTAACTTCTACAGTTCCCGGATAGTTATACGATTGAGCTATTGAATCAGTTAGCGTTCCATTCAAAGCATGTATGTATAATTCACAGTCGTCATCATTTGGAGAACCAGGACCTTCTCTTATTGCAACTACATGATACCATTGATCGTCATCATATTCTTTTGTGGATAGACATGTTGTTATGTCTGAGCCAAGATTGTTGTTGTATTCAAACAAAACTTTTCCTACATTGGTTAAGACTATTTTATAGTAATCACAGGTAGGACAGGTGCCTCCACCATCCCAGTATACAAGATAGTCCTCACCAGTAACTGCGCCATTAGTTTTAAACCATAAAGAAGTTGTATCAGGCTCAGTATCAATATGATTGGCATCAGTAGAGCTTACGACATTCAAACTTCTAAAACAATCATTGACCCCATCAAAATAATACGAGCCTAACCCATGCGGTGATGTCTGGTTTTGCCAGTCAGGTTGTCCACACGTACCTATTGCCAAATCTCTGGTTGCACTTCCTTCTGAGTTGTCTGGATTTACACCATCACCATCTTCGAAGTGAAATATCATTGACTCTCCATCACCTTGCAGGCTCAAAGGTACGGCGTCACTTCGCAGTTTCAGTGCGGCGATCCAGCTTCCTGTTGGTATTTTAACTGTGCTGGTACCATTTTGTGTAAAGAAGCTTGGGGTGGTCTGATTGAGCATTAACTTTTTGCCATCGTTACCTGCATCTGCATCACCAGAGTACATCTGATATGCACCAGATGGCGTTAGGCTGGTTTCGTTGTGCAAGATCAGTGTATCATCAGTAAGAAGAGGGATACCAAGTCCTGTAGATGTTACGGCGGTACCTGCTGAAAGAGCTGACAATGGCACCTTGACAGTTGCGGTTGATGTAACCCAGTTGCCCTGCTTTGCATTTACAAGTGTTGCATTAAATGTAACCGAAGTGGCATCAGCTCCAGTCAAGCTGCACACCCAGACAAAGGTGGCAATGTCACCACTTGCAAGTGATTCATAAGAGGTTGGAATTGGATTTGATGCACAAGTAGCACTTGCACTTCCTGTAAAATCAAGTTGTGGCCGTAGATTAAACAGCACATTATTGGTTGTCATGTTATTCATGACTTGGTAGACTACTGTTGTGGTAAACTGATCTGGCAGTGTGTCCGGTGTTGTTACAAGATTCATAAGTAAAGGTTCTTGGCTGGGTGAGCTTATCGAATACTCTTCAGTACTGCCTCTATCTGTAATTAACATTATTTCATATGATTGTGTGCCAAGTATAGTAAGATCAATATTCTGGCCAATGTTTGTTGCGATTCCATCAGGATACACAGCTACATTTAGATCATATTTGAAGACCTGATCAGTCCCTGTCTTGTTTGTAACCCAGAGTCGTGTAAAATTGATTGGGAGATCTCCTGTGTTTTGAACTGTGATGTTGAATTTGTTATTTGCTAGCTCGGTTCTGAGAACACTTAGCTCCTCTTTGCCTTGGTCAATTAGCTCTGTGTTTTTTGTTATGACTTCCTCATTAAATTTTTCTAATGTGTTAGTCATGTATGTAACATAAACTACAGCTATCGTCAGTGCAGCTATAGAAAAAACTGTCCCAACAATACTGCTTACCCCTTTCCGGGTTTTCAAGTTACTCAATCTGTGACTAGCACCTGTCCTACATATTTTGGCCGCACAGAGGGCTGACCAGCTTCATCGTATCCGTGCAAATCAATATACATCTTGTATGTTCCAGGCGGTATGAGATTTGCCGTCCCAGTACTTGCAGGAGTGCTCTTAGGGTGTGAGAAGTTTAATCCCACTCTACTACCAGCTGGAATAAATAAACTGTCATTGTTTTGATCTATTGTAATTTCGTTAACTCGTTGTATGATTCCTGCATATGATGTAGTTCCAGATATATCATCAAATGTTGCCCTAGTTCCAGCAAATGTCAGCCAGCTGCCAACTGTTCCCGAGTTGGTAACGTTTACTATGAGCCAGTCATCGTTGTCATAGGTAAAGTATGCTGGCAGTGTAGCGTTTGGCATCGGTATGTCAAGAAAGCTTGGTTGTGGAGTCATGGTTTCATCATCTATTGTCATGTTTACATTAAACGGTTCCCAGTTTGCAGTTGTGGTGCTAACATATCTAATAGTAAAGTTTAGTCTTTCGCCAGCAGCTAGGGTAATTTCTGGAACAGATGCTAATGTTATATTTACTGATTGACCATATGCGTTGTCATCATGAGTTGGTAATGCTTTTCCATCCTTGAAATGTATATTGTTGGCAAAACCGTTATAGATGTTCTGTGGAGATGCTCCATCTTGATCAGTCTTGTCTATGATAAAATCAAGTTTGTGTGCACCAGTGCCATAATTTGTTTTTGATAGGTCATCAGCTTCGGCTGAAGACATGCCGTAACTGTTCCAATGTATGATGTCATCAACCGAACCAGTGAACCAGTTGGCAGTTGTATTTTTGTTAGTTGCTATATGCCACCTTCCATCAGCAAGAACGTTATTACCTGTATAGCTATTGTCTTGCGTAACATTATCAGTACGAGTTCCATTTGTTGCAGTGATATACAAATTACAGCTATCGGCAAGACCTCCTCCACCTCTTACTGCAACAACATGATACCACTGATTATCATCGTAATCCTTTGTGGATAGACATGTAGTTATTTCTGAACTAACTCCAGTTGAGGTTTTGTATTGGAATAACACTCTACCAGTATTGTTCAAGGAAATTTTGTAATAATGACAGTTATTACAAACCCCAGCACCATCCCAGTATACAAGATAGTCCTCACCACTTACTGCAGCATTAGTTTTAAACCACAAAGAAGTTGTATCAGGCTCAGTATCAATGTGATTGGCATCCGTGGAGCTTACAACATTCAAACTTTCAAAACAATCATTTCCATCAAAATAATACGACCCATTGCCATGTGGTCCAGTACCTGCTTGCCAAGTTGGCGTACCGCATAGAGTAGAGCCTGCTTTAATTTCGGCTGCAACAGACGAATAGTCGGCATCGCCACTTAAAGTACCAGTTACAGTTGTTGCCCCTGCAGTAGGTTGGTACTTGTACTCTGTAGCGATGCCAGCTAGAGCACTTGACGAGGCTGAACGAAAATCGGCTATTTCAGTATACCCAGTACCTGCTTGTTGTAGATTTCGTTGTTCTGTACCAACTGCGCCAAAAACCATCGAGTCGGCAAATGTAGTTGTAATGTTGGTACTGTAAACATCATTTTCAGAACCGCCTGTACAGTCAAAGAGCTGGCCATTATCATTTGAAAGTCCAGTAGCGCCTATTGGGCTAGCAGTATTAATGCCTGTGAATCTATTAACAGTAATCACTGCTCCTGTCGTACTGCTTCCTGATAAGGTGGCATTAACAATGCTGCCAGAATTTGCACTACCAAGAGCTCGCCAGATTTCAGTTCTTGTCACACCGTTTCCACCACATTCCTCTATTACTTGTGTCCACGACAATCCCAGACCCGTAACTCCTGTGACATCTACGTTTGGAGTAACGGAGATTGACGCCAAGTAAAGATGGTTTGTATAACCAGTTACGCTACTATTTGTTGCAATCCATGTGAGGCCAGAAGCTTGTCTATTTCCGTTTACTGTGTCTTCAAGCGTTACGGTTGAACCACCTACTCGTAAATCTCTAGTAGCACTACCTTGTGAATTATCAGGATTTACACCTTGACCATCCTCAAAATGAAATATCATGGACTCTTCATCGCCTTGTAAGCTTAGTGGCACAGCATCGCTTCGCAGTTTCAGTGAGGCAATCCAGTTGCCTGTTGGTATTTTAACTGGCGCGCTGCCATTATTTGTAAAGAAGCTTGGGGTAGTTTGATTAAGCATCAGCTTTTTGCCATCGTTACCTGCATCTGCATCACCAGAGTACAGCTGATATTCACCAGCTGGTGTTAGGCTGGTTTCGTTGTGCAAGATCAGTGTATCATCAGTAAGCAAGCTAATACCCAAAGCAGTCGAGTTTACAGTAGTATCTGCTGAAAGAGTTGACAATGGCACCTTGACAGTTGCGGTTGATGTAACCCAGTTGCCCTGCTTTGCATTTACAAGTGTTGCATTAAATGTAACCGAAGTGGCATCAGCTCCAGTCAAGCTGCACACCCAGACAAAGGTGGCAATGTCACCACTTGCAAGTGATTCATAAGAGGTTGGAATTGGATTTGATGCACAAGTAGCACTTGCACTTCCTGTAAAATCAAGTTGTGGCCGTAGATTAAACAGCACATTATTGGTTGTCATGTTATTCATGACTTGGTAGACTACTGTTGTGGTAAACTGATCTGGCAGTGTGTCCGGTGTTGTTACAAGATTCATAAGTAAAGGTTCTTGGCTGGGTGAGCTTATCGAATACTCTTCAGTACTGCCTCTATCTGTAATTAACATTATTTCATATGATTGTGTGCCAAGTATAGTAAGATCAATATTCTGGCCAATGTTTGTTGCGATTCCATCAGGATACACAGCTACATTTAGATCATATTTGAAGACCTGATCAGTCCCTGTCTTGTTTGTAACCCAGAGTCGTGTAAAATTGATTGGGAGATCTCCTGTGTTTTGAACTGTGATGTTGAATTTGTTATTTGCTAGCTCGGTTCTGAGAACACTTAGCTCCTCTTTGCCTTGGTCAATTAGCTCTGTGTTTTTTGTTATGACTTCCTCATTAAATTTTTCTAATGTGTTAGTCATGTATGTAACATAAACTACAGCTATCGTCAGTGCAGCTATAGAAAAAACTGTCCCAACAATACTGCTTACCCCTTTCCGGGTTTTCAAGTTACTCAATCTGTGACTAGCACCTGTCCTACATATTTTGGCCGCACAGAGGGCTGACCAGCTTCATCGTATCCGTGCAAATCAATATACATCTTGTATGTTCCAGGCGGTATGAGATTTGCCGTCCCAGTACTTGCAGGAGTGCTCTTAGGGTGTGAGAAGTTTAATCCCACTCTACTACCAGCTGGAATAAATAAACTGTCATTGTTTTGATCTATTGTAATTTCGTTAACTCGTTGTATGATTCCTGCATATGATGTAGTTCCAGATATATCATCAAATGTTGCCCTAGTTCCAGCAAATGTCAGCCAGCTGCCAACTGTTCCCGAGTTGGTAACGTTTACTATGAGCCAGTCATCGTTGTCATAGGTAAAGTATGCTGGCAGTGTAGCGTTTGGCATCGGTATGTCAAGAAAGCTTGGTTGTGGAGTCATGGTTTCATCATCTATTGTCATGTTTACATTAAACGGTTCCCAGTTTGCAGTTGTGGTGCTAACATATCTAATAGTAAAGTTTAGTCTTTCGCCAGCAGCTAGGGTAATTTCTGGAACAGATGCTAATGTTATATTTACTGATTGACCATATGCGTTGTCATCATGAGTTGGTAATGCTTTTCCATCCTTGAATGTTGCATTCTTGGCAAGGGTAGCATAGATGTTCTGTGGAGATGCCCCATCCTGATCAGTCTTGTCTATGATAAAATCAAGTTTGTGTGCACCGGTGCCATAGTTTGTTTTTGAGAGGTCATCAGCTTCGGCTGATGTGAGCGCCTTATCATTCCAATGCATTATGTCGTCTATTCTTCCCTTGAACCAGTTGCCAGTTGATGCTCTGTTGGTACCAACTTTCCATTTTCCAGCAGTATCAACAAAGTTTCCACTTTGTTCTATTGTTGTAGTTACTACTGAATCAGTTAGAGTTCCATTCAATGCGTGTATGAATAGGGAACAGTCATCATTATCTGGTGCATTGGGTCCCCTTCTTACCGCAACTACATGATACCATAGACTGTCATCATATTCTTTTGTGGATAGACATGTACTAGCACTGCTACCACCTCCACCTGTATCATACTCAAACAGGATCTTTCCAACACTGTTCAATGAGATTTTATAATAGTCATTGTTGTCGCTGCTGGACCAGTAGACAAGATACTGTTCGCTAGTTACTGCTTGGGCTGTTTGGAACCATAATGCGGTCGTATCTGGTTCCGCATTGATATCATTATTTTCAGTAGCGGTTACGTTGTTTGCGCTTACTAAACAATCATCGACTCCATCAAAACTGTGAACCCCTGATGTATGTGGTCCTGTATTAGATTCCCAAGTTGTAGGTTGACCGCCTTCTTGTGGATTTGTCCAGTTTATGATTAGCATTGGCTCATTATTTACACCAGCATCATCCCAAAAGTGGGCACGTCTTTGAATACCTGATGCTGTGTTAATGTTCTCAACAATGATTACCATATCATTACTACTTACCCAACCTCCTCTGTTGACAATTTCTTGAACAATTGGAGTTATGCCAGGTGTAGGAATCTGATAGGTTAGTCCGTTAGTCCAGCTTGGAACGGCATTCCAGCTAAAACTCGCACTGGTTCTAGGCCTTGCAGTTGTGCCTAAATTGTTATCTGTACTTGTAAAAGTACTTGGGTCGTCTGCAGCTTGACCATAAAATATAATATTAACAGTACCTGATTCGGTTCCATCAGCTGTAAAGTTGATTGTAGCACTGTTTATTGTAGCGCCTGGAAGAATTGGTATGTTTAGAAATCTCATTCCACCGAATTGTTGGATCGTATCATCATATGGCATTTCAATATCAGAACTTCCAAGATCCATACTGAAAGGACTTGCCACGTTCATCTCTGCATCATCACTACTTGCAGCAGTTCTTACTTCAATAACCTGTGATTGACAGCCTTTTAGATCCCTATTGGCACTACCTTGTGAATTATCAGGATTTACACCTTGACCATCTTCCATGTGAAATATCATGGACTCTCCATCGCCTTGCAGGCTCAAAGGTACGGCGTCACTTCGCAGTTTCAGTGCGGCGATCCAGCTTCCTGTTGGTATTTTAACTGGCTCACTGCCATTATTTGTAAAGAAGCTTGGGTTGGTTTGATTGAGCATTAACTTTTTGCCATCGTTACCTGCATCTGCATCACCAGAGTACAGCTGATATTCGCCAGCTGGTGTTAGGCTGGTTTCGTTGTGCAAGATAAGTGTATTATCAGTAAGTAAAGTGATACCAAGTCCTTGGGATGTTATGGCTGTACCTGCTGAAAGAGTTGATAATGGCACCTTGACAGTTGCGGTTGATGTAACCCAGTTGCCCTGCTTTGCATTTACAAGTGTGGCGTTAAATGTAACCGAGGTAGCGTCAGCTCCTGTCAAGCTGCATACCCAGACAAATGTGGCAATGTCGCCTTGCGCAAGAGAAGGATAAGAGGTTGGAATTGGGTTTGATGCACAGGTAGCACTTGCACTTCCTGTAAAACCAAGTTGTGGCCGTAGATTAAACAGCACATTATTGCTTGACATGTTATTCATGACTTGGTAGACTACTGTTGTGGTAAACTGATCTGGCAGTGTATCTGGTGTTGTTATAAGATTCATAAGTAAAGGTTCTTGGCTGGGCAAATTCATCAAATTCATAAAAAATTCTTCGTCATTGCCTCTTTCTGTTACTAGTTTAATATCGTATGATTGAGTATCAAATGCCGCAAGATCAAGACTCTGTCCAATGTTTGTTGCAACATCGCCAGGCGGTACAGCTACATTTAGTTCATATTTGTAGACCTGATCAGTCCCTGTCTTGTTTGTAACCCAGAGTCGTGTGATATTGATTGAAAGATCTCCTGTGTTTTGAACTGTGATGTTGAATTTGTTATTTGCTACCTCGGATTTGACAACATCAAGTTCTTCAATGTCTTGCTCCGCAAGTTCCGTTTTTTTTGATAACACTTCTTGATTGAATTTCTCTAATGTATCCATGCTGTATGAAACATATGTCACAATGGTCGCAAGCGCAATTATAGAAAACACGGTTCCAACAACACTGCTTAATCCTTTTCGACACTTCAAGGAGCAGCCTCTGTTTTGAAGATGTTGCCTCTTGCAGTTGTTATGATGACCTTAACAGGCGCAGCTGGGTCTGTCTCCCATGGATAGTTGGTTGATACAGAGAATGTCCCACTTGGAAGCATTGGAACGTTTGTACTATTGATCCGATCAAGGTAGATGCTAGTGAGCCTTATCTCTGTAACATTAAAACCGATTGTTCCTACATTATTTAATGTGATATTTACATATCCTGTATTGGTTGTGTTAAACCAGACATTCTCTATCATCAAGGATTCTTTAATTTTGTTGACATTTGTTGATAGTTGCGTATTTAGAATCTGTTGATGCGAAAAAAGGTTTGTATTTGACCACGCTACAATCATTGTACCCAAGACAGCAACTGCTGAAAGCATTATCACACCTGTAACCACAGTACTTAATCCACGTCTTGTACTTCTATTGTGACATGTCATGGCAATATACACACTACTTTGCTAAATTTATTGCTTTGATATGTTCGATCAAATCTTTTTCTTTTTTGCGTTTGAACTTTGTAACTGTGACTTCCAAAAACGGAACTGTAAATTATAAAAAAAGAAAGAAGATGGTTTGTTGTGTCTCTACGGGTTGCCAATTGTTACGCTTGTAGGCGCACCGGTTTTACCAGCGAATATGCTGACACTTGTTGCCGAACCAGAATCAACCGGAGTAACCACTCCGTTTGGCACCTTGAAGATTACAATCAGTCGTTCACCAGGGCTTAATGACGTTGGTCCACTTGCTTTTACAAGGCACATTGTTTTCTTGTCAGTGGTTCCGCCACCAAGGTTTCCATCAAGATCATATTCTATTGTCGTATCGTCACCGGTTGTACATGATGTAGTAACACTACCACCACTATCTATGGTGTCTCTAAATTCATGTATGTCTTGACCATTTGTTCCATTGGATTTGAATTGAGCCTGGAAGTTCTCTACACTTACACGTGTTTGATCTTCGTCCACATACCAATTTGAGAAAGGCACTGTTGCACCTCTGACTTGAATTGTATCTACAGAGATAAGTTTATCACCACTGTTTCTTACGGCAGCTGCTCCCCATGAAATTCCGCTGGAGTTGGTAGAGTTTACCCACATTGTAACGCCTTGTGTTGTAATTGACTCCTGCTGCGCTCCTGTCTGGAAAAGGCTTGTACCATAAATGACAACGCCTGTTCCCAAAACGACAGAAGCAACTAGGATAATCATGGTTGTAAGTACAGTACTGATTGCTTTTCTATTGTTAGTTCTTGGGAACATTTCTCTTATACTTGGATAATTACTTGCGGGTTATCTTATGTAGGGTGTATTTTTTTTGACTTACATATCAGCCGCGGCGTCTCTATACGTCTTGATGAATCCTGATACCACCTGACTCAAATTTGAGCCATCACAATTCTTGTTAAAAACTTTGTAAAGTTCACCTTTCATCCCTATTCCAATAACACCTATTCCTGACATGCCTATTCCTTTTACGATCTTTTGTAGCCTTTTCTCAAATTTATCATCGCCTGATGGCTGACCATCTGTTATTACAAAAAGATATTTTCTTTCTCTGGTATCTTGAGCAAGTATTCTATTTCCTAGTTCTACGGCATCAGGTACAAATGATAACCCTCCACTTTTTAATGAACCAACTCTGGCTTTTACTTCCTGCGAGTAATTTTCTTTGAAGTCCTTAACAATTGTGAGTTTGCTGTCAAAGGCATACAACGACCATGCGTCACTACGCCCTGTAAGCTCATTTGCAGTTTCGGCTACACACAAGGCAAACTCCTTTAACTTATTAAATTTTAATTTCATGCTTGCACTACAATCTAATAGAATTACCCATGCTTCTTCGCTTCGTCTGACTTCATCCTGCTCAAAAATCTCCACGGTATTACTTTCAGATGCTATGGCTTGAATCGCATACTGCATATTTATCTGTCCTACCGCTTGAACTCTTGGATCGTCTTGTATGTTAGTTACCATTCGTATGCCGTCACGAATTTTTCTTAATAGAACATTATTTCGTGATTTTATTCGTAAGTAACTATTAATGTCTCCAGATGGAAAGATGACATCCTCAAAATTCAGATCTTTTAAATATTTTTTGTATCTGGAAAGAATTCTAACTTTATTTTCTTCTTGAGTATTCCAAAGCTGATCAAGCATAGTGATATCTTGTTCAAAAAAACCATTGATTTGAAAATCAACATCAATTTTTTCAGATTTTATTGTTTCTTGCGAATTATGATGCTCATAGTATGGTAAAACATATTGCGAAAGAAATTCCCTATTTCTGTAGAGCATGTCTGCGTATGATATCATATCTTGTGTGTGATCAGCGCTATCTCTTTTTGAAAAAATTTCTTCTTTTATTGCATTAATTCTTTTTTGATTATCAAGTAAGTACAAAATAGAAAACTTATTTCTTACATTTGTATGGGCTATAACATTATTAATTTTGTATTTGTTAATTAGTGCTTCATTAACATTCTTAATATTTCTCCATGCATCAGCATTAACAACAGAAAGATACTTATCTGCTGCTACATCTTCAATGAAATCAATTGCTTGCCAGCAAATTTCTTGCGTCTTGTTTTTGAGCCATTTATCATAGATAGTGTATTGTGATACTGCAGTATGTGCGGCCAGATGGTAAACTGATGCTAAAAAAAGACTCCAGAGATTGCGCCTGCCATTTTCTGTTTTTTCAAACAATATGCCTTCAAAGATGTATTTGTTATTTAGTGTCCTTGGTGTTGGAATTATGACTTGTGGTTCTGGTATGAAACTTAAGGTTGGATATTGTGCATTTGATGAAACAAGAAAAACCTCATCTTCTGGGTTTTTCTTTGATGTCTCATAAAAAATATGTGACACAAAATCAAGAAAATTACGTTGCATTTTTTCTCTTTCAAGAGGAAATTTCAAATATTCTATAAACTACTTTCCTGACCATCGCTTGAATCTCTGGGTCATCACTTGTAGTCGCGATCACAGTTTCATCGCTGGCTTCTTTTATTGAGGAACCATCTGCTATTAGTTTTGCCCAGTTTACCAAGTCACCAATCGATGGTGCATATGGAAGATCACCACCTTTGTATTGCTTTCTTAGCTCTGCACCTACTTTGACCATCCTTTCTGCAATTTGTCTGTTTAGACCACTTTTTTCCATTACTAGATTAATTTCTTTTTCATCTATTCTGTCGCCTACACTCATGTAATCAAAGTTAAGCCAGACACTCATTCTTCTTCGCATTGCTGCATTTATCGGCTTTGTTCCTGCAAATTCAGCGGCAACTGGGTTCATGCTGATTATGAGATAAGCATCTTTGTGTCGCGGTATTATTTCATTATCCTTTTCTGTTAGTACCATATGACCTCGTTGATCCAAGATAGGGTTAAGTCTTGTTGCAACATCTTGTTTCATCATGTTTGCTTCATCCAAGTACAATATTCCGCCATGTCTACACCATGATACTATCAAACCATCAATCCAGTTTTCTTTTCCAAGACCAATATACCTTCCAAAGAGATCAAAGACCGATGTTTGCAAACCACAGTTTATTTCCCACATTGGAAGACCTGAAAGTTCTGATACAAGATATACAATGTGAGTTTTTCCAGTACCGCTTGGACCTATGAGTGCACATTGTTTAAAAAAAGCAAGTGCTCTTGCAATTCTTTCAACATATCTCTGACCATTATCCAAATATGGCGGCGTATCTTTTGGAATTAATTCTTGCAATTCTGGCAGGAAGGTAAACTTTTTTGGATCTAGATATTTTTTGATATCATAATATTTTAAAAGTCTGTGCTCTTCGTGCTGAATTTTTGACATTGTAACCTTTAGGCTAAAGTTGTCCTGGTTAACCTTGGATATCATCCCTACACCACCATTTTGCCTGCTCACACTGGATTGTTCTAGACGATCTAGCATATCTTCCATCAATTTACTGCTTCACATCTTACTTAATCATAGGAGATGTATCATAGCACTACAGACAGGGGGTTAAATTGCAACAAATTTGTAAGTTAAGGTGTTAATGAACCCGAAAGTAGAGATACATTTACTGTCTATTGCTAAATCAAAGAGTGAACAAACAGCTTTTAAAAAATATGATATTGAAGCCTCCCTTGAAGAAATTGGTAGTACAGATACCCAAACAAAGGTAAAATATGCATTAACTCTTTTGTCAAATCCAAAAAATACACGAATAAGTGTAGAGGGACAAGCTACCATATTTGGAAATCAATCTGAAACATCATATTATCTTAATCAAGATGAAAACAATATCCCACGTATTGCAAGTATAATATATCAAGAGCTTTTCCCTCTTTTTTATGTAATTTCAAAAAGTATGGAAATACCATGTCCTGCGTTCAAACTTTCTCATATTTCTGAACCATCACAAAGTGATGCCAATCCACAATCTGCTCAGATTGCTGATACACTTCAGACCCAACCCATAACGAGTAAAGATAATACAGATACATCGTCTTATTCTAAAGAACAGACAAATGAACAGGTAGAAGGAACACAGCAGCCTCAAGAGAATGTGGTGGAAGAACCTAATGTACGTCCCGCTTAATTCAGTTATAATGGTGAAATTAGTTGACTGATAAAGAATTAATAAAAAAACAAGAGCTAGAAAATTTCTTACAAAGTCAGCTATTCGAAGAAAGTCAAACGCAAGATATTCCGTATGGATACAAAATAATCGACAAGTATCCGTTGCATCCGCCTTTTAGCTACGCAAAGATTCTTTATAATCAAGATAAAGCAAATTATCTATATTTTGTTGATGAACTTAGATTAACTAAAGAAGAAGAAAGAATTTTTGATAATTTACGCGACCTAATTGAAGCCAGTCTAGAGTCGCCCAATAGTACTGAAAGTGATAATTTTGAATCACATTTGAATACAGTGATTAAAGAACATGAAAAAACATTTTTTGCTGATTCTACTGCCAGCATAGAGAAAGTAAAATATTATCTAAAACGAGACATTAGTGGGTTTGGTTTAATAGATGCTCTCATGCACGACGTGAATATAGAAGATGTTAGTTGTAGTGGAACAGACAAACCAATCTACATATGGCATAGAAAATATGATAGCATTCCAACAAACGTACAATTTCTACCTGAAGAAAAACTGAATTCATTTATCTCACGAATTGTGTTCAGAGCTGGAAAACATATTAGTAGTGCATTCCCAATCACGGATTTGGCACTACAAGGAAACCATAGGCTTTCCGTGCTATATCAAAAAGAAGTTACTCCTAAAGGAACAAGCTTTACAATAAGAAAATTCAGGGAAGACCCCTATACCATAATTGATCTTATTGGATTTGGTACAATAGATGTACCGATTGCAGCTTATATATGGATGCTTGCTGAGGCAAAGATGTCGTTTATTATTATAGGCCCTACTGGTAGCGGTAAGACAACAATACTCAATGCAATTACGGGACTTGCCAATCCTAACTACAAAATTTTTTCAGTTGAAGATGTTGCTGAAATCAACATTAATCACGAAAACTGGTTTACTCTTGTTTCCAGAAGTGGTTTTGGTCTCGGCGGAGAAGGAGAGATTGGATTGCATGATCTTATCAAAGCTGGATTACGACATAGGCCAGACTATGTTGTAGTTGGGGAAATCAGAGGTTCTGAGGCATATGTAATGTTTCAAGCAATGGCCACCGGACACGGTGGTTTGTGTACTATGCATGCAGATAGTTTAGAATCTGCAATAAAGAGACTACAACAAAAACCAATGGACATTCCAACTGGATATATTTCGCTGATGAACTGTGCAGTAGTCGTAAAAAGAATAAAAGAAAGTACTGGAAATAGTGGAAGAAGAGCAGTAAGTGTATCTGAAATTATTAGTGACACTTCATCACATACTGCATTTTCTTGGGACCCAAGAGAAGATTACTTTAAAAGTCATCTTCAGGATAGCAAGCTGCTTCAACAGATAGCTGAATCTACAGGCCGTGATCTAAATGAGGTTTTAGAAGAGCTTAACAAAAGAATTGGCATTTTGAAATGGATGCTTGAGCACGATGTTAGAGATTATAAAAAAGTGACTGAAACAATTGGTAAATACTACATAGATCCTCAAGCACTATTGCAAAAGATAGAACTCGGTATTTGATATGATGTTATCATTAAAGAAATTAGATCAGCTGGATTATGAAAAAAAACAGAAGAAAAAGATAGACCACGAGCTTCCATATTTTATCACAATTGTAACATTACTTGCAACAAGTGGACTTGGTCCATACTTCATTTTTAAAAAAATAAAAGAAATTAACTTATTGCCTACGGTTAAGACAGAATCTGAAAAAATACTTAAAAGAATAGATCTGCTTGGTTTGGATCCACTCACTGCAATGAATCAGGCAAAGGACAAACCATCTTCTAAAGCTCTTGGTGAATTTCTTGGTGGTTATGTTTCATCTATTCAGAGTGGTGGAAATGTGATAAATTATCTCAAAAGCAAAATGATTACTGCATATGAAAATTATGAGAATAAGCAAAAACAATCCGTTGAAACAATCAGCGGAATTGTACATGGGTGGCTAAGTATGCAAATAGTAGTATTAGCATTATTTATCATGATATCTGCAATGGGTTCAGGTGTGATGTCTAGTTCCTCTACGCCCACAACTGATTCAAGCTATCAAAATTACTTGTTATTTGTTGCTCCAGTATTATCGGTTATATTTTTAAAAGTTGTTCAAAATATGAATACGTCAAACATCAGTGAACTTGAAACAAAAAAAATTCTTAGATATGTCATCCCATGCATGATCGGTGCTGCAATTCTGGTTTTTACTAATGTACTTTCTAGCATAAATGGAAATGCATATGTAGTTGGGGGTGCTCTGATTGCTGCATCTGTATGGCCTGCATTAAAATTTAAAAAAATTTATGCACTAAATCTTGATGCAGAGGACGCAACACCACAAATTTTGCGTGACATCACAGAGGCAAGGAAGGCAGGCATTGGACCAGAAAAGTGTGTGGTACGTGCTTGTAAGAGAACTGATTTCAAATCATTTAACTCTGTTGTAAACGCTCTAGCAAACAAGTTGGAATGGGGGATTCCACTGAAAGATATTTTCACTACCTTACAAAAGGAAATAAAAAACTTTCAAGTACTAATTAGTTTTAGAATATTATTTGAGATTATTTCTTCAGGTGGTGGCAACGTAAACACTCTAGATTCTTTAGCTAATACAAGTGAAAAAATGCATACGGTTGAGCTACATAAACGTAATATGCTAAAACCCTATGTAATGGTGGGTTTTATGATAATGGCAGTTACAGCATTCACTACTTTGTTAGTAATAAGTTCGTTTGAACAGATCGATAAACAAAAAAATCTAGGAGACGAAACTGTTGAACTAAACACCGAAAAAACGAAATCACTTATGGAGGCTGTTTCCATTTCAGTTTTAGTACAATCTTGGCTTGCGGGTCTATTCATAGGCAAAATAACTACTGGTGCGTACTCTGGTGGGTTCATGTATTCAATATTTCTCATAATAATATCATTTGTAGGGATAGCAGTTGTTCAATCAGGCATGATTAACATTTCAGCAATACTTGGAACATCATAAATATGACATTTTAAATGACATACACCCTCTTATATGACATTTTTAGGCAGTATTCATGATTTGAAACTAGGACTTGCTTTAATTGTAATTGTAATGAGCCTTTTTAGCACTACGGTATATGGACAAATTTCTCTAGAATTTGGGCATAGACTAATTCCCGATAAGATAGTCGAAGGCACTGAGGGGGTGTTGCAAGTATATCTGAAGAGTGATACTATTATACCTGGCAAAATTGATAACTTGGTAGTTACCAGTTCAGACTCTTCTATAATTCAGATATTGGAAGTAGGTGAAAATCAAAATGGTTTCTTTACTTCAATAAAGATAAGAGCTGTTGGCGCAGGCAATGCTGACATTGCATTGGCAGCTCCAGGACTTACGTCAATAGAGTTTCCAGTGACAGTTTACGGTAATAAGAATAACGAAGTACAATTACTCATAAAAGCTACCCCTGAAAGGTTCTCCACAAATGGTCCTGATAAGGGATATGTTACAGTTGAGTTGGCTGATGAAGATGGACTTCCAACAAGTGCAGGAGATGATGTTTCTATTACATTAACTGCGTCAACAAGCGATGTAATAAATTTGAAAAATACAGAATTAATTATAAAGAAAGGAGAATATTTTGCAATTACAGAGTTTCAAATAAATCAGGCTGGAGAGGCGTTGATATATGCATCAGCACCATTCATGGAAACAGTAAGCAGTAAAGTAACTATCGGTGAAAGTGGAGAACCATCAATTCAACTGTATGTTTATCCAAGTAAGATAAGCAGCTTTTCAGCAAACTACGCATTTGCAATAGTACAGCTTCACGACTCAAGCGGTAGTCCAATCAAAGCAAAAGAAAACATCCCAGTTACAATAAAAATTACAAACTCTGAGCAAGAACAATCTGTTAATACAAGTGGTGAATTTCCTGGTATTTCAGCAAACGAAATCCCTATAATTAAAAAAGGATCTTACTGGGCATTTAGCAAAATAGTTACAATAGGAGGACTTGAAGGTACATATGATATTAGCCCATTTGCAAAGGACTACGTTGTCTCAAGCCCAGGAGAACTTGAGATTGTAAATCTTGAACTGTTAGATGATAAGTCAGCCAAGTTAGATCTAGTGCCTATTTTGGCCACCGGAAACAATGAGCTAATAGGAATTGTGCATCTAGAGGATGAAGCCGGGGATCCTGTTGCTTCAAACAAAGACTTCCTAATTAAGGTAGACTCCACCGATGAAGGATCATTTTCTGTGCAAGATGTGAAAATTGAAAAAGGAGCAGCTGTAGCCCCAGTTTTTGCTAATGTAGGATACGCTGTGCCAGAGACATTAACACTTCATCTTGTAACTGAAAGTGATGAAACAGTTGACCCAGTAATTAGTGGACCAACATTAGAAGGACTCACACTTGTTGCAGAACCGCTAGTATCAGAAGTACTTTCTGGGGCAGACTTTCCTTTGGCATTATACATGTCAAGTGATGAGGAAGCTGTATACTTCCCAGAAGATTTGACGCTCAATATTCTGCCAAATGAGTTTATTCAGATAGAATCAGAGATGATCAAAAGTGGACAATCAACCGTGCTGTTAAATGCCAAGTCAGTAAAAGAAGGTTCTACCACAGTAGATCTTGAGGCTGGTGATTTTACTACTAGCAGTACTATAGACAGTCTTTCTTCAAAACCCGCAATGATACATCTGGACTATCCTGAAACAATCCTAACAAATCTGGCAAACACATTTGTAGTACAGCTTCTTGATGAACAAGAGAACCCAGTCTTTGCAGATCAAGATACTGAAGTCAAATTCGTTTCAAACGATCAATCAATGGTATCTATGCCAGAAAGTGTTGTAATAAAAGAAGGAGATTATTATACACTTTTTGACGTAAAAGCCAACACAATCGGCATTACAGAACTCTCAGTTTTAGCAACCGACCTCCCACTATCAACGTTTGAAATTGCCGTAGATAGCATAGTGCCTCAGATAACCATAAACTCACAAGATTACGTAAATCCAAACACCATATTTGATCTTTCCATAACTGTTCAACAAAGCGGCTCTTCATTGAACGAAATGAATGTAGAATGGAACATACAAGGAGCTGAAATTCAAAGTATGGATTCTGTAACAAATGAAAATGGTATTGCAAGAATCTCATTGCTTTCTCAAGATCCGACGACGGTAAATGTTCAAGCTAGCGTATCAGGTGGTATGTTTTCGTTATCTACTGTAAGCAAGCAGGTTAACGTAAATCAGCCATTAGAAGGGGGAACTAACACATTAAATATGCCACTATTTGGCCTAACTGGATTGATGCCTATTTTTATTATAATCCCAGTAGCAGCTGCAGCGGCAAGCATTATATTTCTGAAAAAGAAAAACATGCTGAACGGATTAACAGAGAAAATTAGTGTTATAGAAAAGATTAACGAAGTAAAAGAAAGAATTTCTCACCTGCGTGAAAGATAGAATCTCTACAAGATTTTTCAAGCTTCGCTATGTGAAGCAAAAACGCTTTTCCTGTTTCCTCGTGACGGGCTAGCATAAATAATGAAAAGAATCCTTCAAAGTACATCATTGAACGTTCAAGTACTGACATCGTGAACAAGTCAAAATACAATATGATTCCCATTGTTGCTATTATTACTAAAACTCCAGAATAATACATGGCGTACTTTTTGCTTTTAACGTCGTGCAATGATGAGAAAAGTTTCATGAGAGAGTTTTACTATTAGTGTATTTAAAGACTAGTATGATCTCTCATGCCACTATTTCCAAAAATGGAAATGTTATTTTGCAAATTTTTATTTGTGGTTTCTTAATTGGGTTAGATTCTAAACTACATAGAACAATATTCATACTTAATAATCAATGTCATATTCGTCTTTCAGTATTTCAAGTCAAAAAAGTTTTGAATGCCCTTAGTTTATTGAGTAGTAAATGATTACATATGTTTGAATTTTTGCTTGATGTTTACACCATTAGAATTGTATTAGCTATGATAATGCTTTCAATTGCATCATTAATAGACATATGGAAAAGAGAAATTAATGATGCACTTTGGATTGGCTTTGCTGCATTAGCAATGGTTTTGATTTTTATTGAACCAGATCTGATTTACATACTAAAAAATATAGGAATATCACTTATCATTGCTCCTGTTGTGCTTATAATATGGAGAGTTGGAATCTTCGGCGGCGCAGATGCACTTGGATTAATGGTTCTAGCGGCACTTGCTCCCCATGCTAGTTTCTCAAGCGGCTTGATTACACCGTTTACAACTTTAACAAATGCAGCAATAATTTCCGTTATCCCGATATTTACTAATGCAACACGTAATATTATAGCATTATTAAATCACAATGATATTTTTGAAGGGTTTGATGAAACCAGATCAAAAAAGACACTTGCAATATTTTTAGGATATCGTGCAAAAAACCCCAAATATAGTTTTTCAATAGAAACAACCGAAGGAAATCGCAAGAAACTGGATTTCTCATTAAAACATGCTGAAAAGGCTGAGTTCTGTAACACTTCTGATACGTGGATTACACCAGGCATTCCATACATTCTTTACATCACAGGCGGGTTTGTAGTTCAGATTGTTTTTGGCGATATTGTTTTAAACACCTTAAGTAATTTTTGGTAATTCAATTACCAGACAAATTTATTACAATCTTATTAAAACGATAATGTGTTGGAAACACTTGATCATGAAAAAGCTAAAGAGAAATTTGCTAGCTACTTAACTGAGATAGGTGGAATTAAAAAAGCGAAGATCAGTAAAAGTGATGATCTAGAATCATTAGATGAAACAAGAAAAGAAATTTCAGAAATCAAAATACGGCTGGAGCAAATAGAAAAAATTCTAGTTCATGTCTTAAAACAAGAAAAATTTGAACCGTCTCAAAACATTCATAATAAAATAAACAATTCTGATGACATTATTGATAGAGATATAGATATACGGAAAACCGAAAGAAAAGAACAGGCTGAAATAAAATCATTAAGAAATGAGATTACGATCATAGAGAGGCAGTTACGATTACTAGAGACATCGGTTGCATTAAGAGTGGAACTTAATGATGATTTGAAAAGAAAACGGGAAAGAGTTAATGATCTAATCAAATCCACATCAGACGCATAGTTCTATGAATCAATATATACTTGAATTACATTAAACTAATTTCATGGGTTTTAAAACCTTTATTATAAAATCATAAAATTAATAGTATAATGATTTATTAGCTGTCATCAAATGAATTAATTTGATGGTGCTAATGGTAGCTATTATAATCACATCTATTTCAATAGCATTGCTTGTCATTTATGGGGCCGATGTTGCAGCTGGTAGTGGAACAGAGCAAGGGTTTCTTCCCTTTGATCATAAGGCAAGAGGGATATTGTTGGGGTTGACTGGTTCTGCATTGCCTATTATTGGATACTTCATTTCAAGAAAAGAACCATCCAAAATACTTGGAATTATGATAATTATAAGCGGATTACTAATTGTTGTAGGATCTGCAACCTTTCTTGCAATTCAGAGTATGGAGAAAACAGATGGGATTGGAAGAAATGCGATGGCAGAATTTGTGCCGGTCATAGCAGTTGGTGCATTTATTACTGCACTTGGTGTAATAAAGATCAAAAAATCATCCAATCTTGTAAATTAATATGCCAATCTGTATGAAGTGTTGTCAAGAAACAAAAAAAACCCATTCTTGTGATCATACTGAGAGTAAAGAATTTTGTGTAGAGTGTTACACTGAACTATATTACTACCTGACTGAATCAAAGTGAATGTGGTAACAATAGAGCCATTTATTCAATGGGTCATTTCGTTGGTATCTGATCATCTTTATGCTGGGATCTTCATTGCGGCTCTGATAGAAACTATATTTCCACCCATTCCAAGTGAAGTTATATTTCCTCTAGGTGGATACATCGTATCACAAAATGGCATGTCATTTATTCATGTCATTGGTCTTGGTCTTACGGGAGCAGCTGGTTCTACTCTGGGGGCGTTTGGCATTTATCTTATAACACTTAAGCTTGGCAGAATAGCTCTTATTCGATACCTAAGATATGCTAGAATAAGTGAAACACAACTAATCAAGGTAGACAACTGGTTTGAAAAGCATGGCACAAAAACTATCTTTTTTGCAAGAATGATGCCTGGTTTGAGAGAACTGATATCAATTCCAGCTGGAATTTTGAAAATGAGAGTAGACAAGTTTCTTATCTTTACGTTTGCAGGTTCTTGCGTGTGGAGTATATCATTGTCTTTCGTGGGATACTACTTTGGCGTTGCTTCTATCCATTTTTTTGGATGATCTGATTTTTGGATTTTTGCCATTGTAGCTATATAATAGAGAATAAACCATAAGGTGATCTAATTGCCATTATGGATTGCCTATAATGGTAGTTATTGGGGCTCCTGTTCGGCCGGCGAATATACCAACACTGGTTGGTGTTCCAGAGTCTATTGAAACTATTATTCCGTTTGGCACCTTGAAGATTACAATCAATCTTTGAGCAGGGCTTAATGACGTTGGTCCACTTGCCTTTGTAAGGCATAGTGTTTTCTTGTCAGTGGTTCCGCCACCAAGGTTTCCATCAAGATCATATTCTATTGTCGTATCGTCACCGGTTGTACATGATGTAGTAACACTACCACCACTATCTATGGTGTCTCTAAATTCATGTATGTCTTGACCATTTGTTCCGTTATGTACATATTGAGCCTGGAAGTTCTCTACACTTACACGTGTTTGATCTTTGTCCACATACCAATTTGAGAAAGGCACTGTTGCACCTCTGACTTGAATTGTATCTACAGATACGAGTTTATCCCCACTGTTTCTTACGGCAGCTGCTCCCCATGAAATTCCGCTGGAGTTGGTACCATTTACCCACAACTTGACACCGTTTATAGTGATCACTTCCTGCAAAGTGCCTGTCTGAAAGAGACTTGTACCGTATATAATAACGCCTATTCCAAGAACCACAGAAGCTACCAAGATAATCATGGTTGTCAGTACAGTACTGATTGCCTTTGATCTCCATATTCTCAGAATCTTCCTTTCCTTCGCAACGATAAATTCCATCTTTTCCATTAAATAATACGCTAGTCATTAAATCTATTTGAGTATTATAGACAGTTTGGTTAAGCAATCTAAACTAAATAAACTAGATTAGACTCTAGTGCAATCATTGAATGGTTGTTTTAGACATATATCTAACATCTGTAAATCTTCAAAACGACCTATGCACTTGAGGTTATCATATCATACTCTTTTCCTGTTATTGTGTTGCAAATGTTTTAATTGCAAAAAACGTGGCTTGTATCTATGATGGCTCTAATTTTGGCAGGTGGAAGTGGGAAAAGACTAAAACCGATCACGGATTATGTACCAAAATCTCTTGTACCAGTCAATAACATCCCTATCATAGAATGGCAGATTGGATATTTTATAAAATTTGGAATAAATGAGTTTGTTATTTGTACAGGATATAAAAGTGAACAGATAATCAATTATCTAGATACAAAGAACAATCTGGGGACAAAAATAAAATATTCAATAGAAAAAACATCGCTGGGGACAGGTGGTGCTATAAGACATGCGAGGTACTTTATTGATGACAAAAGTTTCTTTGTAATAAATGGAGATATAATAACGGACCTCGATCCAACACAGCTGAAATCAAAACCAAACTCCATCGCATTAATACCATTGAGAACCGCGTTTGGGGTCGTAAAGCTAATACAAGATAGAATTATTAAGTTTGAGGAAAAACCAGAGATTTCAAACTACTGGATGAATGCTGGAATATATTATCTTTCAAAGGAGATAATTCAGTACCTGCCAAAAAAGGGAAACATAGAAAACACCGTATTTCCGGTTCTTGCCACAAAGGGTTGTCTGAGGGCAGTGAAATATCCAAACACGTTCTGGTATTCAATAGATTCCAATAAGGACTTGGAAGAATGTAAAAAGAATATGAATTCAAGGCGTTACAAGAATTTTATATTTAAAAAAAAGTGATTTAGATGAGATTAGCCTACAGTCTTGGTTCATTACTCTCTATAAATGAGATAATAGAATGTTCAAGCATATTATCAAATTATAATCCAGATTCCATATGGATTCCAGAGACTTGGGGAATGGAAGCATCTTCAATGCTTTCTACTATATCCCAAATAGCCAGAAAACCCAAAATTGGTTCATCAATAATTAACATTTATTCTAGAAGCCCTGCCCTTATCGCAATGATGGCTACTACTGTTGATACACTTTCAAATGGGAGATTTATTCTTGGACTAGGAACTAGCAGCGAGCCTATCGTACAAGAATGGCATGGACTTAAACTTGAGAGGCCATTACAACGAATGCGTGAATACGTAGAGATAATCAGGTTGGTAATATCAGGAGAAAAGGCAAATTATAGCGGTAAACTTTTTCAGCTGAAGAAGTTTACTCTTCTTATCAAATCTCCAAGAAAGAAGATCCCAATATACTTAGCTGCGGTAAATCAGAAAATGGTTGATCTAACATGGGAAATTGCAGATGGAATAATCTTTTATCTGCATCCAATTTCTGAACTACAAAACACCATACAAAGGATGCAATCTAAGAAAAAAATTGATGTAGCAAGTCAATTCATCACATGCATGTCAGAAGATGAAGAAAAGGCGATAGATAGAGCAAAGAAAACCTTGGCATTTTACATTTCAGTAGGGAAGATTTATCGGGAATTCTTAGCGAAAAATGGGTTCAAAAAGGAAACTGAAAACATATACGATGAATTTAAGAAATCAAGTCTGACATCAAATTATAAGTTGGTTTCAGATTCTATGCTTGACTCGCTTGTAATATGTGGCACCCCAGAAGACTGTAGAAAAAAACTGGAAAAGTTTGTCAAAGCAGGGGTTGCATTGCCTATATTACAGTTCAATCCAATTGGAAGTGTTATAGAGTCTTTTGAACTTCTTGTATCTACACTTTCAGGTGATAAAAGCTGAAAAAAGTAGCCTTAGTAGGAGTAGGTCTTACCAAATTCACTAAAGATGATATTTTACTGCAATCCCTCATGCTTTTGGCTATAAAATCACTTTTCGAGGACACCAGAAATTTAACACAAAAAGATGTGGATGTTGTTCTTACATCTACAAGTGACAATAGTAGGTACTTTGCAAGTATTGTATCAGAGCTAGCAGGCCTTTCGCCAAAAATTTCACATTCTGTGGAAAGCCTATGTAATTCTGGAGCGAACAGTGCTGTTTCTGCGTTTGCATATATTGCAAGTGGTTTAGGAGATGTTGCATTGGTAGCAGGTGCGGAGAGATTTGACAGTCCTGGTAGAGTTTTAGAATGGGACCAAAGTCGCGGTCAATACAAGCACCCAATTTATTGGTCATCGATGTTTACAAAAGCACATATGAGAAAATATGGGACCACGAAAGAAGATCTTGCGATAGTCTCTGCTAAAAATCATAGAAATTCCACAGCGAATCCTTATGCATATTTTGAAAAAGAATATTCAATTGATGAAATAATGCAATCAAAAAATTTAACAGAAGATATTAGGCTTTTGGATTGTTCATTACCTTGTAGTGGTTCTGCTGCAATATTGCTTGCTTCAGAAGAAGTGGCAAAAAAATATACTGATTGTCCTGTCTGGATTACTGGTATAGGTCAAAAAACTATCTCAGCAGGATTTACAAAAAATACTGATCTTACTACTATGAAATCAACAGCAATTGCTTCGACTGACGCATACAAAATGTCGGGCATACAGCCAAGCGATGTTGATGTTGCCGAAATACATGACGCATTTACAATATGTGAAATAATAGAATTAGAAGATCTTAGATTTGCCAAAAAAGGCATGGGGAGCAATTATGCTAGAAATTGCTATGAGACACAAGATAGGAAAATAAATCCTCGAGGTGGTCTAATAGGTTCTGGGCATCCCCTTGGCGCTACAGGAATAGCTCAGATCGTAGAGATTGCACAACAGCTTCAACAAAAAGCAGGAAAAAGACAGGTTGAGGGTGCAAAGGTTGGATTAGTTCAAAATATGTCTGCAGCAGCAACTTCATCTACTGTTTTAATATTGCAGTCATGACCATGTTTGAAAAAGAGCTAAAAAATGGCAGATTTTTCTGTAGTGAATGTATAAAGTGCAATAAACTTGTATGGCCTCCAAGCGATTTTTGTAATAGATGTTTTAGCAAGGTAAGATGGAGACAACTATCTACTAGAGCATCACTAGTAGAGTTTTCCAAAAAAGATGATACTATATTTTGTATAGCAGAGTTTGAAGGCACAATACGAATTATGGGCGCGTTGGAAGCCGACGTCAAAGAACTT
>Ga0247727_10005705_pt1 | contig 25003 bp, 25 predicted proteins | sample WisWelCaveWW1625_FD_202498 | JGI IMG/M metagenome (GOLD analysis project Ga0247727, IMG submission 202498) | Biofilm microbial communities from Wishing Well Cave, Virginia, United States - WW16-25 | ecosystem: Environmental > Aquatic > Deep subsurface > Groundwater > Cave microbial mat | place...
GCTCCTCCCTCACACCGCCTCGCGACGGCGCTAGCCTCACGGCAGGTGAGCAGATCTCCTGGGGTAAGGCACGTGACCTTCGCTCCATCTACCCGTCGCATCTACGCCCTCCGGGTCCGGGTGACTCCGGGCTTCGGGTCTTCTTGCCCCCTCGCCCACCCTCGGGAGCGCTTCGTGTTCCTCGGGCCGGAGCTTTGCTCACAGCTTCCTTCCCACGACGTCTCGCGACGCCGCAGTTGCTGTTCGGCTAGGAGTACCCGTCACCTGGGCCTCCGGAGGACTTCCACCTCCAAGTCACTTCCCGGCTCGGTTTCCCTCGCCGGTTCGGGTACCCCAAGGACACCCCGTGCCATGCCCAGCGCACAAGAAAAGAGCCAGCGATTCATGTCGCTGGCTCGAAGGACTAACGAACTTGAATGAGCCTCTCCCGGATCCGCCTGGTATCCCCCAGGCAGACCGGCAGGAAGTCGCACCAGGAGCACCAGACGCCGGGCCGCTTGTAGAAGCGGCCGGAGGCGATCTCGTGCCCCACGTGCTCGACCTTGGCAAGGTACTCGGTGAGTTGATCCGGAGACCGCGTCGTGACGTGCCACTCGACCCGCGGCTCCTTGGTCTTGACCAGAACGCAGAGGGCCGCCTGGTCGGCCTCGGGCTCGGCGAGCCGGTAGGCCGAAAGCTGGTCGGAGAGGAGCGCGTCGTGCTCCGCGAAGGAGGAGGCCGAGGTCTTGAAGTCGACGACGGTCCTCTTCCCGTCGAGGTCGGCCAGAAGGTCGATTACGCCGACGAAGGGGAGGTCGAGGTTCGTGACGGTCAGCTCGAAGCGCCGCTCCACGGCTGCGATGTTCGCAAGTCGCGGCAGGGCCTCCTCGAGAAACTTCCCGACGATGGCTTCTCCCGACGCCTTGAGCTTCTCCCAGGTGTCCTTGCGACCGTACGTCAGATCGATGTCCCGTACGGTGTTCCAGGTGTCCTGGAACTGCTTCACGGGGTCCACCCCGCTCCCGAAGAGTCCGGCCAGGGCCTGGTGGATGACTTGGCCGAAGACGAGGTTTGCGGGCGGGAACCGTGGCTGGAGCCGCTCGACGTAGTAGAGCCGGTACTGCTCCGGGCAGTGCAGATAGCGGTTGATGCGGGAGTGGGAGAGGAAGGGCGTGTCGCGGGGAGCGACCGACTCCTCCTGCTCCGCGAGTGCCGCCGGCGTCATCGTCCCGATCTCCGGGCAATACTCCGGACGGTAGTCGGGAAAACCTCGGAGACGTTGGTGTACCGGCCGTCCTCGCTTGGCGCGGTCGTCACCCGGCACGGGAGATCCAGAAGGACGCCCTCGTCGAGGTCATCGGCGCGGTCGGGGAAGCCCGCCGCTTCGATGGCCTCCTCAAGTTGTTTTCGGGAGCCGAAGAACTTCAGGGTGTCGCCGTTCACCTGGACGTTGATGAAGAGCCGGCGGCCCCACTTGGTGTTCATGGCGCCGACGCGCAGGAGCCGGGCCTCGACGGTCCCGTCAGAGTTGCTTGCCTTGCGACGGCGGTCGCCGTTCCCGGCGCCGTTCTTGGCCAGAAACCCCTCCACGATCTCGGACTGAAGCCCGAGCACCTTCCTGGCGTGGGACGTCACCTCCTGGGCCGGCCAGTTGGCGACCGGGCAGGAGAACTCCACGGACAGCGAGTCGATCCGGCCGTCCGGGCTCACACTGCGCTTCAGGACCATCTGCGACGGCGCGGCGCTTTCTGTGTGATTTGCCTCGTTCTGCCGGGACTCCTTCTGGATGGCGAGCCGCTTCTCGCGCTCGACCGGATCCTCAGTGTCCGAGGGACGCAAGGGATGGGTACTGACGGCGAGGATGTGCTTGCAGCGCCAGTCCGGGTCCTCGCTGTGGTTCTCGAAGTCCGGGCAGGTGCAGGTGGGTGCATCCACGGAGCCTGCGACGAGGTAGTTCTTGGTGGGGTTGCCGGGCGCGTAGACGCGATAGCCCTCGTCGGTCTTCTTGATGACGAGGGTCTCCCGTACTGCGCGCTCCTGCCGCTTCTCGAACTCTTCTCGGGTCATGACGTGTCCTCCTTTTCTTGGGACGTTGGAAGTGAAAGAACCAACGTTCAGCGTAGGAGGACGAGAAGAAGTCGAGAAGGAAGCAGCATATGCCGCACGCAGCCAGGTGCAACGCCTTGGCGTGGTTCCGCGTTGGGGACAAGCTGTGGAGAATGCCTCTCCACGACAACAATCAGGTCATTTACTTCGCGCGAACGAACTTCCGGAACCGGAGGCGGCTCGTCGGCCTCACGCAGGAAGCCCGGCGGCACCATGTCTACGTGATCGGGATGACGGGCACCGGGAAGTCCACGCTGCTTGAGACGATGGTTCGCCAAGACATCGTCGCAGGTCGGGGCGTCGCGCTCTTCGACCCCCACGGTGACCTCGTGGAGCGCGTGTTTGCCGCGGTGCCCGAGAGACGGCGCGACGACTTGATTTACTTCAACGTGCCGGACACGTCGCGGCCCCTGGGCTTCAACCCCTTGGAGCGAGTCTCCCGACCCAAGCAAGGTCTCGCAGCCTCAGGGATGCTGGAAGTGTTCCGGAAGCTCTGGCCCGAGTTCTGGGGGCCGCGGCTCGAGCATGTTCTCCGCCACGCACTCCTTGCGCTTCTGGAGCAGCCCGAAGCTACCCTGGCCGATATCCTGAGGCTCTTGGACGAGCCGGAGTTCAGGAAGCGGGTTGCGGGACGCGTGGCGAACGCGCAGGTGCGGCGCTTCTGGCTGAAGGAGTACGAAGGCTACCCCGCGCGGTTCCGCGCCGAAGCGATCGCGCCGATCCAGAACAAGGTCGGCGCGTTCCTGGCCGACCCCATCTTGCAGAAGATCCTGACGCAGCCGAAAAGCGCCTTCGACCTCCGAAGAGTGATGGACGAAGGAAGGATCCTCCTCGTCAATCTCGCCAAGGGAAAGCTCGGGGAAGACACTGCGGCTCTTCTCGGGTCCCTTCTCGTAGCGCGGATCGGGCTTGCTGCCCTCTCCCGCGCGGACATGCCGGAGGAGAATCGCCGAGACTTCTTCGTGTTCTTGGATGAGTTCCGGAGCTTTACGACGCTCAGCCTGGCCAACATGCTCAGCGAGCTGCGCAAGTACCACGTGGGGTTGACGCTGGCTCAGCAGCACATGACGCAGGTTGATCCTCAGATCCGCGACGCGATCCTGGGCAACGTCGGAACGATGACCGTGTTCCGGATGGGACCGGCGGACGCCAAACTCCTGGAGGGGCACTTCCGGCCGGAGTTCACGGCCCAGGACCTCATGGGCCTGCCGAACTACAACGTGTACGTGAGGCTGATGGTGGACGGGGTTGTGCTAAGGGCATTCAGTGCGGAGACGGTGCCGCATCCGACTTCGTGACGCGACTCAACCCTGGTTGCGGGGCCAAGGTGCGCATAGTGATCGAATACCGGAGGTGCTTCACTGCAGCCAGTTGGTGCTGCCAGGTCCACCGAGACTCACCCTCCATCGAGAGGAGCGACCGTCGCGGAAGTGCGACCTTGAACTCGGACCTACGACCGTCGCGGCCGAAATGAATGACGGCATCCGAGAGAAGGGAGAAGCTCAACACGGGTTCACCGAAGACCGGGGCGTCGGAATGCCAGCCGATCACGACGCCGGGAGGATAACGAGTAACGATCATCTGCACGAACTGTCGGGAGACCGTGCCAACCAGAGAGCAGCAGTGGTCCCGTACGTCTGTGAGAAAGGGCGGGATTCCAACCGTCGGAACGATCTCTCTGGATTAGAAAGCCGAAACAGGCCATCGCTCGCTTAGCGACCTGCCCTCGGAAACGAGGCTGCACCCATTCGACGCCCAGGCGTTCGATCCCCTGAACAATGGTCAGCTCCCAAGATGAGGCGATGGCCTCGTGGAGGAGTCGAAGTCCGGGAGGACCGTCGTTCAGGATCATCGCGATAGACATCGTCGAAACTCCGGTCACCTCGCAGATCACTCGTTCAATCTACCACTGTGCATTACCGACCAGCGACGTTGATGTGAAGTCTAGGTCGTGGGCGCCAGGATCAAACTTGCACTGCTCACGGGCCACCGAAGGACTTCTCTCCGTACCTAGGAATCGTTGCACGGGTTCATGTCACTCAGCCTGAGAGCAGCACTGACCCTCCTGGCAACGCGTTCGGACTCGAGGTGCGATTCCGGGTACACCGGGTAGGGCATGTCAAACAATTCTCCAGGTCTGAGTCTCAGTGGTACCCCACATAGCCAGCTGGACTCCCATGCCACCGCCTGCACACTCGTCACGACGGGAATGCCAAGGTTCCTTTCGATTTGCTCGACCACCCCCAGGCAATCAAGTGCAGTGCAACTCAAGAACACGGCTTCCGTACGCGGCGGCACACTCTCCGTACACAGACGGACGATCTCATCGGAATCAATCCGCTGGATAGAGCTCTCCGAACCCAGACCCAGCGAGACACATCGGGTAACCCGGAAACCTCGCATCTCTAGGTAGTGCACGAGCAGGTGGGAAAGTCTGGGCGTGTACGGCGCCACGACGAACACTCGGCGAGAGTTCAACGAGCGCAGAGCCGTGGTGACGGATGCTATTGCCGTCCGAAACAACGTGCGGTGTCGGAAACGCCGACGGAGCACACACACGGGAGGGCATTGGGCAGGGGTGACGCCGGCAAGGGTGCAGACAAGCCATGCCTGGCCAACATCACACCGCCGCAGGAGGCGGTTGCGAATCCTCGCCACGTCGGCGCGCAGACGGTGCAGCGCACGTCCCGAAACAAACCCCTGAAAGGGAACGGGAGCCATCCGAGCAGCAACTGCCTCGCCGAGCAGACGGATCAGACTCTGCCTCGCGACGGAGTCTGTCGAGAGGGTCAGGAATGTGGGCGCAGAGTAGGAGGAAGGATCATTCATCAGTCGCCTCTTCACACAATGCACCCGGGATCGCTCGAGTTCGGATCCAAAGGGCCATGAGAGTCGGAGTGTGCTTCCACGAGAGAGGAAACCCCAGCCCCATGTTTTGAAGAAGCGTTGGAACTGGGTCCGATCAAGTCGGAGACGATAGCCCGGTGAGCTACTCGGGCGAAATCTTTAATCTCGTGGAGTGTCAGACCCTTGGCCAGGAGGTACGGAACTGCCCAGAGGTTGAATCCGTTCGACGGCAGGAGCACAGATCCCGTGGCCTGCACGGCAAGAAAGTCCGCCCACTCGCAGGCCTCCGGCCATTCCATCGTTGCATGACGCCAGCCATAACCGGATCCGGTGAGTTGATAGTGTATCGCGTCGCGCGAGATTGGAACTTGAGGACTTGAGTCGAAGTAGAAGAGCTCGGGTCGAAAGAAGGTGGGCCTGCTGTCTTCAAGGAACTCGAGTGTACGCGCGATCGTCTCGCCAGTCTCCCCGGGGAACCCAACGATCAAAGAGGCATACGTCCAGATGCCGGCCTCGTTGAGTCGCCGGAGCATTCGACGATAGACGCTCACGTCGGCACGCTTGTTCATGCGTTGCAGGACGCCTTGGTCGCCGGATTCGATACCAAGGAAGACGCCAAGGCATCCGCTCTCCGCCATGCGATCGACGGCGTCCTCGTCCGCCTCCTGGCAACGGAAGTACGACACCCACTGAAATCCATGGCGGCGAAGCATCTCGCAGATTCTCTTGAACCGCTGCGATGGCACGTTGAACGTATCGTCTACGATGCCCAGATAGCGAACACCGATGGCACGGAGGGACCGAAGCTGTTGCTCCACGGTGTCCTCGTGCATGAATCGGAGGGGGCCGCCAAGAGACGGGTAGGAGCAGAACGCACAGCGGAATGCACAGCTCCGGGCGGTTCGAATATAGGCCGTGGGAACAGTCATCCTCTCCGCCAAACCTGTCCAGTCTGGAGCGTCTGCGTCGAGGTCGTTGTCTTCGACCTCCCGAGGTCCGAACCGAACCGTCCCGTCAGCGTCACGAACGATCAGGTTGGCAGTCCCGACTGGGACGCCGAGCGATTGTCGCGTCGCGGAGAGCAATCGGGCGAGCGTGTATTCACCCTGTCCCTCGAGCACGTAGGCGTCGGCGCCAATCCGCCGGAGGCGAGCGACGAAGGCGTCGTGGGAGAGGCGAGACGAGAGGTTCAGGATGTGCGGACCACCGACGACGATGTGAGATCCTGGAGAACGGTCGCGGATGCCGCGGACGATCTCGATGATCGGCTCGTCAGCTGTATAGAGAGTTGTGGGAATTGCCACGAGACGGGGCGAGTGGCCTAGCATTCGAGTCAGGCGCTCGGACTCGCCCTGAAACGAATTGACGAAGTCGACAGAGAAGCCACGCCGTCGAAGGTAGCTAGTCAGATAACAAAGAGTGAGGGAGGGCACCTCCGTCCAGTCGAGGGCGCCGTAGTCTCGGCCGCCAGCGCGTAGCGCTCTTCGCAGGAACTGCATGTAGTGGACTCGCTCTGAACCGAGGGGTACGGTTTCAAGCCGCAAGACGCGGTAGAGTCCCGACTCGTGCCGCCGCCGCGCTGCCTCGGCCAGGAGAGGCCCCAACGGCTGATCGTTGAAACCCACCACCACACAGTCAAGACTCGGGTGCATGTTTACCGGACCCGCTCTAGCGCGCCGAGGAACTCGGCGAAGGCCGGGGTCTTCGGTTCATCGAGAACCGCCGGTGAATCAGCTTCCTCGTGAACGCAACCATCGAGGTAGAACACGATTCTGGTCGCGACCCGGCGCGCAAACTCAACGTGGTGGGTGACGATCACGACGGTTGTCGTTCGATCCGCAACAAGGTCCGTCATGAGATCGATGACCCCCGCAACTTGCTCGGGATCAAGCGCGCTCGTGATCTCATCTAGGAACAAAAGCTCCGGGCCGACAGCCAGTGCCCTCGCGAGCGCGACGCGCTGTGCCTCTCCCCCGGAGAGGGTCTCAGGCATCGCGTGCGCTCGGTGATCGATTCGAGCGCGGCGCAGGCACTGCAAGGCACGGGCTCGCGAGGAATGGCGGTCCATTCTCTTGACCACGCGGAGCGCTTCTTCTACGTTTCCGACCGCCGAGCGATGGGGCCACAGACCGAAATCCTGAAAGGCGAAGCCAATTCTCCGCCGGTACGCGAGCGCGCGATCCGAGCGAATGCTGGCGATCTCTTGATCGTGAAACCGAATCGCTCCGCAATCGGCCGCCTCGAGGCAGGCCATGACCCGAAGAAGCGTGGACTTTCCGCTTCCGGAGGGACCCATGACGACGAGAACTTCCCCGGGCCGAAGTCTCAAGGTTACATCCCTAACCGGGGCCGCGGTCGCGTACGACTTGCAGAGGCCTTCCCACTGAACGAGGAACACGATCAGCTTCTCACGAGGTAGCTGCGTTCGAGGACACGAGATAGCGCGGTCAGCGGGAGAACCATGAGGACATAGAGGAACGCGGCGGTCGTGTATGCCTCCAGGGGTCGGAACTCCCGGCTGATGATGAGCATGGAGTTGTGTATGAGTTCGGGGACGGCGATGATGCTGCACACGGACACGAGCTTCATCACCGTTACGTAGTGCGAGATCATGACCGGCCACGTGCGGCGAAAGGCGAGAGGTAGGAGAATCCGGCGGAAGCTCTGCCACGCGCTCATTCCAACGGCGGAGGCGGCCAAGCTGTATCGCCGCGGAAGGGTGTCGAAGGCAGAACGGAGCGTCTCGCTGACGAACGGGGTAAGGGCTAGTGTCAAGCTGATGACGGCAACCGTGAAGTTGTCGAGTCTCAGGACGTCTGAGATCTGCGGACCGCAGAACTTGATCCAGATGAGCCACACGAGAACAGGAATCGCAAGGCCGAGCTCGACGACGGCAGCTAGCATCCAACGCAGGGGTCGAAAACGGGTTAGTCGAAGCAGGGCAAGCCCTGTCCCGAACACCGTCCCAAGTAGGCAGGAGAGAACCGTCAGCACAAGGGTAACCCACATACCGTGCAAGAGGGCGGGCAGATACTTCCAGACGAACTGAAAATCCCATTCGTACATCGACCGTTACTCGTACTCGACACGAACATGGGTCCACGGTGCGTTGTACTTCGCTTCAAGCCGGCGAAGCTTGCGAGACGACTCCAGATACCCGATGGAGAGATTGAGAAAGTCCTTCCACGCCTCGTCGTCCCGCCTGACCGGCCAGGCAACGGCAGTCAAGTTAAAGGGCTTGTCCAGAAACAGGGCCTTCACCTCCCGATGGGTCTCGGCGAATCTCTGGACGGTATAGGCGTCGGAAACGGCGGCGGTGGCGAGACCGGCAACTACCTCTTGAAGGGGAAGGCTCAGGTCCGATCCTCCGATGGCGCGAATCGTGGCCTTGGAGAGATACTCCTGCGCCCACTGATGCTCACCAGTGCCTTGGGTCACAGCCACCGTCACGCCCGGTGCGTTGAGGTCCTCCGGTTTGCTGAAGCGTGTCTCCTGAGGCCGGACGATTGCAGCGTTTCCCAAGTAGAAGAGGGGCCGAGTGAAGGAGACGACTTTCGCGCGTGGAATCGTGATGTAGGCGCCGGAGATCATGACGTCGATAGTGTGATTCTGTAATTCCGCGACGAATGTATTCCAGTCGGTCTCCTTCCAGTCTAACTTGATGTCCGCCTCGCGGGCTATCACGTTCATGGCGTCGACATGGTGTCCAGAAAGTTGGCCTGTGTTCGGATCCTTGATAACCGCAGGAGGCCATACAATATAACCGACTGCGATAGGCTCACCTTCTCGAACTTGCGCCATGGTGTCCGCAGCAACCGTCGTCGGAACGGGCCCTTGGGCGGAGCCGGAACAACTCCAGAGGAAAAAGCAACTCGCGACGGCAAGTGCGAGGAACCACAACGCATCAATACGACGTCTGTGCCACATGTCGGTCCCTTTCCTACCAGCTGAGCCAGGTGCTCAGCTCACGTTCGTCCTTGTCAGGGAATACTCGCTCGCACCATTCCCGTGCCTCGCGGTGTAGTTCGGCTCCAAACGATGCAGCCGAAAGAAGCTCTTGCTCGTTCGTAAGCGTCAGGTCGATGAAGCTCAGCGTGTCCCATTCTGACAGGTTCCTTGGTCCGGCGGCTTGGAGTAGGTCGCTATACAGCTGGAGCATGGCGGCAGGGGCGGAGCGATGCATCAACTTCTGTCCTGCGCTCAGCATCCTGCGCCATTCTTGGTCTCCGCGACGAATACCGATGCCCAGGCGGAAGGACGGAGACTTGAAGTTAGCGCGGGAGGAAGTGGCGAGAAGAGAACCCCCTGCGGATCGGCAGATAGTTGTGGCAAGAAAGGAGTCCGTGATGATGGCGATTTGAGAATTGGGCTGAGATCGTGTTAGCTCGTTAAACTTGTTCACAAGAGCCTCGCGGTCGTACCGCGGGAGGGTATGAATACTGCTGGGGCTGTACTTGCCGACGGATCTGGCATACAGATCCCCCGGATCGGTACGCACCGTGATGAGGGCGATTGGTCTCTTGTTCCTGTGCCTGCGGGCGAAGTCTTCCCAGGAGATCTCGGAGCCAGTCCGGTAAACGAGAGCGAGAGTGGTGTGTAGACATGGGTAGGGAATGAAATCGAAGCTTCTCAGGCGGCCGGGGACATCGTAGACGCCCAAGAGCGCGTGATGTTTCCACGGTGTCACGATGAGACCTTCGAGCCAGGCGCTGACGTCTGACTCCTCACCGATATCGGCCTTCCAATCATAGTCCAAAAGACTCGTCAAAAGCTCGAAATGTCCTCGAAAGAACAGGCTGAAGTCACTCTGTGGGGGGACAGCAGCTCGCACCACCCCTCTCTTCCCACCGAGGCTACCAGTCTCGATTGATTCTACGGATGCGCGCTCATGTTTGCGGGGTCCTATTGTGCTTCCGGCCAAGGTCTCGCGAGCGACTCGCACGGCCGCCTCAAACTCTTCTGGTGTTCGTTCGATGCCCGCCGTCTTCATCCACGCAATAGGGTCTTCGTGGAGAACGAGAGCTAATTGGGCGACCTTGTCTGGATTGGGGATGCTGTTCTTCGTGCCGAAATCGCCCTTCAGGTAGGCGCGGATGGTCTTCTCGCTAACCGCGCATTGCGTGGCCAAGTAACGAGCGGACACTTCATTCCGTTTGGCCATGGCTCTCGCGAGAAGAGCCGGGAATGCTTGCCTGCGAACCCTCCGCTCCAATCTAGCCTCCAATCAGGACCGAGCCGAGTGTAGTGCCACCCAGAGATAATGTAGTGCGGAAGTCAAAAGGAAGTACGTACGGATTTGTGATAGGATGTCGTTGACGGTCGAAGAGGGGAGCCCGCCCTACGGGCTCCCCAGACAGATCGACCGGGGGAGAAAACGAATTGCCCGACCGATCCGCCAGGGTCGCCGACAGGTCGGCAACCCCACCTGAACTTACAATACCTACAGACGCTGTCAATTCGCCGGGTACTGATGATTCCGGCGGTTTGATTGAGGCGACTCGAAAACTCCGAGTCCCTGGTCGGAACTGGGCTCTTGCGGCCGAGGTGGTGGCACGACTGTCTGAGGGCCGGGATGCCGCATCAAGGTAACTCGAGCCGTTGCGCTAGCTGCGAGTTCGTGCGGCGGCTCCTGAAGGACACGTCCATCGAGCCCCTCAGTTCGATTTTGGAATGCCTCGTACTTGAGGAACTGATCCTCAGAGAACGGCTAGATCTCGCGACGCCGATCCTCACGCCCACATACGAGCCGGGATCACGGCAGGAGTGAACGTGGAATCTCCGACAACATCAATCTACCGGGTCCTGTCGGAGTACCAGACTGGACGGAAGTGGGAAAAGCAGGAGCTATTCCAGGAACTGCACCGCTGGGCTGCGATTTTCGCTGTTGAGTTTAAACTCGAAGTCCCTGACATCGCGATCTGCGTGGATCATCTTGGCCGATCTCGGCTCGGCCACTTCCGAGCTGGTCCGAATGGTTTCGGACTTTCCTCGGAGATCGCTATCAACGAGTTCCACCTCCCTCAGCGAGAGTTCTGGGAAGTTCTCGGAACACTGCTCCATGAGCAGCTGCACGCTTGGCAGCAGGTCTGCGGAAAGCCCGGTCGTCACAACTATCACAACAAGGAATTCCGCGCGAAAGCTGAATCGCTCGGTCTGATCGTTGATGCTCGCGGGATCACGTGCTACCGAACTCCCAGCGCCTTCACTGAGCTGCTCAAACGTCAAGGAATCACCGTACCAGAGTTGCCCGCGCCCGCCCTGCGTCGTCTGCGCGGCATGTCCAAGCTGAAGAAGTGGTCCTGCGGCTGTACCAACGTTCGTGTCGCCGTCAGCGACTTTCGAGCGAGATGTCTCAACTGCGGGAACGAGTTTCGGAGGATCGACTGGTGAGTCGTGTCGGAGCGGTTCGAGACCAGATTTTCCTAGCAGCCCGGCCCACGAATCACGGTCGTCCAGTCTGGGTGAGTGACGGCCACGGTGACAGCTGGTCGGAGTGGCCGCCAGATATGGCGGTCCACAGAGAGTCAAGAACGATAAGGAGGCTCGAGTTGCCGGGGTGGAGTGGGTCCGCCACCCGGATGACCGACAGCGAAACGGAAGGCTCGACGGGAGGAGGTGAGGTGAAGCGCCGCGGCGTGGAGGAGCTTGTCGAGGGCAGCCTCCACGCCCCGGCCGGTGCCCACTAACCCATCGGTTCGGGAGTCGCGGGCGAGGTGAATGGTGCACCTCTGCGGGATTGCGCCAATCCCGATTCTCCCCAAGACCGTGCGACTCCCTTCGTTTCCGGCAGTCGAAGGCTGCCGCGGTTCGCAGACGACTTGCTGCGAGCCAAGGAGGAGTGTGTGCACACCATCATCCATGTTGTGATTCCGAAGCAGGACATCATCGCCTGGATCCGTCGGGACGGTGCCCATCGCGTCTTCGAGGGATGCACGGGCACGGACGAGAGCGTCCTCGAAGCCCTCCGGAATGACACCCGCGAGGTCATCCCGCTCGGCTCGTGCGTCAATGCGGACGCTCGCGGGTACTGCCGGGGGTGCCCAATCAAGAGCAACGCATTGCACGAGGAGACGATCCGATGAAGTCGAAGACTCCAGACACACAGACTGGGACGCCCACGGTCCCCATCGAATCCGATGGGAACGGTGAATCCGAGAAGCCGTCACCCGCCGTCCAGAATCCCGACGAGCTGCTTGCCCTCCCCTCGGGTCAGTCCGCCGGAGGGGCTCCGGATCCGGGAAACAGCGACGTCGCCGAGAGCGACCTCGACGAAGAGGGTGCCGCGATGATTGAAGCCGTGGAGGATCGCGACCTTCCAGACGACCAGCGCAATCTCGCGCGCCGTTTCACCGGCCGCCTCAACAACGAGATCGACCACTTCGAAAGGGAACAGGAGGCCCTGGGCGGCCCCCACCACACGGACGGAGTTCGTCGAAGTGGATGGGCTCCTTGGGCTCGGTTCTTCAAGGTTGGGTCCTACGTTCTGATGTCGGCCGACGCGGGGTCCTGGTACGTGTGCGGAACACGAGCACTGGTCCACGCCCCTGGGCTCGTGCTCGCGGCCCTTGCGATGCTGCTTGCTCTTGCCGGGAAATCCTGCGGCAGTTTCCTGGCAACGATCCGACTCACCGACCCCGGAAGCGCCAGGCAAACCGTGGAGGCTCACATTCAAGCTGCGAGGCGATCGATCATCCCTCTCCTGGCGGCGGGGCTTCTCGCGATTCTGACATTCTTCGCTCCCTCAGGGGTCGCCCCCTGGGTGATCGCCGTGGGATGGATCCCGCTTGTCGCGCTCAACGTCCTGCTCGCCTTCCTCGCGGGGCTCAGTGCCTCCTTGGCCGACCTCCTCTCCCGGCCCAAGCGGTATGACGAGTTCGACGATGAGATCCGGCGACGTCGCCGCACACGCGGCCGGCTGCAACGGTACCTGACCGTCATCTTCGTGGTTGGCCTGAGCGTTTCCATCACGTTTGCCGGCATGGCCGACGCGTGTGGTGTGTTCGTGGACGAAACGGACTCCCTGAACGCGGTCGATCGGGACAACGCCGTCGCCTTCGTACTGGACACTGTGCCCCACTACCTCGCCACCACGGGTTGCACCTGGGTCGTTGCCGGCAAGTTCGCGGGTGACGGCCGCTTCGAGAGAAGGGTCTGGCTGCGCGCTCCCCGGCGCCCGCGGTCCATGGACTGCCAGAAGGCCGAACCGGAGCACCTCGCTGGGCACGTGAGCGTCTTCGAGTACGCCCGGGGCGTCGCTGGGTACCTGAAGGACAAGGTCGTGCAGAGGTGCGAAGGTGAACAGGCGGCCGAGCTGCGGCAGTACGAGGACGACAGGACCACGTTCCTGAACCGGCTCACGGCGGCCCTCGCTGTCACGCCCCGCCGCAGCTTCACCCGCCTGACTGACTTCATGAAAGGGGTCGTGGACAGCGGCCTCCGCGCGGTCGTGGCGATCAGCGATGGCATCGACAACCCGCCCGCATCCCCGCGTGGGCTCGTCGTGCCGGCGGGAACGGACGTCATCCTGATTCTTGTCCGTCCCAACCCGCGGTACGCGACGGCCGCGGACGTTCTTGCCCGTGCTCGCGAGTGGGCCTCCCTTCCGCGTGTCCACGTCGTCACCACGGGTGAGCTGCGGCCCGGGCTGTGGGACGACCTCGGAAAGAAGTAGACCGTGGATGACATCAAGCGGCTCACGGTCGCCCTCGTGCTCCTCCTCCTGACACTCGGCCTGGCGGGGTCGTTCCTTACCCAGCCTATCGCTCTCCTCCGTCGCGCTGGCGTGCCGCGCGTCATCCGAGCGGGTGGCAGAGCCTTGAGCTCGCTCGCCCGGGGTCTCTGGGGTCTCACCGTTCGAACGCGCCAGATGAGGGTCCGCCGCCTCCCGTCCCGCACCGTGATTCACTTCGAGCGGACACGAGGACGCCGTGACCCTTTCTGATCTCGATACCGCCAGCGAATGGCACACGCTGATCCCCGGGGGCCATGGCGAGGGCCCGGGCGTCCTCGCCGCGGTCGAAGACAACCTCTTCGCCGTGGGCGTCCCGGGAGTCATGTGGACCCGCGAGAGCATCTCCACCGGGATCGTGGCGTCCTTGCTCGGGAGACGGCGGGACTTCCTCGTCGTCACCTTCGACGCCTTCCCCGAGCACCGCGTCCTCCTCGGCTGCCGAGACTACGGCAACGCCCTCGGGGTGAGCCTGTTTGTTGTCGCGACGCCGCGCCTCTGCCGAAAACTCTGCAGGGCACTTCTCTTCCATCACGATACGGCGCGGCGGGAGGAGGTCGGAAGCGAGCTGAGTCCAATCGAGTTGGCCGACTTGACCGCGGCCATCGCGGTCGTCCGCCATGCCTTGAACGACGCCCTCCAGAACCTCAGCGGCGCGACCAAGCCTCCGTGGGACTCGTTTTCCGATGACGGAACGGGCGCCGAACGAGACCGGGAGGAGTGACGCCCGTGGACCTTCTCATGGCCCTCGGCATCTCCCTCGTCGCCGGCGCATTTATCGTAGGGTTCCTCAGAGGCTGGCAGCGGACCACGGACGCTAGGCGACGCGAGAACGAGCGGGCTACGTACGAACGACGCAAGGGTGCCGAGGAAATCGGCCGCCTCGTGGAAGATCTCACCCGCTGCTTCCCGCACGCACGCGAGGCGCTCCGAGCCGAACTCGGCCACGGACGAGACCCCAAGGAGGCGGTACGGAAGGCGCTCGAATCAGTTCCCGGCGTTCTCTTGGGTGAGACGACCATTGTCATCGCGGGACGCCCGGTGAGCGTCCCGGTACGCTGGCCGGCCTCGGCACGCCGCAAGGCGGGCTATATCGTCGGCCGGACTGGGAGCGGAAAGACGACGCTCCTCAGCCTGTGCGTGAAGGCCGACATCGATGCAGGGCACGGAGCCGGCGTCATCGCGCCCGAACACGAACTCTTCGCCGAAGTCCTCCTTCCGCTGTGCGAAAGGCGCGCCCGCGAGGTTCTGTACTTCGCGCCCGGCGATCCTTCGTGTCCCATTCACCTCAATCCCCTCTCCGTCGAGCCCGGAGACGACCCCTCCCGGTGCGCTGGGGAAGTCTACGAGATCCTGCGTCGTGCGATTGGACGAAACGGTTTTGGCGCACGCATGGGCCCGACGCTCGCAAACGGCCTCGCCGTACTGGTCGATCGGCCCGGGACAACCCTCTGGGACATCCGAAGGCTCCTCGAGGACGACCACTTCCGCGAGAACGTACTCGCAAGTGCCACGGACCCGTATGCGCTGAACTTCTGGCGGACCGTCTACCCCACCTACCCGAGAGGCAGTGCGACCCCCCTCGCGAACCGTCTGGATGAGACCCTCCGCTCTCCCGCTTTACGCCGGGCCCTGTCCCAGCCGGACGGATTCTCCATGCGAGATGTTCTCGCGAAGGGTCGCATCCTCCTCGTGGATCTCGGCCGACTCGATCCGCAGTCCATGGCGATCATCGGTCAGGTCGTCGTGTCTCGACTTCAGCTCGAGCTTCTACGCCGTGAAGTCCAGTCGTCCGCCGAACGAAGGACCTTCTACCTCTACTGCGACGAATTCCAGACTTTCACCGCGGCCGAAGCCGGGTGGCGCGAGGCGCTGTCGCGCGGGCGCCGCTACGGCCTTGCGTTGGCAGTGGGACATCAACATTGTTCCCAGATTCCCCGCGCCGTACTCGACGAAATTCTCGGGAACGTCGGGACGATACTCGCGTTCAGCATCGGCGCCAAGGATGGCGACCTGATCCGCAAGGAGCTCCTCTACAACGCTGGGCAGGATCAGGGCCTCAAGCCTGTGCCGTTGGAAGCGCTGGTCCATCAGCCCGTGGGTTCGGCCCTGGCAAGATTCGGGAGTTCCGCCTGCGCCATCCGTCTGCGAGTCACCCCTCCGATCAAGACCCTTCCGCGCGAAGTTGGCGAAAGGGTACGCGAGGCCTCCTGGCAGAAGTTCGGCTGCGTATCGGTTGAGTCCGAGATCGATCCCGTGGCCGGCCCGATCGATCCCAGAACCGATAACGCCCTCCCGGTGTTCGCGGCGGTCGGTGTCCTGTCCGATATCGAACTACGGTTTGTCAAGGCCGTCGTCGAGAACCCCGGCCGGCCGAGCGCCGAGTACGCGAAGCTCCTGGGCCTCAACGGGACCCGCGCAGCCCGTCTCCGGAAGACGCTCGTCGAGCGCGGCCTCCTACGCGAATACAAGCTTGCTCGAAATGCACGGGGCAAGCCGGCCGTGATTCTGGAACCCCTGCAGCCTGCGTGTCAGGCCCTCGCAGCGGTGAAGGGGACCTGCTCGTGAAGGGCGGGTATCTGCACAGGGCCATGGCCCGAGAGCTTGTGGCCACGCTTGAGCGGCTCGGCGCGCGGGTGTGGACCGAGTACCCAGCTGGTCCGGGGCGCCGCGCCAGCGCGGTGGATATCTATGCGGAGCTGGGTGGGCTGCGGCTCGTCTGCGAGATCGAACTCGGACCGCGACGTGTCCTCAAGGACGTCCGGAAAGCCGAGGTCCTCGAGGCGAATCTCCTCCTGATCGTCGCCCCCACTGCTACTGCGACCCGGGCGATCCGCCATCGTCTCCGGACAAGTACGGAGTCTCGGGTGAGAGTTCGTGTCTTGCCTTACGGCCTGAGCCTCAAGCACTTGTCTCAAGTCTTCGCCGTCGAATGTGGACGAGACAAGAAGACAAGTAACCTGCCTCCGGCAAGGCGGGTCCGGCGATGAGCGGCTCCCCGGTGCGCACGGGACCGGCGCCCACCCGTTCCGTCCGCCAGCTCTTGAGCGTCAAGGAGGTCGCCCAGCTCCTCGGGCTCAGCCGCTCCAAGCTCTACGAGATGATCGCCGCTGGTGATCTCGAGGCGTACCGGCTTGGCGGCCGGATCCGAGTACCCACCCACGCGGTCGCTGAACTCCTTGAAAAAACCAGACTCTAAGATCCGGCGGGAGGCGCCGACGCGCCGTGCCATTCCAGCTTCGGCCTCGCCGATGAAGATCCGGAAGCTCCAGCTCCGCGACATCGTCGTCCCGCCGGGACGCCGGCAGCTCCGCGGGGTTGACGAGCTGGCCGCCTCCATCGGGGAGGTGGGGCTCCTCAACCCGATCACAGTGACCAAGGCCCGCGGCCTGATCGCCGGCTACCACCGCCTGGAAGCCTGCCGGTCGTTGGGGTGGAAGGAGATCCCGGCGATCGTGCTCACCGTGAGCGACCTCGATGCGGCTCTTGCCGAGGTGGATGAAAACCTCTTCCGCACCAACCTGACGGTCCTCGAACGAGCCGAGTTCCTGAAGCGCAGAAAGGAAATCTACGAGGCCAAACACCCGGCAGCCAAACGCGGTGGCACACCCGGGAAAGCTGGCGGCGGGAAGGTGCCGAGAAGCGAAAGGATTGCGTCCTTCGCCGCCGACACCGCCTCCAAGAGCGCCGTCTCCGGCCGGACCGTGCAGCAAGAGGTCCAGATCGCGGAGAAGCTCCACCCCCAGGTCAAGAAGGCCATCCGCAGCCTTCCCCTCGCAGACAGCAAGGTTGAACTGCTGCGTCTTGCCCGGATGGCACCGGATGCGCAGTGCCGGGTGGCTCGTGCCATCGCTCGCGGCGATGCGAAGGGGGTTGCCGAGGCCGCCCGAAAGCTCGAACGTCGGGCTCAGGCCGACGCCATCCGGACGTACACGCCGCCCAAGGGACGATTCCCGGTGATCGTGGCGGACCCACCCTGGCCGTACGAGTGCAGGACCGAGGACGTGACCCACCTCGGCACCGTGCCCTACCCTACGATGAGCATCCGGGACATCGGTGCCGTGAAGGTGCCGGCGGACAAGGACTGCATCTTGTGGCTGTGGACCACGAACGCCTTCATGCGCCAGGCCTACCAGGTGCTCGACGCGTGGGGGTTCAGGGACAAGACCATCCTCACCTGGGTGAAGAACCGGATCGGGGTGGGGAACTGGCTTCGCGGTCAGACCGAACACTGCATCCTGGCCGTGAAGGGCAAGCCGGTCGTCCAGCTCAGGAACCAGAGCACCGTCCTGCACGCTCCTGCCCGCGAGCACAGCCGGAAGCCGGACGAGTTCTACCGGCTCGTGGAAGGCTTGTGTCCGGCTAGGGTACGGCTTGAGATGTTCGCGCGGGAGAAGCGGAAGGGATGGACCTCTGCCGGCGCCGATGTCGTGAAGTTCCCGGCGGCCGGGTGAGGCAACAGGTGGAAAAGAACGCGTCGAACGTCATGGAGCAACAAGTTGCGGGCCGCGATGCTCCCGGACGAACTTGGTCGGGTCAGGAGAGGCCCGAGCTGGTCACGGAGCATGAGGTCGCGGCCCGATACCACGTCACCATCCACTCGGTCCGGAGGTGGCGACGGGAGGGCAGGATCACCTTCCTAAAGATCGGAAAACAGGTGCTCTTTCGTCCCCGGGACCTCGAGGAGTTCGAAGCCAATCACGAGGTCACGCCGAAGACCTCCCCTGTCGCGCGCAGCCAGCGGTCCCACGGATGCGCTAGGATACGTGCACCAGGCACGAAGGAAAGCTGATGTCCAAGGGACGAGGTTTCGGATCGGTGACGCGCCTGCCGTCGGGCTCATGGCGCGCCCGGATCTACATCGACGGACGGCGGGAGCACAAGACCTACCCTACCCGCGAGATGGCCTTGCGGTGGCTGCGGGAGATGCGCCTCAAGAAGGTCGAGGAGGAATCGGGCGCCGTGGAGCGCCGCGCAACGGACGAGACCATCACGTACAGCATGCTCGAAGCCGGGCTCGTCGAATGGATGGCATCGGGCTCCGAGCGGGTGCACACGAAGCGTACCCTCGAGTCCTACGGTCACCATGTCCGGCACGTGCTCGAACACTGGAGGAACCGCCGCGTCGCGCGGACGCAGACCAAGGACGTGGAGGCCTGGAAGGTCGCGCTCCGGCGCGACGGCTACAGCACCTCGACCATCCGGCAGCGGCTCGACGCCCTGTCCAAGTTCCACCAGTTCGCCGTGACGATGGGCCACCTCGCACACGTCCCGTGCGCGATCAAGCGACCGCGCCTCGTGCGCCGCTCCGAGCGCGACGTCGTCTCCGAGCAGGAGATGGAAGCACTCGTCGGAATGGCGTCCGGGCTCAAAGATCCGCGACCACTCGCGGTCATCCTGCTTGCGGGCGACGCCGGGCTGCGGGCCGAGGAGATCTGCAGGCTGCGCTGGTCCGACGTGCGTGAGGGCTACCTCCGCGTCGCGGTCCGGGGCGAAGAGGACCGAACCAAGAGCGGGCGGAGCCGGGACGTGCCGATCCTGACGGTGCGCCTGCGGGACGCCCTGGCCGCACTGCCGCCGTCGGACATCGGTCCGGCGGTTCCTGGTTGCCGGACCCGGTGGTCGGTCCGGAGAATCGCGTCGATGGCCTGGCGACCGGCACTGGGCGGGCCGGCCCAGGTCCATCGCCTGCGGCATCGGTTCGCCTCCCGCTGTGCTAATCTGGGCGTTCCCGCGTTCAAGCTGATGAGATGGATGGGACATGCGACCCTCGACGTCACCCAGGTCTACTACCACGACGACTTCGACGTCGACGTGCGGGTCGGCCAAGGGCTCGAACGGGGCATGGACAGGACACGGACGGCAGTGCAGAAAGAGGGAACACACGCTAACCTACTTTAACACCAGTCAGATAGGGGAGTAGCTCAACTGGCAGAGCACCGGTCTCCAAAACCGGGGGTTGCAGGTTCGATTCCTGTCTCCCCTGCCAAGCCCGTCCCGAAGCTCTTCTTGACCGGTGACCCGCGTTGCGGCAAGACGACCGCTCTCCGCCGGGTCGTCGAGCGGCTCCGGGGCCACGTCCGCATGACCGGCTTCTGGACGGAGGAGGTCCTCGAGAACGGGGCGCGAACGGGCTTCCGCGGCGTGACGCTCGACGGACGCACGTTCCGCCTCGCGCAGGTCGGTCTCGCGAGCCCCTTCTGCGTGGGACCCTACGGGGTCGACGTGGAGGGCCTCGAGTCGGTCGCCGTACCCTCGCTGACTCCCGGTCCTGGGGCCGACCTCGTGGTGCTGGACGAGGTCGGCAAGATGGAGTCTTTCTCCGAACCCTTCCAGAGAGCCGTCGAACGGCTCCTGGACGGCCCCACCCCGCTGCTCGGAACCGTCGCTGGCCAAGGAGTCGGGTTCCCCAAGCGAGTGAGGCAGGACCGCAGGGTGGAGATCGTGCGGATGAGCCGGGACGGCAGGAGTGCCGTCGTGGGCGAGGTCTTGCGCCGCCTTGCTCGTGCCGGGATCGGCCGGGAAGACGGAAGGGAGTCTTCGGCGGAGGATATTGCCCAGGCGGTGGAGCTGGTCTCCGAGGTCAAGCACGAGGTCAATAACCTGCTCATGGGCCTCCTCGGTCATGCCGCGCTCCTTCGCGAGTCGGCGGAGCTGCCCGAGCCTCTTCGCGAGAGGGTGGCGATGATCGAGCGTCTGGGAAGGACGCTCCGCGATCGAATCGCGGACCTCGACGCCATTCGACAGATCGGCCAAAAGAAGCAGTGAGCCCTATGTTGCGGCCTTCGCGGCTGCGGCCTTGCGGATCGCCGCGAGGAGCCGTCGCCCTTCGGGCGTCAGGAGACCGCGCCTCGTCGCATCCTCCAGGTCCAGGACACCGCGCAGGACCTGCCGCCGCTCGTTGCGAGCCTCGTCTGCGATCCATCGCAGCCGCTTCTCAGGGAGCCGCAGCGCCCCCACCCGGCCTCCCGTGGCGTGTGCGTTCCTGACCAGTCTCCGGAAGAGCTCCGCCCGAAACGAGAACGTATAGGCCGCGTGGTAGATTCCTCGGAGGGGCCGCAGCTCGCGCCTCCACAGGGAGAAGTACCGCACCTCCTCAATCCTTTGTCTTGAAGGCGAGCTGCACCGGTGACTGCTTCAAACCGACAGCCAACCTCGCCACATTCCGACCGACGAGACTGCTGCCACGCCGGTCCGACCCGACAACGTTTGCGTTTCTCGAGCGCCACTCTTGCTGGTGCGCCACAACGGCACGAGAGTCGTGACCTTCGCGCCCGCCCACCGATCCTGTCCTCACGGACAGGCGCCGGGAGAGGCGGCGATCTCCGGGTCCCGGTCTCCTTGCTGGCGCGGATGGCCCGAGTTGTAGGTCCCGCTCCGGCACGCCGCGTTCGCTCGAGCCAGGTAGTAGAACCCGTCCACGATGCTCGGGAGCGTCGAGTCCGTGGTCTCCGCGTCGAGGCTGTCGTCCTCGAGACAGCCGAGGAGCGACGAGGCGAAATTCCCTCCACTCGACCGCAATGCGGCGAGCGATCCCTTGGCCACGTCGTAGGAGTGCGCCCACGGGACCGCGGCCCACGTCATCGTCTGCTCGTCCGTGCCGAACCGCAGCTGTGACGTCGGACCCGGCGCCTCGTCCACCCTTCCATCGCAATTGTCGTCGAGGCCGTTGCAGACCTCTTCGGCGCCGGGATGGACCGACGGGCTCGCGTCGTCGCAATCGCCGGCGCACTCCGAGTAGCCGTCACCGTCGTCGTCGGAAGTTTGACCCAGAGCGTAGCGCCCGCCGGTGCTGAAGAGGGCGACGGGGGTTCTCTCCCCTCCCCAGACGATCATGAGATTGCCCGTCCAGACTGCCGCGTGGTGGTAACGAGGCGACGGTGTGTCGACAGTCGTCGTGGGCGACCAGGTGTCGGTCGCGGGGTCGTACCTCCCGCCGGTGTCGAAGAAAGAGGCGTTGTCCGTTCCGCCCCAGACCACCATGACGCTGCCCGTCCAGACCGCCGTGTGTTGAAAACGGCCCGACGGCGCGCCGACAGTCGAAGTGGGCGTCCAAGTGTCGGCCGCCGGGTCGTACCGCCCGCCGGTGTTGCTGTTGACTGATCCCCAGACCACCATGACGCTGCCCGTCCAGACCGCCGTGTGTAGATAGCCGGGCGACGGCGCGCCGACAGTCGAAGTGGGCGTCCAGGTGTCGGTCGCCGGGTCGTACCGTCCGCCGGTGTCGAAGTAGAACACGTTGTATCCTCCCCAAACCACCACATGGGTGCCGGTCCAGACGGCCGTGTGGCCGTAGCGACGCGACGGCGCGCCCACGGTCGAGGTGGGTGTCCAGGTGTCGGTCGCCGGGTCGTACCGCCCGCCGGTGTTGAGATAGCCGTCGCCGTATCCGCCCCAGACGATCATCACGCTCCCCGTCCAGACGGCTGTGTGGAACCAGCGAGGCAACGGCACGCTCGCAGTCGAAGTGGGCGTCCACGTGTCGGTCGCCGGGTCGTACCGCCCGCCGGTGTCGAGATAGCCGCCGCCGTACCCGCCCCAGACGATCATCACGCTGCCCGTCCAGACGGCCGTGTGGTCGGAGCGCGCCGACGGCGCGCCCACAGTCGAAGTCGGCGTCCAACTGTCCGTTGCGGGGTCGTACCGGCCGCCCGTGTCGAGAGCGATCCCGCAATAGTAGATGCAGTATTCGCCACCCCAGACCACCATGAGACTACCCGTCCAGATAGCCGTGTGTAGATCGCGGGGCGACGGTGCGCCCGCGGGCGCCGTTGTGGTGGGTGTCCAGGTGTCGGTTGTCGGCTCGTATCGCCCGCCGCTGCCATCGACAGCGTCTCCCCAGACCACCATGAGGCTGCCCGTCCACACGGTCGTGTGGCGAGAGCGAGCCGATGGCGCGCCGGCGGTCGAAGTGGGTGCCCAGGTGTCGGTCGTCGGGTCGTACCGCCCACCGGTGTTGAGTTCGGAGGAGAAGTCGCGCCCTCCCCAGACCACAACGCGGCCGCCCGTCCAGACGGCCGTGTGGAAATAGCGCGGCGACGGTGCGCCGACAGTCGAAGTGGGCGTCCACCTATCGTTCGTCGGGTCGTACCTGCCGCCGGTGTTGAGATAGCCGCCGCCGTACCCGCCCCAGACCACCATGAGGTTGCCCGTCCAGACGGCGGTGTGGCCATAGCGGGGCGACGGTGCGCCGACAGTCGAAGTGGGCATCCAGGTATCGGTGACCGGGTCGTAGCGCCCGCCGGTGTCGAAAGCAGGGCCACCGTTCGCTCCTCCCCAGACCACCATGAGGCGGCCCGTCCAGACGGCGGTGTGGTAAGAGCGCGGCGAGGGCGCGCCCACGGTCGAAGTGGGCGACCACGTGTCGGTCGCCGGGTCGTATCGCCCGCCGGTGTCGTACGGTCCCCAGACCACCATGAGGCGGCCCGTCCAGACCGCGGTGTGATAAGAGCGCGCCGACGGCGCGCCGACAGTCGAAGTCGGCGTCCACGTGTCGGTCGCCGGGTCGTACCGTCCCCCGGTGTCGAAGGACGTCGCGCCGATGTCGTCGTATCCACCCCAGACCACCATGAGGTTGCCCGTCCAGACGGCCGTGTGGCCAAAGCGAGGCGACGGCGCGCCCACGGTCGAGGTGGGCGTCCAGGTGTCGGTCGCCGGGTCGTACAGGCCACCGGTATTGAAATTGAAGGGGTAGCTGTTGATCCTCCCTCCCCACACCACCATGAGGCTACCCGTCCAAACGGCCGTGTGGTCGGAACGTGGGTGCGGTAGGTCGTCCATCGAGCCGTTGTCCCAAGCATCGTCGGTACACACGGTGTCGGCCGTCTTGCTCCCGTTCCCTTCGTCCGGCCCGCCCGGGGCCCACGCGCGCCTCGCGGCGCCGAACCGGGCCGGCAGAGAAACGTCCGGGAAGGCGACCGTGGCGATCGAAGCGTCGCTCAACCTCGACGACGCTTCCGCCCACCATTCGTCCCACGGCGTCTTCTCGATGCGATAGTCCGCGACTCGAACGCCTGACCCGGCATCGTCCAGGATGACCCGGACGTGGAACGCATCGCGATCCTCACCGGTCGCCGCGACCTCCCCGGCGGAATCGGGCAGGCGATCGCGCCATCGGGCAAACTCGGCGGGGGACAGCGTCAGTCTGTGGCGCGTTCCCGTTTCTTCGTCGACGCGGAGGGGATCGTGGATTCCCGTGTCGCCCCCGGACCGCCCACCGCGCGCATCCACGACGACCTCGACCTCCTCTCGACGCGGGTGGTTCTTCCACGGATCCAGCGCTCCGCTCTCCAGCGCCTCGCGTAGAGACTCGGCCTCTCGCCTGGAAGTCGCATGGAACCGACGATCGAAGGCGTAGAAGTTCCTCGTCAGCCGGTCGGCCAGCGCGGCTCGGGCGAGGCACTCCTGAATGAGGACCGGATCGTGGTCGAGTGCCGCGAACAGCTCCCCGAGCCGTTCCGGCATCCTCGTGCCGCGGGCGATGCGCTCCAACTCGCGCTCGAGCATCTCGCCGGTCACGGGCGTGCGCCAGAACTGCTCGAGGGCCGCCGACTGTTTCAGGTAGGTGCGGACCTTCTTTTCCAGCACCTGCCGGGGAACCGCCTCTTCGAACGGCTTCGTCGTTCCGATCTGGTGCGAGTAGTAGACGCGCTCGATGGCCGCTTGCGCCTCGAGGCGATCCTCCAGGCTCAGTTGACGAGCATTCGCGTTTGCGGAAACGCATGCCAAGAGACCTAGCCCCGTGACGAATGCTGCGGATGACCGTTTCATTTCGTCCCCTCCCCTGCTGCGAGACACGGTGGCCGGCACATGATCGTCCCCTCCCCCTATTCCTTGTGTTCTCGCGGCGGTTGGTTCCCACAACCCTGCTGGAAACGCACAGCTTCGTGCGAATTGCGTCCATCTGGCTGAGAACGGCCAAGTACGGAAGCCTGGCGGTCATCGAGCGGTTCGCCAGCAGGCGGTACGTCTAGATGCAGTGACCCACGCAGTCCGCCGTGCAGACCCACCCTCCATGAGCTCTATGCCGCGGCCTTGCGGATCGCCGCGAGGAGCCGTCGCCCTTCGGGCGTCAGGAGACCGCGCCTCGTCGCATCCTCCAGGTCCAGGACACCGCGCAGGACCTGCCGCCGCTCGTTCCGAGCCTCGTCTGCGATCCATCGCAGCCGCTTCTCAGGGAGCCGCAGCGCCCCCACCCGGTCTCCCGTGGCGTGTGCGTTCCTGACCAGTCTCCGGAAAAGCTCCGCCCGAAACGAGAACGTATAGGCCGCATGGTAGATTCCGCGGAGAGGCCGCAGCTCGCGCCTCCACGGGGAGAAGTACCGCACCTCCTCGTCCTCCGGG